>Ga0181558_10002681_pt1 | contig 16681 bp, 4 predicted proteins | sample 011ome_22_FD_133754 | JGI IMG/M metagenome (GOLD analysis project Ga0181558, IMG submission 133754) | Coastal salt marsh microbial communities from the Groves Creek Marsh, Skidaway Island, Georgia - 011507BT metaG (megahit assembly) | ecosystem: Environmental > Aquatic > Marine > Intertidal zone...
CGTAAAACTCAGCGCGCACATACCCATCCGCTTCAGCGTCGAACGTTTTGCACCTCCCGTCGCTCGCAAGCATGTTCGCTGCGTCACACGCGATCGTCCACGCCACGTCAAACATTAAATTTACGCCGCCGGCGAGCGCGTGCGCGTGGAACTCAGTGTGACTGTTGATATCCGCGCCTCGGCTCGCGTTTCGGGCGGCGACGAGCGACGACGAACACGCGGTATCGATCGCCTCTGCGCGTCCAGTGAGCGCGAACGTATACGACACTCGTCCAGCAACGACACTGAGATGTGCTGACGTGGCGTAGTACGGCGAACACGCGTCGCGCGGCGTTAACGTTTGGTATTCAATTTGCGACACGCCGACGTGCACCGAACACCCTCGTCGACCATCTGGTTCCATCATCATCAGCGGCGTTGCCGCGCGAAGAATCACGCGTTGCTGCGGATCAATGACGCGCGCTTCAGTATCGACGATGCCACACGCGTGGGCGTCGAGCAGCGCGGCGTCGGCGATAAAGGCGCCGAAAGGTGGTATTCGGCGCCGACATCGCAGAGCGTCGGCGTCGGCGTCCCATCGGTCGGCGAGTGGGACGACGGCGATGGCGTCGGCGCTCGGCGCGCACGCGTAACCAGCACTGGATGCAACGATGACGACGATGACAGATGCCGTCGCCGCCGCGGATGAACACACCACCGCGTCGGACGAGGACGACGACGAGTTCACGAGCGCGGGCGCCGAGGACGCCAAAGACTCTGCGCGGGTTAAAAATTTCACCACGTCTCTCGTCGTCGGGTAATCAAACGCCAACGTCGCCGGCACGTCGACATCTACGACATCGCACAACGCAGCGGAGAGTTTTGCCGTCCACTGAATCGCGCGCGCGGATGTTAATCCGAGCGCCATGAGCGGGGTATCGACGTCGAGCCGCTCGGCGGCGTCGACGCCGAGGACGTCTCGAATCGTCATCCGCACGACATCCTCGACCGCATTCGTCGTCGTCCGTACCGATGCACCACTGCGAGCATCACCCGAATAACTCATAATAAACCCCGCCAACTCGCGAATCGTTGGATAATCAAACGCCACTGTCGCGCTCAAACGCGCCCTCGCGTCCTGAAATTCGCGCGACAACGCCTCGCCGAGCGCCACCACGCGCGCGGATGTCAATCCCATCGACGATAACGGCGCGTCATCGTCCACGAAGGCGTCGTCGTCATCGCAACGTAACGCATCGCACACGCACCGACGCACGCGAGAGATCACGTCCTCTGGTAAAGCCACAGAGCGGCGCGGTTCAGACGAAGACGACGACAACGAAGGAGAACTTGAACCGTCACGAAGTCTTCGCCGCTTTGGCGTCACATGTTTTAAAAATGCCGACGCGTCGTTGACGGCGCGCTCGTACGTGCCCCAATCTATGCCAGGCGAGAAGCATCCAACACACGCCGCTGACGACGAACCGGCGTCGTTTGCGAGCGCGGCGCCGATGAATTCCAGCGCCGCGCTCGGCGCCACGAATCCCATGCCAACCGACCGCCAGTATCTTTCAAACCCCTCGCCGCTCTCGTGCGCCATGCCAACCTCCGCCCAGGTACCAAATGCCACGGCGATGAATCGTTTTGCGCCCGAGCCGCGCCGGCGATGCGCCGCGCGATCGCTCATGGCGCACAACGCATCCTGAAAGGCATTTGACGCCGCGTACGACGCCAAGCGGGATTGCCCGAGCACGCCAAATATTGAAGACGAGCACATGAACACATCTGATGCCGCATCGCACGCCGCGTGTAACGAACCAGAGATTTTTGCCTCTGTTCCGGCGATGAATGCGGTGCGCGTCATGTCGATGGCGGCGCGTTCGTGTAAAACGCCGCCGAGATGTAAGACGAGCGCCACGGGATGGGCGAGCGCAAACACCGCGCGGGATTGCCGTTCGTCCGCGCAATCTGCGGCGACGACATCGACGTCAAACGCGTATCCAGAGCGATGTTTAATTTCAACGTCATCGTCATCGCCTTCAGGCGACGAAAGCATCGCGTTGGTTACGGATTGAAGCGCGGCGTCGCGGACGCTGCGGCCGACCAATACAAAGCGCTCGACGCCCAGTCGCGCGGATAGAAATTCGAAATGCAACACACCGAGCGCACCGAGTCCACCAATGATGACGCACGACGATGCACGACCACTATTAGCATCGCGCGGTGGACGCGCGCCGGACATCGAGCGGAGGGCGTTGGGAGCCGGGGTCGGCATTGGGGACGCGCGCGCGCGGAGTCGCGGAGCGGCGACGACGGCGTCACGGAGAACAAGTTCGCGCTCTTCATATCCATCATCATCATCATCGTCGTCGTCGTCACGATGACCGCTGCGGTGGTGACCGCGGAGCATGCGCCGTAAAGCCGAACGCAATGCGCTCGACGCCAAATGGTCAAAATCGTGCGGCGCGTCCAAGCAATAAAATGACACCTCATCTCCGTGTTCGCGCCGAAGCACGCGCAACATCGCCATAACGGCGCTGTGTGCGATGTGCCCATCGTCCGTGCACTCGGTGTCGCAAGACACGAATGCGTTGGATGTTAAGACAACGACGCGGATGTCTCTCGCGCGAGTCGCTGAAATGTGAGCGACGAGCGCTTGGGCGAGCGCGAGAAGTAATCCAGACGCGAGCGCCGTCGATGCCGCCACCTGCGCTGATGCATCGCTTGCCGTCGTCGAGAAACATCGTAAACACTCGGCGAGCACGATGGTATCGCCAGATCGTACGTCGGCAAGCGCCGAGGCGTAGCGCTCAAGGATGAAGAGCCAATCCAGAGCGCCGCGTTCCTTGACGGCGTCGAAATCATCCGCGCATCGCACGCGCACATCGGCATCGAGCGCTCGCAAGCAGTATTCAACGCGAGGATGCGCGCCTAGGATGTGCCACGTTTGCCCGCGCAAACATATCGACGACTCGTCTGACGATAGCGATGCGTGATGACCTCCGTCGTCGTCTCCCGCGAGCGTTTCGAGCGTGACTTCGTACGCGTCAATCATCGACGTTGACTTCTTGGCGTTGGCGTTCACATTCGCATCCACCGCGAGCACCGCGCGTGAAAACTGCCGACGCATTACGCCTTCGCCCGAGCGACGCCCGCGAGACGCGTTGGCTACCATTTCCCTCAACGCCGTTTTAAGCACCTTACCGCTGGCGTTCATCGGCAACGCGTCCACGATGTGAAACGCGCTCGGGCACTTAAATTGCGATAAATGCTTCAAGCAATGCGCATCGAGCATTCGCATCACCTCATCCTCGCTCTCGTTCTCGCTCTCGCGCGTGAGCGTCACCATGGCGTGCACGACTTCACCCATCACCGAATGTGGCACTCCAAACGCCGCCGCTCGAGCCACCGCGGGACATTCGCACAACACCCGTTCCACCTCCACGCAATACACATTCTCCCCACCGCTCAAAATCATATCCTTCTTACGATCAACAATCACCAACGCGCCATCGGGACGGACGTACGCGAGATCACCCGTGGCGAACCAGCCGTCTTGATCAAACGCGCGTCGCGTGGCGTCGGGATTCCGCCAATATTCGGCAAAGACAGTCAATCCTTTTACGTACACGTCGCCAACGGATCGCCCATCGCACGGCACGAGCGCCCCGCCGTCGCGTGCGTCGTCGACGACTTTCACGCGCATCAGTGCGAATGGTCGTCCGCTGGTGCATATCGCATCGAGCTGCTCGCGAGGCGTTGACGATTGAAGAAACGCCGACGAGAGCACGCTCATTGAAATTTTCCCGCAGCACTCTGTCATGCCGTAAGAAATAAAAAATTCGCATCCAAACAGCGCGATGGCGCGCCTGACGGATGTCGGCGGCAATGGACTGCCACCGCATGACACTACGCGTAGGGACGAGAGGTCGCACGCCGCACACGCGGGGTTGTGAGACATGATAGCCACCATAGATGAGGCGAAATTGCAGCACGTCACGCGTTCGGCGGCGACGCATCGAAGCGCTCTCGCGGGCTCAAAGTGCTGAAGAAACACGTGTCGACCGCCGAGATGCGTGACGCAATAAATGGCAAAAGCATCGACGAGATGGAACATCGGGGCAGCGTGGAGCCAAGTGTCCGATAGGCCGATGCGCATTTCGACGGCGGTGGCGTCGGCGTGCGCGCGGACGACGGCGTGCGAGAGGCGTACGCCTTTTGGATTGCCCGTAGTGCCGCTCGTGTAGTAGAGATGCGCGTCCGTGTGCGCGGCGATCGCGCGCGTGAGTAACGGAATGGCGCGGTCGACGTCATCATCATCGTCGGCGATGACGTCGATGTGCCAATCGAAATTGCGAACGCCGCGAATGTACGGGGACGAACGCTTCGTCCCGTCGACAACCTCATCGTCGTCGTCGTCGTAAATCCATACGATCGCTACGAGATCACGAGGCACGTCGCTGCGATCGCGTCGCTCACCATCGCCCATCATGACGTCGCGCAGGACGTCCGCGTGCGGCACCGCGCGCGCAAAGACGGCTTTACATCCGGCGTCGGCGAGAATGTACGCCGACTCTCGCCGCACCAAGTGCGTGTTCAAATTCAACAATACGCATCGAAGCATCGCGCACGCGTAATGAATGACAAAGACTTCGATGGAGTTGGACGACAGCACACCGACGACATCGCCTGGGCGAATGTCGAGGACGTCGCGCATGAATGCGGCGGCGCGAGCGGCGCGGTCGACGCATTCGACGTACGTAAACGTCGGGCATCGGCGGAGGCGCGAGACGTCGCCGACGTGTACTCCAGACGCGGCGCGTGTCGCGCGTCCGTCCGTGCACACGAGCGCGGTGTGCGTCAAGCAGTCTGCGATTGAACCCGTGCGTGCGCACGCCCACGACGGGTTGAGAGCGTCGGCGTCGGAAACGGAAACGGCGCCTTTGCGGTCGGCCGCGACGTCGTCGGCTCGATGACGGACCATGGTGGCGACGGTGAGCGTATCAACCGTCACGACGCGTTCATTCAGCGTCAACGTCGGCGTACGTCGAGTTTCCGGCCATGAACGATCACGAGGGAGCCAGCGGCGCCATGTCGTCGCACGGCGGGGCTTGTGCGTCGTTCGAGTGTGAAATATCGTCGTCACGTTGACGTTTTCAAAGGAGCTCTCGATGGCGTCGCCTCGACCGACCGCGCGGACATCCGTCGAATACCGCATCGATTTTCGCGGTGCATCGCACGCGACGCGCAGAGCATCGACGACGGTATCGTGCGTGTGCGACACCACGTCGCCGACGTCGCGATCCGTGGCGCATTTACGCGTCCGATGCGCGAATACGAGAGGCGCGACGGCGGCAATCGCGTCGTCTCGTCGTCCCGAATACAAAATATCGCGCGCCTCGACGCCGCACCGCGCCGCCATGTGCTCAACCGCGCCATACGTGTGCTCAACGCATGCATTTGCATCGAATGTATCATCGAAATGACGATGATCGACGCGAGCGACGATGATTTGCGCGCCATCGAGCGCCGCGGACGCCGCCGCGTCTCGAATTCGAGCGCAGTACACTTCACGCATCGGTCCCGTCCCCGCATCCGCGCCCGACTCGCCAGCAGAACACGACAGGGCATCACGATTGATGAATTGATCGCGACCGAGACGTTCGACATCGCTCGCGCGACGCAGTCGAATCACTAACGTTCGACGCGACGACATGTCAGCCTCGCGCGCGCGAACGCGCTTTTCAATCCTTAGCCCCTTGGCGTGCGACGACGACGACGAATGGCACCGTCACCACAGCGCACAATAATCAACACCTGCGCGTCCTCTCGCGCGTCCTCTCGCGCGTCCGTGTGCGTCGAACAACCACCGCGCGTGTCACGGTATGCCGTCGCTCTCAGTCTGCGTCTTGTGTCTCACGCTCTAATGTCGCCGCGCACGCGTCGCCCATCGTCGCCGCGCGCGCGCTCGCGCGCCAGAACGCGCACATCATTCGCGATGTATCATTCGCGACGCATCATTTGCGCCGCGGCGCCCGCGATGGGTCGCCAAGGCGCGACATTGGACACCGTTAGGCGACACCCATCGATCGCACATCGTCAAACCGCGGCTCGTGCGCCCGTGCGCCCGCGCGCGCCATGCCCGCGCCCGAGCTCGTGCACTTGAACGAAATCCACCGCTCGCATCCGTACTGCGAAAATGCCGCCATCGCCGCAGACGTGTTCGCCGCGCTCGCGAATGACGTGAGCACATTGGCCAGCCAAGGCAAAGGCAGACGGTCTACGCGCGCGACGCGCGACGACGCGGGCGCGTACGTCTCCTTCGACGCGCGCGAACTCACGACGCATGCGTTATCGACGTGTGTGCTGTGCGTAGAGGCGTACGTGGACTTGAGGTCGGCGGCAGCGAGCGTGGATGATGATGATGAGCGCGCGCGGGCGTTGACTGCGTTTGATCTCGCGCGGCTCAAAAGCGCATTCTGTGCGCCCGCATCGCGCGCGAATGAGGATTTTGCACAGACGTATGCGAAGAAATTAGCGACAAAGAGCGCGCTGTTGGAAGTGATGCTCGCACCGGCGACGGCGAGAGGGGCAAAGGTATTTGAAGGCGCGGCTGAGGCGTTTGCGAGCGGCGCCCAAGCCGAAGCTCAAGCCGAAGCGGAACAAAGGACGCGTTCAAACGCGACGGCGACGACGAATGGTGACGCAGACGACGATATGGATAATAGCGATAAGGGTTTGTGTCGTTTGATTCGCGAGAAGCCGTGTGGGGCGTATCCTGGGACGTTTGCGATGCTCGCGAGCGGCGACGCTCGAGTGAAGCGGCTGGCGAAACAGTTGTTGCAAGAAACGCTCGCGAGCGATGACATCAAGGGGCGAAAGGTGACGAGATGTCGCACACTGCGATACGAAAATGCGTCAAACGCATTGTTTGATGTGTTTGGGTATTGGGTGGAGTGTTTGGCGGATGCGCAGCGTGAACGTGAGCGTCAAAGCGACGGCGGTGGGGCGAGGCGCGCGTACGCCGCCATCGTTCCAGAGGTTGACTTTGATGGAGACGTCGTCGAACCTTTCGTTCCGAGTGAATCTCGGCTGTGGTTTTGTCTAGCGTTTGCGCTCGGGATGTCAGACGCGGCGATCACGCAGGCGGTGGTTGAGCAGCATCCGATTGTGTTTGAGTTGGCGGTGAAGGCTTTGGTTCGGTCGACAAAGAATCCGCGTTTGAAACCGCCGACGGCGGAGGATATGGATATGATCAAGCTTGCAAGTAATGCGTGCGATGTGGTACACTTGATTTTAGCGTCATATCCACGAGGGATAGAGCACGCGAATGCGTTTTGGCGTTTTACATGCGTGAAACCGTCGACAACGATTGACGCGCTCGCCGCTGCGGCGCGCATGGCGAGCAAAGAGAGACCTCAAGATCAAATCACCGCATTGGTTGCGTTGAAATCGGCGTACTTGTTGCTTCCGCGTGGCGATGCAATTAGCTCGTCGCGCATCATGGATTGCTTGGTGAAGGATATCCCGCACTCCACAAAGTTTTACGACACCGAAGTGCAATGGGAGAGCCGGCTTTTGGCGTGCACCGCCGTGCTCGAGCAATATTCTGAAATCGGCGTCGACGACGCCGTCTTAACGATCGGGGACTGGTACGACCGCGTTGGACGCGACTTGATTGAAAGTCTTCGACAGGCGGAGGCTCTCTCGCCCACGGCGCATCTCAAGCGAGAGATTGTCGCGCGGACGTTGGTGAATACATTTGGATACATCATCTGCGCCGACGCCGTGGCGTTGTCGGCGTTATCAGATCCCGATTTCCTCACGTTTGACGAAGATCGATGGCGCCGAGATAAGCGCATTAATCCAGACACAGCGCTCGGGAAGCTGCATTTGAGAATTCTAAACACCGTGCGCACAGAGAAGCGTTGGAAGGTGAGCACGGCGATTTGGAAGTACGCGCTCGGTTTTGATCGAATGTCTGAAATCAATCGTACCTACGTCGGGAACTGGGCGCCAAACTACATCAGCGCGGTGATGTACGCCATGGGCTTGCTCGCGCCTGTCGCGAGAGATGACTTTATCAAGCCACCGCGCCAGGCGTATGACGCGTTTGTTGAAATTGCGTATGGTGAGCAAGACGACGCGAACGCGTTGCGCGGGATTTTATCCAAGTGCGGCGAGTGGTTCTTTACATCTTTACTCGAGTGTCCACTAACAATTACCGAGAAGAAGCCCCTCGCGCGTTCTGAAGACGAAGCCAAATGCACGGAAGGGGCGGTATTGTGTACTATGTCGCAGCGTAAATCGCTCGTCTCGTGCGCGGGCGAGGTGTTGAAAAAACACTACGATGAAAAGGATTTACCCAAGTGCTTCCGGAAAATGTTTCAAGGCGATTACGTCATTCCGCGTGCAGTGCTTGCGGCGACGCACAGTATGTTGAAGGATATCAAACGCATGCCGAGCGATACACCTGAAGAGGTGAGCGAGTTGTTAGCCGCGGCGCACACTCCGCTGTCTCGCGCGCGCAACCTCATCGACGCCATCAATCCAAAGGACGAAGATCGCGTCAGTGCGTTCAGCTCGCACGTGAGCAAAGTGTTGATATCATCCATGAGCTTGTTCGAAGTCATCGTCAAGCACGGTCCGCATCGCGTCGCACCAGACGATGACGAGCACTTGGTCAACGCATTGCTCTACTTGTACTTGTTTTGGGATTTGGCAAAGAAGCGCCAATACTTTTCGCAAGGTTCGTTCACCAGGCAGCACCCTTTGAAGATTTTAGAATCCTTACTCTCGTGGCCACCGGCATCGTTTGCGAAGAACGAACAGCTCGCCACGGCGTGGGTGGATGTCGTGTTCTTGTTGCGCAAGGATATGACTGACGTCGACCTCGACGCGGATGGCGAGTCAACCTTGGTGAATTCGATTAAAACACACGTCGAATCCTTGTTCGCGGACGAAGGCAAAGATGGATTGTCCACGGGCGTTCGAGATAAGCTGAGCGCGACATTCCCAGAAATATCCCCGACGTCATCGCCGGCAACGAAGACGCCGAACACCAAGTCGACGTTTACGCCGTTCCGAATCTCCGCTCCGGCTCCGGTGATCGACCTCGGGAACGATGAAGACGATGGCGCTGACGCCGCCGTGGACACTGCCGACGCGTTCGTTGACGGTGCCGGATATGATCGTGTAGACGATGGTAGCGACGACGACAATGGCGGCGAGATTGATCGTGACGAGGAAGACACCGCCGCCGTCGCGGCGGGTTCAAACAAGCGTTCGGCGCCGAGCGAACCGTCGTGGTTATTAGCTTCTGACAAGAAGCGTAAAAAACCAAAAACAGTCGTTCTTCCGGCCAAAGTTCTCAAGACAACGACAGTGGCCGCGTCTGTGCCTAAGAAGAGCGCGACTGGTGGGAAATGGTCGTTGATTTCCAAGAAGCCGCTTGCGCCGGTGAAAGACATTCGAGGTGGCAAAAAGTTGCTCTCACACCCGCGTAACGTCATCAAGCCGGTGACGGCGCTCGATCTCGCGCTGGATTCAGCATCGGTGTCGTACGCAAAGCCTTCATCGATTACCAAACTCATGACGAAGAAAACGACGACACCAACCGTCACGTCGGCGCCGCCGGGTTCGGCGCTCGCGAAACGGTCTTTGTACGCCGACTCGACATCAAAAAATTCCGCTACTGATGGCTTGATAGAAGTACCGCCGCCGCCGCCACCGACCACAGAGATGGTTCCATCGTCTTCAAAGTACAAGCGATCGTCCATGTTGCGTGATGTACCTCCTTCGACGTCGGCTCGAGGCGCCGCCGTCGCCGCTCCGCTGCAGGTGCAAGTCCCGACCATGCCGCCGAGCAGCGCCTCACGCTTGAAACTTCCAGGCCGAGGGCGCCTGGTTGAAACCATTCGACTCCGCCCCGAGGATTACATTCGCGATGTCTTACAACAGTCGCGCGAGGCGTTACAACGCGACACATTGATGCCCGAACCCAAGGATATTCATCTCGAAGACGACGCTCCCATCGCGTTTACGTCTGGCAACGAGTACTGCGAGTTCTTCATCCCGCTCATCATCGCTGAGCTTCGACACGAAGCCAGTCGAAATATTGAAGCTGGAAATCTCGACAGCGAGGAGCTTAGCGTGGTGAATTTCCATCCAGGCGTCGGCGGCGCTGAGTTTTCTGTCGTGGAATTTGCAAAGAGCGACCAACGCGTCGATCAGGTGGACTCGAGAGGCCGCACACCCGACCCCGTGCGTTTTAAGGTGGATGATTTAGTGCTCATCGAGTCTTCTATGTCCGCGGGCGTGTCCGACAGTTGGCGTTCGAAAGATCGCGACGCGCTGAGCCCGCGTAAGAAGGAGGACAAGCCATACGTCTTGGGATGGGTTGAAGCCGTTCCCGGCGCAATGTCGTCCAAAACACCCCTTCGTGTGCGCGTATTTTTGGGAGGCAACCAAGCTACGTTGCGTCACAATAAAATTTCTCGCGCATTTGCGAAAACGGCGAGTTCGTTTACGATTTCTCGCGTCAGTGAGATTCAAAACCAGCTTCGAGAGTTGCGCGCCGTCATCGACGCCCCGCGTTCGTCGTTCTTCCCGTCGCTCATCAAGCCGACCAAGTTTCCGTTACGTCAATCGTTCGGGGAATGGGTCGAACCGAGAGCGCTGGATGTCATCCGGACGACGCTCAATCAGAGTCAACTCGACGCCGTCGTCGGCGCGACGTCACGGCCGCACGAGAGCAATGAAAAAGTGCGCGAGGCGCCCGTGTTGATTCAAGGACCGCCCGGGACGGGGAAAACGCACGTCATCGTGAGTCTCATCGCCGCGCTATTGAACGGTGTGGACGAATACGGTGAACCTAGACGCGCACGTATTTTATGCGCCGCGCAAAGCAACGGCGCGATTGATGAAATCGTCGAGCGCGTCGTTGACGGTTGGGATTCCATGGATGACGAATTCCGCGCGTTGCTCAAAGGCGTCAACGTCGTGCGCATCGGTTCGGATGAGAAGATTGTCGAAGGTTCGGCAGCGGAGAGATGCCACGTGAGCAGGAAATTACGCGAGATTGGTACCGACCCGAACGCCGCAGATTTCAACACGTACGCACAAAATAGCGACTATTACCTCAGACAAATGGATGAAGCCAAGAAGAAGAAGCGCGCCATTGAGAGCAAAATTCAGGAAGAAACGAAGCGGTTAAAGATGGTATTTCGCGACGTTCGGCGCGATCACGGATACCACGTCCCCGTTCAAAGCGCAAATCTCGACAACTTGCGCGCGCAGCTCAAGGCGGTGTACGAAGTGCTCGATTTGGCGGAAAAGAAGCACAAGGAAAAACTCGCGCAAGAGGGCCGCGCCGAGTCGGTGCCAACGACGACGCCGTTTGAGCGCGTCGTCGATCGCGCAAACATCGTATGCGGCACATTGTCTTCCATGGCGCAGCTCGCCAAAAAGCCTCAATCGAACGCGCCAAACAGTACAGCCAACACCCGACCGGATGCCAAGCAATTATGCGCGGTGAATTTGTTTGACGTCGTCGTCATCGACGAAGCGTCGCAAGCGGTTGAACCAGCAGCGCTCATTCCCATGCAGTGGCTCAAACCCGGCGGGCTCTTCGTGCTCATTGGTGACCCGAAACAACTCGCGCCTACGATCGTGTCCAAAGCTGCGAAGAATGCAAACTTTGAGCAGAGTTTATTCGATCGTTTACAGCGCGCCGGGACGCCCGCCTACTTGCTCCACGAGCAGTACCGCATGCATCCAGAAATCATGAAGTTCCCGAGCTCGTGCTTTTACTCTGGCCGCCTGCGTTGCGGCTACAGCAGTAACAACGAAGAACGTCGCGCACCCTATCACGGATTTCCCAACCTCGGACCGTATCAATTTTTCCACGTCCCGGGGGCGCAAATGCACCGCGACAGATACGGCGCAGGAACGCATTCGTGGTCAAATTCTCGTGAGGCTGAATTCGTATCCATATGCTACGCACAAATTTGTCGCCACGCCGCGAGAGACGTGCGTAAGATTCGCGTCGGCATCATCACCCCATACGTCGATCAAGTGCGACGGATTCGAGAATTTCTGCAACGTTCGATGAAGAAGAATAACGAATTTACCACGTACGCGCCGGTGGACGTGTGCACCATGGATCAAACGCAAGGTCAAGAGTTTGACGCGGTGATTATTTCATGCGTGCGTGCGCGACCGGCGCCGGCGAAGGATAGTGCGACGCCACCAACGACGACGTCAACGACGGCGCGCGCGCGCGAGAGGGATTCGGATTCGTCCAAGGAGGTTGGATTTTTGAACGACGCGCGCCGGGTCAACGTGGCGTTGACGCGCGCGCGTCTCTCCTGTTGGATTGTCGGTGACGCCAGCGTGCTTTCCACCGACCAGCTATGGGGAGCGCTGATTAAAAACGCCACCGAACGCGCGGTGTTTGTCAAATGCGAAAAGAACGAGCCTTTGGATGCGGTGTTTGACGATGAAAAGTGTCGCGCGGGCGGCGTGAAATCGTATTTCCCTCTGCAACCGTCGGCGTCGGCATCCGCGCCGGTGGCGAATACCGTGGCGGTGTTGAGGAACACCGAATCCATCCCTGCTACGCGTTTCACCACGAAAGTGCTCACGAAGAATGATCCTCGTCAAGCTGCGCGTGCCCGTAACGAGGCGACTAAGATTTTACAAACGCTCGCCGAAATCGAAGGCGACGGAGGCAAACGAAATGAATGAATGAATGAATGACAAAATAGAATAGACACACACGCATCTCTAGCACGCAATTAGCGCTGTGTAGCAGCAGTAATGATTCATGTACAACCATCAAGTAATCTCTTGCCTCACAAATCGGCAAACGCCTCGCCCGTGAGTTCGGCGGAGCGTTCCCACAACCACGCCGCGTCCGCCTCCGACAACGCCGGTTTCGCCACCGTCTTCTCCTTACAGTCCGCGTAATACTTTCCACTCGTTGACGCACCATCCGCGACACCATTGGCGAGGAACACCGACGTCTCCGCCCCTTGCGCGGGCGTTTTCAAAAAGTTTGTACGAATAAAATCATACAACGCCTTTTGCCACCATTTCACGTCGCCGTCTTCGGGTTGCAAATATCTCCCAAGTTCGGTATCCACCGCGCCTGGATGCAATACGCTCGACGACACGCCATTCTTTTTACGCGCGCAACGCCGCGCGAGCTCGAACGCGAACAACACGTTGGCCAACTTTGCTTGGCCGTATTGTCCCCACGCCGAGTACTCGCGCCCAAACAAATCGTCGCGCGACACGCCCTTCGCGGCGATGCGATGCGCCTCCGACGACACCGTCACCACGCGCGCCTCGCCGCGCAGTGCCGCCGCGCGTTCCAACGCCGGCATCACGCGAGCGGTGAGCGCGTAGTGCCCGAGATGACACACGCCGACTTGAAGTTCAAATCCATCCGCCGTCGGCGTGAAATTTGGCACCGCCATGACGCCGGCGTTTAAGATTAAACAATCAATCCCTGCGTCAGCCGCACGCGCATTCAGCCTATCGCCGCACGCACGCACGGATTCTAACGACGCTAAATCCAATCGTTCGCACGTGAGTCTCGTCGTCGATGTCTCGTCGTCGTCGGTGTTCCCCAAAGACGCGCCGCCGACGTCCGCGCGGAGCCGAGCGCACGCCTTTAGCGCCTTCTCCTCATCGCGACACGCGAGAATGATTTCGTCGTACGCCCCAGACGAGAGAAGTGCCTTGACTGTTTCGTACCCAATGCCAGTGTTCGCACCGCTCACGACCGCGATAGATTTCCTCGGCGTCGAAGATGAAGATGAAGATGATGACGTTGACGATGACATCTGTATCATCCTTCTCTCGGCGCGACGCGGCGCGCGATGACGCGCGGCATGACGACGAGGCGTCGCAAGATACACCGAGGCGTGCTTTACGCGCGCCGCGGTCGCGTGCATGGTTGTCGCGCGTCGCAGAGACGCGCCAGTGTGTGACGCATGCACTTGTGATTCATCGCATCATGACGTCGCCATCGACGTCAATCGCGAGCGACATCGCGCGCGCGCTCGATGCGCTCGAGCATGACGTTCGTCGCGTGCAGGAGATGCGCGCAGAGGTTGGATTCCGCGCGCACGCCAGGCGCACGGGGGCGATTGATGACGATGATGGTGACGATTCGTTGCGTGTTGGATTAACCACATTCACGGCGCGCGCACGCGCACACGCGCGGGCGACGCGCGCGCAGATTCTAGACGCACGCAGCGCATGGTTCGTGGATGGCGCGCGCGGTAAGGCGCAGGCGCTCGAGCGATGTGCGGCGCTGGAGGAGCTGATTGAGCCGCCGCAGCGAGCGCCGCAGCGCGCGACGCCGACGCCGACGCCGACACCGTCGACGCCCGCGTGGGGGGATGTCTTCGGCGCCATCACGCACGCGGTGCGAAAACTCACGGTGACGCGCGAACGGGGCGAGGGCGAGGACGCGGGGCGAGGTGAGGCGATTGGTAAGCTGAGATATACGCGCGAGCAGCGCGAACGCGAAGCGGCGTCTTCGATTTCGGCGTCTGCGAGTCGTCGTGACGATGGAGACGATGGTCGTCACGATGTGGACGGCAATCGTGATGATGGGTTTGTTGGTAAGGCGACGTGGTACGAGGGTGCGGCGGAGAGTTTAGCGCGCGTCGGCGCCGGCGTAGGAGGCGCTATGACGTCGACGTCGACGTCGACATCGAAAGCCGCAGTCGATGCACGCGTCGATGCAGATGCTGAAAGACGCGCGTTGTTGTCGAGCGCGTCATCAACTGCGTCTGCGTCTGCGTCGGGGAAACCCTCGACCGCGCCAGAGGCGCCGGTGTTGTCGTCAAACGCCGAAGAGCGGGCGAGGCGCGTTTCGGCGCTCACCGCCGCGTCTCGTCTCGATGCGACGTCAGATACGCTCGCGCAGTGCAAAACAACCCTTGATGATGTGAATGACATCGGTGCAGGCGTTCTAGCCACGCTCGCATCGCAGCGCGAATCGCTCATTCGCGCCGGAGGTGCCGCGCGTCGCGCCCAACGGGACATGGATGAAAACTTGAAAACCATCAAAGGCATGAATTCCTGGACCAGGCTCGGGCGCAAGCCGTGACGGCGCGTTCGCATAGACACAACATAGCCACCATCGCGCGCTCGTCTGGCGCGCGCGTGTACAATTATGTAATTGGTATTGATTTTGGTTGAACAATGTCGCGTCGACGACGTCACACCGCGACGCGCGGCTCTCTTCGTCATGGCGGCAGCCTTCATCGAACGTCGACTCCGTCGCGTAAAATTCGATCAAGCACTCATCGATGATGAACACCCAGTCGCTGGTGCGTCCATCGCTCGCCCGTCGTCGTCGATATAGCGCCAACGAACGTCAACGCGCTGCTGACTGACTGACTGTTGAACACGAAACGTTCGCGCAGTGTACACCATGGAATCCCTCGTTGAACTCGCGCGCACGCTCGATGACGACAGCGTGCGCGATGTCGTCGAACATCTCGCCAATCGCGTGGAGCATAAAAGTCCGTACGTGAAGCGTAAGGCGTTGAAAGTGTTGAAGGCGTTGGTGGAGAGCGGCGGCGGTCGCGTCGCAAAACACGTCGCTAAAAACGCATCTGCGCTTCGTGCGGCTGAACAACTCACCGGAGCGCCGCATCCAAGTAAGGGTGATAGTGTAAACGCCTCCGTGCGCGCGGCGGCGCGAGAAGTGCTGGCGGTGACGTTTGCGAGAGGAGGGGAGCCGACGAGTCAGCGCGTTCCTTTGGGACGGACGTTGATGACGAGTGCGACAAGCGGCGCGACGAGCGGACGAGCGAACGACGACGAGGATGACGATGCATACGCGTTTCGCACGACGCCGACGAAACCGACGAGACGCGAAGGGGTGTTGGAGGCGCCGCTCGAAGCGTCGTTGGCGTCGACGCCGAAATTAAACGTCAGTCAAGGCGGGACAAAATGGAAGCCATTGCGGCCGCCATCACCGGAGACATCGACGAGGGCGAGCACGAGTGGTGCTGCACCAGCAGTGTCATCGACGTCTGCACCGATGAGTGCGGCGGCGACGTTGGATTTGTTGAGCGATTTCGCGGCTGGCGGCGCGGCTTCGGCGACGCAGACGACGTCAAAGGACGTCGTCGTCGGTGGCGGTGGTGGCGGCGGCGCGTTTGATGTACAGCGCTCGGAAGAACTTTGTGCGATAAACGCGTTGTGTACGCCGAGTGGCGTGCGTCTGGCACCGCTCGACGGTGATATTGAACGATTTTTAAGCGACGGAGCGACAAATTACGACGCGCGAGGCGTGGTCACGGCGCTCGCTGAAAAACTCGTCACGTACGCGGGTAACGATTGGAAGAGCGCTTACCGCGCCGCATGCGTGCTCGAGTACGCGAGTCGAACGCGCGGCGCGCATGGTGCGTGGTTGGTGGATGTGTTTGCGAATTCATCCGCGATGGAGCTCTTGATGTCGGCGGCGACGGACGCGTCGGCGCAGTCGCAGCTCCGACAAAAGTTCACCGACACGCACGCCGCGCTATCCAGCGTCGTCGCCAGCGGCCACGGCACGCACGCCATACCAGCACCAGCGCCAGTGCCGGTGACAGCGGCAGCAACACCGATTGATTTACTGTCGCAACTCGGCGATTTAGCCGTCGCCGCGCCGCCCTCGACATCCGCCTTCGAC
>Ga0181558_10002687_pt1 | contig 16664 bp, 11 predicted proteins | sample 011ome_22_FD_133754 | JGI IMG/M metagenome (GOLD analysis project Ga0181558, IMG submission 133754) | Coastal salt marsh microbial communities from the Groves Creek Marsh, Skidaway Island, Georgia - 011507BT metaG (megahit assembly) | ecosystem: Environmental > Aquatic > Marine > Intertidal...
CACGGTCGGCACTTTTTTTTTCGTCGGCTCTGCCGCCGACGCATTTTCGACCGCGCCGCCGCGCCTGCCTGGGGCACGCGGCACATGGGCAAGAAAGGGGGCGGCAAACCCCCACACGCCGCCGGCGGCGCTCCTGTCGCGGGTGGGGTTTCGAAACCGGCGTCCTCCAAGGGGAAGCTGTCCGGGGGTGCGAAGACCGGACCCTCGGCGACGAACGCGAAGGATGCGGGGGACGGCGGCGATTTCGACCTCGACGCGCTCTTCAGCAAGGGCAAAGCCGCGAAGGCGAAGGTGGACGCGGCCGCGGCGGCTGCGGAGGCGGCTCGGCTGGAGGAGGAGGGCCCGAAAGAGAAGGACCGCGTGCTTCTTCCCGGCCAGAAGAAGAAGAAACAGAAGCGCGAGGCCCCCGAGTTCGTTCCGGTGAACGAACCGAGACGTTTCGAAGAGGGGCTCCCGGTGTTCAAGTCGTACGGCGACTTCTCGGACGTCTCGTGCGGCCAAGCGCCGCCGAAAGACGCCAAGCCCGGGAAGTGCCCGTTCGACTGCTGGTGTTGCTTTTGAAGCCGGGCGGCAGAGTGGCGCGCGGTGTCGCGCGCGGAGAGGCCCGAGCGCGAGGCGCGAGACGCGGTCCGCGCTCGTTACGATAGTCTACGTAACCGTAGTACCGTAGAGAGAATACTACTTTCACAATCGAATCGCGCCGACGGCGACGCCTCGGTCGCTTCGTCTCGTCACTCCTCCTCGCTCTTCACTCCTCGCTCTTCTGGTTCTCCGCCCACACTACGTACAGCGTACTGGGGATGATCACGGCCGCGCCGATGAGCGTGCTCACGGCGGGAATTTCGCCGAACACCAGGAACCCCACCGCGGCGGACCACATCAGCTCGGTGTACCGGAACGGCGCCAACGCCGACGCGTCCACGAGGGAGAAGGATTTCAACAGGCAATACAGAAGCACGTTGGCGCCCGCGCCCAGGATCGCCAACAAACCGAGCTGCGCGGTGGTGGGCACCACCCACGCCCCCAGCGCGGGCACGGCGCTGATCACCGTGGTGAACAGCGCGGTGTAGAAGATCATCGCCCAGAACGATTCCTTCCCGACGAAGACTTTGTTGAGCACGTCGAGCGCGGCGAAGGCGCACGCGCCGAGCAGCACGACGAGCCACGAGGGGTTAAACGCGGCGCCGCCGGGGCGCATCACGACCATGACCCCCGCGAACCCGGCGAGGGTGCCGATCCAGCGCGTCGCGTCCACCGTCTCCTTCAGGAACGCGCGCGCCATCACGAGCGTGAACAGGGGGATGGTGAAGTTGAGCGTGGTGACCACCGCGATGGGCGCGATGGCGAGGCCCTGGCAGTACAGCGCGATGCCGCACGCCAGCAGCACGGAGCGCGCGATGTGCAGGGGCACGCGGTCCGTCTTGAACGAGTCCAGCCCGGACAGGAGCATCACCGGGAGCATGGTGAGCGTGGCGAACGCGAAGCGCAGGAACACCACCTGCGCCACGCCGAGCGTGCTCCCCGTGTACTTCATGATCACGTCGTTCCCGACGCCGATGAGCTGGTGCGCGAAGAACCACAGGATGCCCACCGCGAACGCGTTGGCCTTCGGGGGCTCGGGATCGGACGCGGGCGCGTCCACGGCGGCGTCCGCGGCGCCCGCGCGATGCGTCGGCGGCGGCGCGGGACGGCCGCGATGCCGAACGGAGAGCCCTAGGCGAACGCGCGGACGCGTGGGCGTCGACCCGGGCCAGGACGCCGCGGGCGCGCCGGCGGCGGTCGCCGCGGCGGGCGTCACGCCGCGCGATGAATGTGCCACCGTGCGCCTCGCGCTCGGCTGGGAGCCGCGCGCCGCGGGCGCCGCGACGGCGAGCGACAAGGAGGCCGCGAGGGTAGACATGCTCGGCGTCTATCGACCCGAGGAGAGGATGTGGAAGTCGCGGCGCGCGACACACGCGCGCTCGCGAGTGGCCAGGTTTCGTTAGGGTCGCTGTTCGGATACGCACGTCGACTATCCAATACAGATAAGCCGACGGTTCGCCCCCCGGAGCGCACGAAAACGCGAGCGCGTCGATTCGAGACGCGAATTTTCGCAAGACTACCCTCGCGCGAAGCTCTTGTCCCTGATCCACTTTGTGGCGACTCACTCCTCCCCCTTCTCGACCGGGCACCCGCCGTGCAGCGCGTGCTTGTCGAAGGTGCGGTTCGGGTGCACGTTCCAGAACAGCAGCGCGTCCCCCGCGCGCGGGCGCACGCGCAGCCCGCCTTCGCACGACGCGTAGTCGATGTTTTTCAGCCGCTCCAAGCCCCCCGGGCCCTCCAGCGGGAAGTGCGTCTCGCCCCCCGCCTCGACGTCCGTGAGGTACAGCAGGAAGCTCGCGATCCTCTGGCTGGTCTGCGGGCCGTAGCTCTCGGGGTCGAAGGTGTCGTAGTGCGAGTCGTACTTCTGCCCGGGCGTGTACCGCAGCACGTTGAAAGGCTCGCCGTGTTCGTGCCGCACGTGCGTCGCGTCGGCGATGCGCCGCTCGAGAGCCAGCAACACGCCCGCGGGGTCTTGTTTCCGCGACAAAAACGTCCCGCTGCTCGTGCGTATGTCCTTCGTCTCCTCCGGCTTCTCGCCCTGGCGAAGCGCGAGGCCGCTCGGCGCGAGCCGGGACGCCGCCAGGCCTTTCACGTGCTCGCACTCACGCACGCTGGCGAAGTTGCGGTACAGCACCGCGTGCGGTTCCCAGCTCAGCACCTGGAAATCCAACGTCGTCGTCCGCGCCTCGCCGCTGACGCCGACGGCGTGCGGGGAAAACTCTCGTCCGAGCGGGACGTCTCGGGACGTCGACGGTTTAGGGTCTCGCGCTGCATCTACGCCCGCGGCGGCGTCTTTCGCCGCCTGCTTCGTGCGCTCCGCGAGCTCACGGCGGCCCGAGCGCACCTCATCCGCCAAAGCGCGGCGCGTCTCCGCCTCGCGCTCCAGCTGCTTCGCCATGTCGTCCGCGCTCGCGCGCGCCGCGCCGAGCTCGTCCTCGCGCGCCTGGTACAGAGACTTGTACTGCTCGCGCTCGCGCTCGGCGGACTCCGCGCGGTTCAGCAGCGCGGCGTCGTCCGCCACGTGGTGCGCGGTGAGCGTCGGCGTCGGCAGCCCGCTCGGCGCCGCGGAGGCGGGCCCGCCGGTGCTCGTGATTCGCCCGAACGCGAACAGCACCACGGCGACGAGCGCGACGTGCGGAATGGGCACGCCCCGTCTGTGCCACCCGTACGTCAAGCCGTCGCCCATCGTGAAGCGCCGCGCGACACCCGAGGTGTCCCACGCGTGCGGCGCCTCGGCGTCTGGCGGCCCGAGATCGGGAACCGCGCGCGCCGGTGATTTCGCGACGTCGCAGACGCGGCTCGCTCGTTTCTCGAAACTCGACACTAAAAAATGTTTCGGTGCCAGCGTGTCAGACGCGTCATCACGTGGTCAGCCTTCGAGAAGCGGAGCTCCGGTACCACTGCACTTCGCCTCGCACGAGTGCACGCACGCGCTTGTCGTCGCCCGATACCCGTACGCGTCTCGCGCGTCCCCCGCGTATCCATGCACGGCCTCGTCGCCCGCCCCGCGACGCTCGCGCGCGTCCGTCGCGGTGCCGTGGATGACTCGAAGATCGGCACGTCGCGATGCGCGGCGCTGACCCGCACCGCGAGCCGCGCCACCACCGTGACCACGTACGCCGGCAGGACGCCCTTCCCTGTGGGTACCCCCGACGCGAACGGCATCGTTCCTGGCGTGGGCAAGGGCATGCCCAAGTGGCCGGAAGTGTGGCGGTGGCTGAACGACGAGAAGAAGATGGACACGCTGGATTCGCGCGACGCGAGCAAGCTCATGAAACGCGGCGCGGTTCTGCTGGACGTGCGCTTCGAGCCGGACTACGAGAAGTGGTCCGTCCCGGGGTCTGTGCACGTCCCGTACGTCACCGGCGGGTTCCTGGCGAAGCTGCGTCTGCCGGGATTCAAGAAGAAAAACGAGGACTTCGTGAAGCAAGTCGAAGCCGCCATCCCGAACAAAAAAACGAAGATCATCTTGGCGTGCATCTGGGGCGGGTCGCTGGTGCGCGAGCCCCCGACGAACCGGGGGCTCACGGACGACACCAAAGGCGCGGGCTCGTTGCCTGGGGCGTTCGAGCTGTACCAGGCTGGGTACACGAACCTGTACCACCTGTACGGCGGGGTCAATCAGTATTACCAAGACTGCGCGTTTGACGACTCGCTCGTCGAGGGCGTCGGGACGTGGCCCGGCGACATCGAGTGGTTCGGGTACAGACAGTTCGTGGGGAAGGACAGGCTCAAGGGCCAGAGGGACGACTGATGCTTTCGTCTTCTCGAGTCCGCCGAGGAACGGGACGCGCCGAGGCGTTCGCGGGCGCGAATGGGCCGGGTGATGCGCGCGCGTCGCGCATAGCGCGCGCGTACAATACCGAATCGAGACGGGGTCGTTTTTTTCAGGTCGCGAGAGGCAGAGAGGGTCTGTTCGGAAATCGGAAGTCGCAAATCGTGGCGCGTTCATTTTTTCGCCTCATACGAGCAAACAGTCAGGTTGGCGCCCGCGTCCAGGCGTTCTCGTCGGCGGAGGAGACGTGTCGGCGGCGACTCGGCCTCGGTCTGGCCGGCACACCCGACGGCGCGTCCGGCGGTCACTTCGCGCCCCGGAGCGCGAGCGTCGGCGCGTGTCGCATCCGCGTTTCCGCCGACTCGGGCTCGCGATGGGAGGCGGCACACCGAGGAGCGCGAAGTCCGTCGCGAAGGGGAGCGGCGGCGCGTCGAAGCGCAAGAAGGTTTCCGATGCGGGCGGCGACGGGGACGTCGCGTCCGGCTCGGGTTCGGGCGAGGCGAAGCGCGCGCGCCGGGAGAAGGACACCGTGGTGACCGTGGGCAAGCAGACGAGCGGCATCAAGAACAAGATCGCGCGTTCGGAGCTGTACGGTAAGCTCAAGCATCACAAAGCCTTGGAGCGTAAGAAGAAACGCGTAGCGAGGCAAAAGGAAGAGGAACGCGCGCTCGCCGCGGGCGAGACCCCGAAACCGAGGCAGGTTCCGAAGACCATCGAGAACCAGCGCGTGCGTGACGAGACGTTCGTGGAGGCTGGTGACGACGAGGTGGCTGAGGAGGATGCCGAGGATGAGTTCGCCTCTTACTTCTCCCAGAGCACGTCCCCGAAGGTGATCATCACCACGTCGCGCAAACCCAGCGGCGAGATGTTCAAGTTTCTGGAGAACCTCTTCGCCGTCGTCCCCAACGCGTACTACTACGCTCGGCGCGCGTACACCGTGCGCGAGATCCAGAAACACGCCGAGTCTCGCGGTTTCACGGACGTGCTCGTGTTCAACGAGAACAAGAAGTTCTCGCACGGCGCGCGCGTGAACGGCCTGCTGCACGTGCACCTTCCCGAGGGCCCGACGTGTCTGTACCGGCTCTCGTCGCTGGTGTTAACCAAGAAGATTAAAAACCACGGGCGCGCGACGAACCACTTCCCGGAGCTCATCTTGAACAACTTCTCGACGCGCGTGGGGCACAGGGTGGGGCGCATGTTCGCGTCCGTGTTCCCGCAGCGCCCCGAGTTCAACGGCCGCAGAGTGGTGACGTTCCACAACCAGCGCGACTTCATCTTCTTCCGGCACCACCGCTACATCTTCGAGACGCGCGCGCGGGCGCGGCGCGCGCACCAGGGGCACCTCGCCACCGCCGAGGTCCCCGCCGACGCCGCCGAGGCGCGCGGCCGCTTCGGCCGAGGCAAGAAGGCGAAGGCGCTGGAGAAGCAGCGCCGGAAGAAGACGAGCGACGACGCGAGCGACGACGACGCGAGCGAGAACGACAGCGAGGACGACAGCGAGAACGACGACGCGAGCGACGACAGCGAGGAGGAGGACTTCTCGGACGCCGAGAGCGACGGCGAGGACGGCGCGGCCAAGTCGGCGGGCACGCGAAAGAAGCCGCGCGCCGCGGAGAGCGACGAGAACGCCTCCGTGCAGGCGAGGCTGCAGGAGCTCGGCCCGCGCTTCACGCTCAAGCTGATGTCCGTGCAGAAGGGCACGTTCGACAGCGAGCACGGCGAGTACGAGTACGTGCGCAACGGCGAGACGGACGGGACCAAGCACAACAGGCGCAAGTTCGTGTTGTGATGACGAACTTGCGCGAAAGGCGCGGGACGCGGGACGCGGATCCGCGAAAAGTTTCTCGCGCGTCGCCGACGACGTTTCTTCCGAGCGCGACGTGCTTCGGCGTCGACGCGGGTGTATCTATCGTTCGTTGAATCACACGTGCGAATACCGTGTGCGTGCGTGCGTCTACGTCGCCCTCCCCGTGCGCATCGTCGCGCGCCGCGGTCCCTCGCTCATCCGGACTTGAACAGAAGCACGGCAACTTGCCCGAGGTAGAAGTAGATGAAGTGCTTCGTCTCGTGCGTGACGTACGACCCAAAGTTACGCCCGACGATGCAGTGCCAAGTGGGGTTATATTTCTTGTCGAACTCCTTCTTGATGAACGCGGCGATGTCCTTCTCGATGTTGTACTTCTCGAGAGCCTGTAGAGCGCGGGGGGGGACGGCGGTCAGATGCGTCGCCGCGGTGTATCGAGAGGCGCGACGGAGCCGAGACGAGGAGGCGTCTCGTCTCTTCGGCTCGGGACGATCTTCGCGAGTGTTCGGGCGCCAAAAACGGAGCGTCGCGGCGACGACCGAGCGCGGCCGTTCGCGAGCGTGAGGCGTCCAACCACGAGGACAAAGTCCGCGAATGCGGTCGCGTGTTGATCACCGCGTGACGCGCGCTCGCGGCGTCGATGCCGCGATCGGGCGTGGTCGATCGCGAGGCTCGCGATCACGCGCCCCCCGCCGGTCAAAAAAACACGCGCGGTGCGCTCGTTGGTTAATTCCAAAAGCCGACGAACTCGAGTCTTCGAGACGCACCTGGGTGGCGCAGTCCACGGCATCCTGCTGGAGGTCCTGTTATTCGCGAAGCAGCAGTGGGGCGGGATGAAAGCGGTGAGTCGCGCGTCCCACGGTCGGTCGAGGGCCGCGCTCGGGGCGGTCGCCGGAAGGTGTTCGATTTCCCGGGGGGAAGAGAAGACAGCCCGCAGAGGCATTCCATTTCCGCGTGCGGAAGCGACGGAAACCGCGCGGTACCGCGTGACGCGACGGACACGCACCTCGGACATGTCCGCGTTCTTGATGACAGCCTTACGCTCAGACATTTGGAATGACTTGCGTGTGTGAACGGGTTGTTTCTGAGCACGTGCGCGTGCGAGTGCTTCTTGCGCGGACCATCGGCACCTTTTCGATGTCGCGGGAAGAACGGTTTGCACTTCCAAAAGTGGAATGGAACGAATTCTCGAAAAACAGTTGCGTCTGCGTCTGCCAGTCTGCTGCGACGATTTTTCCTCGTCAGTCTCGGCCGCGCAGACAAACCATGGCGGCGGTTCGCGCCGCCGTGAGCGGTGCCTCGCGTCCCCGCGCACCCGCCCGGAGCGCCCCGCGCGCGGCGGCAGCGCCGCTGCCGTCCCTCTCGAACGCCTCGCTCGCCGTGTCCGCGACCTGGCGGCCGCGGTGCGCGGCTTCTGGTTCGTGGCGAGCCGTGGGCACCGCCGAGCGAGATCGACCGCCGCCGCGTCGGTGCTCCTCACGGACGCCGGGAACGCGCGAGCGCGCGCGCCGGCGCTCGACTCGCGCTCTCAGCTCTGTGACCAACGCGTTTTCCGTGCAGGCGCCGACGCCCCGCCACTCCAAGGCTGTGCTCGCGGCGCTGGTGCGCTGGTGCCTGAGAGTCGGGACGGGCGTCGCTTTTCTGGACCTGTACCTCCGCCTCGTGGCGTTTCTCATGTCCGCCGCGGGCGTCGCGGTCGCGCCGCTCGTCACCGCGCTCGTCGCGCTCACCGCGATCCTGCTCGCCGTGCCTCCCGGCGGGAGGCTAGACCGGGCCATCTCGCGGACGCTGAAGCCGGCGGTGGACGCCGTGGACGCGCAGATTGCGTGCGTGTTCATCCCGTACATAACCGCCGTTCCCGTGTCCAACCTCCCCGCGGGCGGCGACCTGTGGACCGCCGCCGCGGCGTGCGCGGCGGGGACGCTCGCGACCATGTTCGCGGCTGGAAAGGTGGCGCAGGCGTTCTCGTCCCCTTCGCCGGCCACCGGCGAGGACGAGAAGGATGAGGCCGCGAAGAAGGCGATGCGCGCCGCGGGGGAGGAAGAAAAACAGACGACGGAGACCGCCGACGCGCGACGTAAAAAAAGAATGAACGCCGCGGACGCGGCGCGCGCGGTGTGCGGGGACACCCCCCCGGAACTCCTGTGGCTCGCCGCGACGGTCGCGTTGGTGCCTCTAGCGCTGATCCCCTGGGTCGAGCTCAGCTTCCGCACGACCGCCGCGCCCGCGTACATCTGCGCGACGGCGACGACGTACCTCCTGGCGCGCCGCGTCCCCGCGGGCGCGCAGAAAATGGGTTTGTTCCCGACCGTCACCGGCGGGGTCGCCATGGCGTGCCTCGCGTCCGCGGTGGGCTGGCTCACGGGCGCGGGCGCGGAGGCGGGCATTCGGGACTACCTCGCCGGCGCAGGCGCGTTCTACCTGTACTTCGTGCCCCCCGCCGTGCTCGGCCTGGCGTTCCGGGTCAGACAACAACGCAAGACGCTCCGGGAAAACGCGGCGCCGCTCGCGCTCGCCGTCTCCGTCGCCGTCCCGGGCGGCTTGCTGCTCGCGGCGGCGCTCGGGCGGGCGTGCGGCCTGCCCGCGGACGTCGTGCTGGCGTCGCTGCCCAAGTGCACCACCACGGGCCTGGCCGTGCACATGGCCGCCGCGCTCGGCGTGGACCCCTCGCTCGCCGCCGCGGGATGCGCGCTGAGCGGCACAATCGGGCTCGCCGCGGGGCGCGGAATCATGGACGCCATGCGGATAGACGGCGCGACGCCGCGCGGCGCCGCCACCGGCGCGTCCTCGCACGCCGCGGGGACGGCAGCGTTGGCGGCCGCGGGGGAGGACGCAGCGGCGGCGGTCTCGGGGGTGGTGTTCGCCCTAAGTGGCGTAGTGGGCGTGCTGCTGTTGGAGGTGCCGAGCTTCCGCGCCGCGCTCTTCGCCGCGGCGGGCGCGGAGGTTTTTTGATAGTTATAGTTCTACGCTTAGGTCGTCTCCTTTTCCGCGGCGCGACCATCTTTGGGCGCCGCCGCCTCGCACAGCTCCACCTCCGCGATCGGAGGGAGCAGGGTCTCGCCGTGCCTCTCGTCTCGCGCGCGCGGCGCCGAGCGTTTCCCGCCTTTCCCAGCCTCTTCGTCCTTCGCGTCCTTCGAGCGTCCCTCGCCGGCGCCGACGCGCTCCGCCGCTCTCCGCGCCTCCAGCGGCCAGTCCGTGCGCCGGACCACCGCGATGATGATCGCCGCGTGTATCATCGTGCCGACCGTGGCGCCTATCGCCAGGCCCATCGCGCCCTGGCGACGGGTAAACGCCAGGTAGTACGCCAGGGGGATGCCCACCACGTAGTAGGCGAACAGGACCACCGGCCCGGCGACCCACTGCTTGCCGCACGCCTTAACGGCGCCGGTGGCGACGCACAGCGCGCCGTCGAACGCGGTGTACACCGCCAACGGAACCAGCAACTTCGACACGAGCGACACGACCCGCTCGTCCGCTGTGTACAGACGCGCCCACGCGTCTTTCACCAGCAAGATCACGACGGAAACGACGCACTCCACCACGAGAATCATCGCGAACGCGACGTCGGACGCGAACTCGGCGCGTCGCGCGCGACCCGCGCCGAGTTCGTTGGAAGCGCGCGTCAGCGCGGCGACGGAAAAGCCGATGGGCAACATGAACGCCAACGCGTTCGTGATCTGGAAGATGCTCACCGCGGCGACGTTGCGCTCGGGGTCGGGGAGCCACCCCGCGATGAGGATGTTCAGCTCGCTCGCCCACCACTCGGCCATCATCAGCACGCCGGGCAGCGCCAGCCGCAGGAACGGCCGCCACTCGGACGTCGCGTCGTGAAGGCTCCACCCGGTCCACGTGCGCGTTTCCTCCGACGCCGCCGCGTCGTCGTCGTCGTCGACGCGTTTCGCGTCTCTGTTTTTGAAGTGACAAAGGTACGCGACATTCACGCAGAGCACGACGCCGTTGCTCCAAGACGTGGCCAGCCCGGCGCCCGCGTACCCCCAGCCGAAGGTGTGGATGAACAGGTAGTTCATCGGGACGTGCGCCGCCGCCGCCACGACGCCGGCGACCGCGCTCGGTTTCGTGATGCGCTGCGACTGCATGTACGCCTGCGTGGAGATGTTCCACGCGTAGAAGAACAGGCCCGGGATCAAGCACCGCATGTACACGCCGGAGAGGCGCGCGATGTCTGGATCCTGGCCCAGCCGCAGCAACACCGCCTCCGCGTTGGTCCACGTCGCCGCGACGGGCACGGCGGCGACGGTGAGGATGAGAAGGCAACGCTGCATCACCGCACCCAGCGTGGCGTACCGCTTCGCCCCGAAGGCCTGGCCCCCGATGGTGGAGCTCGCGCTGGCCATGCCTACCATGATGGAGTTGCCGGTGACGTTCCCCAGCGTGGTCGCCAGGGCAGCCGCCGCCAGGGGGAGCGCGCCGAGATGCCCCACGAAGGCCACGGACGTGAGCGACATGAGGCGGTTGCAGATCATGCTCAGCGACACGGGGAGCGCGAGGCTGAGCTGGCCCCGCGCCTCGTCCCAGAAGGGATCGGGCGCATCGTCCGCGTCCTCGGCGAGCGCGCCACTCACGCTCGGCGCCTCGCCGTCATCCCCGACCTCCCCATCCTCGCGCAGCACCGCGTACCGCGTCGTGGGCGGCGCCATGCCCAGTGGTGGGAAACGTGGCCGCCGCTCCGAACACGTGAAAATATTCCGAAACATGATCACACAAACGTCGACACCACCTGGCGCACTCATCATCCGCGCGCGCGCGCGGCGTGATGATCGCCAGCCGAAGCGTCACGGCTGTCTCCCCCGTGTTCCTCTCCGCTCGCGCAGGTCGCCCCTCCGCGCGGCGCGTCGCCATGGCCTCCTCCGCGACGTCCACCCCCGCGCCGACGATCAGGCTCTCGAGTGGAAACGATATGCCATTGGTGGGGCTGGGCACGTGGCAGGCGCCCCGCGGCGTGGTGGGCGCCGCCGTCGCGGACGCGCTCCGCCTAGGATACCAGCACATCGACTGTGCCGCGGCGTACGCGAACGAGACGGAGGTTGGCGCGGCGCTGCGCGAGGCGTTCGCGAGCGGCACCGCCACCAGGGACGGGGTGTTCGTCACCAGCAAGCTGTGGAACGATCGGCGCCGTCCGGATGACGTGCGCGACGGCTTGGCGCAGACGCTGGAGGACCTGCAGCTGGAATACGTAGACCTGTACCTGATCCACTGGCCGGTGGTCTGGAAGCGAGGCACGCTAATGCAGGACGACGAGCGCGCGTCCATCGCGGAGTGCTGGCGCGCGATGGAGGGGCTGGTGCGCGACGGGAAGGCGCGCGCCATCGGCGTGTCCAACTTCACCGAGCCCGAGCTCGCGGCGTTGTTGTCGACGGCGACGATCGCTCCGGCGGTGAACCAGATCGAGCTCCACCCGCGTTTGCCCCAACGCGAGCTCGTGGCGTTTTGCCAGAGCCGGAACATCGCCGTGACCGCGTACTCGCCCCTCGCGCGGGGATCCGGGGTTCTGGACCACCCCGCGATGGCCGAAGTCGCGGCGCGGCGCGGGGTCTCCGCCGCGCAAGCCGCGCTGCGTTGGAACGTCGAGCGCGACGTGGCGGTGATCCCCAAGTCCGTCACGCCCTCGCGCATCGCCGCGAACGCCGACATCTTCGCGTTCGAGTGGGGCGCGCGGGACAATGAGGCGGTCGCGCGGGTGGAGGACGGCGTCTCGACGGCGACGTCCCCGTGGTCCACGTCCGGCCCGATCGGCGCGCGCAACAGATGGATCAAGCCCGTCATCCAGCTGCTCTTGTGGCCGGTGTTCCTCGTCGCGCGGGTGGACGTGCAGAAGATGGGACGGAAAGGGTTCCTGTCGTGGGCGTGGTCCGCCAAGAAGTAGCTGTGTGGGTTTATGACTACGTGAGACGCGATCGTGGAGTCGGCTACTGCTTGGTACCTTCTACTTTCGTACCTTTATTACACAGAGCTAGCTACGGTGTGGTCTCTCCGAAGACCCGCGGCTTCCGCCGCGAAGACGAGAGACCCGAATTCGTTCACGGAAAACGAAGCCGGGCCGACGACTTCGTACGTCTCGCGTTCGAGCGTCTGTTTTTCGTCCGTCTTTGCCTCGCCCCGCGCACCGAACCGCGCCGGGCCCTTGAATTCCAGCGACGAGGGCCGTCTCGGGTCGGGGGGGACCCGGTCCCCGAGCTGACGACGCCGCGCCGGACGTTTCGGAGACGCCGCGGAGACGCGCGGCTTTTCGCCGCGCGCCTCGAAACTCCCGCGGATCGCCGCCGCCGCCGCCGCCGCTTCCGCGTCGCTCCGCGCCTCCGCGTCGGCTTTCTCGAGAATCCCGTTCAGAATGAACGTCTCCTCGTCGAACCGGGGTTGCGGACCATCCCGCGAAAGAGTTTCGTCGTCGCTCTCCACCCTGTCCCTGGCGACGCGGAGCCCGTCGAGGATCAACCCAAACTCGGCGTCGCTCCCGCGCGTCTCGCCCTCGAGCGCGTCGGCGGTCTGGGCGAGCATGGACTCGGCTCGCGCCGCGCGCGCCTCGTCGCGCGCCGCCGACGCGTCCACGCCGGCCGCCGCGCGCTCGGCGCGCCTGAGCGCCGCAGTCATCTCCGCCAGCGCGGCGGCCACCACCGCGGGCGACCCGCCCGCCGCCGAAGCGGCGGCGGCGGCGGCGGCTTCACGCGCCGCCGTCGCCACCGCCTCGTGCGCGGAGGTCTCCTCGGCGCCGGTCCCCTCCATGCGCTCGCGCGTCACGCGCGCCACCTCCGCGAGGTCCGCCATCGCGGACGCCAGCGAACCGGAAGACGTACCGCGTCGGATCCGTCCCGCCGCCGTCTCTGCGCCCTCCTCGACCTTCTCGTCGTACGCGCGCGCACGCCGCGTCGCGCGGTTCCGCCGCTCGCGCTCCGCCGCCGCCGCCGCCGCCTCGAAGGCGGGTCCCGGCGCCGCCTCGCTTCGCTCCGCCTCGGCGGCGAACGCCGCGGCGTCGGCGGCGCGCGAGATGGACCCGCCCCAGGCGCGCGGCGCAGAGGGCACGCCCGCAGCCTTGGCGAGCCTCGATGCGATCGCCACGAGCTGCGCGCGCTGCAGTTCGAGCTCGCGCGCTGCCGCCTCCGCCGCCGCCGCCGCCGCCTCGCGCTCGGCGGCGCGCGCTCTCTGCATCTCGAGCAGCGCCGTCTGGTACCCGCCGCGCAGCGCCTCGACGCGCGAGGACGCGTCGCCGGGCCGCATGCCCGGGCTCGCGCCGCCGCCGTACCCGTACGCCGCGAAGTCGGGCCAGAACGCCGCCGCGAAGTCGGGCGCGCTCGGGACCCGATCGCCGTTCCCGTTCCCGTTCGGGTCCCGAGAATCCCGAGGGTCCCGTTCCCGTTCCCGTTCCCGTTCGGCTCGGCCCCCGGGAGACGGCGCTCCCGCGTACACCGTCGCGCGCGGCGGAATCGCTCCCGCGTACCACGGGACGTCCCCGGCCAACACCTTCCGCCTCGCGTCCGCGCTTCGCGCGCGCGCTTCGGCGGACTCCGTCATGGCCGAAGCGTTCGGACGCGAACGCGTCTCGGACGCGAACGCGTCTCGGATCGCGGACGCGTCCCGCGCCGGCGACTTCGAGCGCGAGCGGTCGCGCCGCGCTCTCGCGCCGTCGTCGCGCGACGTGTCCAGCGCCACGCGCTTGTCCCACGGGGGGTTCGCGGACGCGCGCGCCTCGGAAGAGACCGCGCGCCGCCGCGGCGGCGAGGCCGGCGGCGAGAAGGCGAAACCCGAGAAGGCAACTTCTCGTGGTCGGCCGCGGCGAAGACTGCCGGCTTCCTTCGCGCCGGCTTCCTTCGCGTGATGATTCCTTCGCGAACGAACGACGTCGTCGTCGTTCCCTAAACCGCGCGGGGCGCCACTTTCTTTTTTTGTGAATTTCGCCGTCGTCTTCGCCGTCTCCGCCTCCTCTTCATCTTCGGCGAACGACGGTGACGTGTCCTGCTTCTCCGCGTCGCGCGCGATGGCGTCGCACGCGTCGCGCGCGCGCGCCGCCTCTTCGCGAACCCGAAGCGCCGTGGATCCGTCGTCGAAGCCCTCGTCCGCGGCGCGGCGCAGACTCCGCTCGACATCCTCCACCAGTCGCGCGATGTGGTCGCGCCTGCGTTCCAGCGGCGCGGCCGCGCGCCGCGCGCGGTCGTCCAGCGCGCGCGCGCGCTTCTCGTGCGCGTCCGCCTTGCGCTCGGCGAGCGCGGCGAGCTCGGCGTCGACAGCCTCGGCTCGCTCGGTGAGGTCCGCCGCCACCGCGTGCAGAGACGCGACCGCGGCGTGGGTCTCGGCTCGTCGCGTTTTCGTCCCGTCGCCGGCGGGCCCGACGGAAGTCGGGTTCGTGTCCAGCGCGCGTCGAGCAGACGCACGGCCGCCGGACGTGCTCGTCGATCGTCCGACGCGCGTTCCGTCGGCCGACGCGCGCGGGCGGAGCAGCGCGTCCAGCGCGGCCGCCGCCGCGCCGGGTCGGCGTCCTTCCCCGAAGGCGTCGCCCGAAGGTCCAGCCTGACCGGATTCGGCGAGCCGGAGCGCGCGCTCACGCCAGAACCTCACGTCGTCATCGTGACTGGAGGCGCCTTCGGCACCGGCGCCCCCCGCGGATGCCCTCGGCGACAGCGGTTCGCGCTCGCGTCGCACCACCATCGCATTCGGGCGCCCCCCAATGCCGTGAGTGAGAGTCGTCAGTTCCAACATTCCAACAGAGCGTTTCAAAAAATAGACCCATAACCTCCAGACCTCGCCCGCCCGGTGCGAAGTGCGAAGTCACGACACTCCGCAAATATCCCCGTCTCGGAAAACCTGCCGCTTCGTCGAAACGTCGGTCACTACACCGCACGAAGGACATGTTCGCGCTCTCCAACCCCTCGCTCGCCACGCAGAAGGTCGCCGTCGGCGGCCGCCAGGTTCGCGCGCGCCGCGCGGCGCCCACGCGCCGCGCGGTCGCGGTGAGCCCGAAGGCGCGCCTGTACGACAACATTCTCGAGACGATCGGCGACACGCCCATCGTCAAAATCAACCGCCTCGCGCCCGAGGGCGTGACGATGTACGCCAAGGCGGAGTTCTTCAACCCGTGCTCGTCCGTGAAGGATCGGTACGTGCCCGTGCGCGATAGAACACGCGTGCGTTTCTCCGTTTCGCGGCCGATCGACGCCGGATCGGACCCGCACCGCCCGCGCGGTCGACCCGAACGGAACCACACACGCGATGATTCTCGTTCTTCCCCTTTTGCGCTTTTCCGGCGCACGCTTTATTCAGCAAAATCTGGGCGCGAACCGAAAACGCGACGTTTTCCCCTCCGCGGAAGGCTCGACGAGCGTCGGCGCGCCGCGACGCGAACGGGACTCGAACACGCGTCGAAACCGCACGCGTCCTCGACGTTTTTCCACAACGCGCACACGAAAGACACCGAGCTGACCGAACGCGCGCGCCACTCTGTGTTTCCGACGCGAACGCGCGTACGCGCGACAGTCTGGCTCTCGCCGTGATCACCGACGCCGAGCGCCGCGGCGTCCTGAAGAAGGGCGACACCGTGGTGGAGGCCACCTCCGGGAACACCGGCATCGCCGTCGCCATGGTGTGCGCGCAGCGCGGATACGACTGCGTCATCTGCATGGCCGAGCCCTTCTCCGTGGAGCGCCGCAAGATCATGCGCATGCTCGGCGCGAAGGTGATCGTCACGCCCAAGGCGGGCAAGGGCACCGGCATGGTGGCCAAGGCGGAGGAGCTCTGCGCCGAGCACGGCTGGTTCCTGTGTTCGCAGTTTGAGAACGACGCCAACCCCGCGTTCCACGCGTCCACCACCGGCCCCGAGATCCTCCAGGACTTCGCGGGCAAGCAGCTGGACTACTTCGTCACCGGCTACGGCACCGGCGGGACGTTCCAGGGCGTCGGCCGCGCGCTCAAGGCGGCGCGCCCGGACACCAAGATCGTGCTCCTCGAGCCCGAAGCGGCGGGGCTCATCGCGTCGGGCGTGACCACCGAGCGCAAGCCCACGGGCGCGCCGGCGGGATCGCACCCCGCGTTCGCCGCGCACCCGATCCAGGGGTGGACCCCCGACTTCATCCCCAAGGTGCTGGAGGACGCGCAGGCCATGAACCTGTACGACGAGCTCGTGCCCATCACCGGCCCCGAGGCGATCGAGACCGCGCAGAAGCTCGCGCGCATGGAGGGCATCTTCACCGGCATCTCCGGCGGCGCCTCCATGGCGGGCGCGCTCAAGGTGGCGGAGAAGGCGCCCAAGGGCTCGGTGATCCTCACGATGCTCCCCGACACCTCCGAGCGCTACATGTCCACGCCCCTGTACGAGTCCATCGCCGCGGACATGAACGAGGAAGAGCTGGAAATCGCCAAGTCCACGCCGTCGTTCCAGCTCCTGCCCGACGCCGAGCCCATCCTGCAGGCGTGAAGCGCGCCGCGCCCAGCAAAGGAGTCTACAAAGTAGTCTACGATCGACTCTATTACGAAAGTAGTAGCTATGAAAAGAAAAAA
>Ga0181558_10002689_pt1 | contig 16651 bp, 12 predicted proteins | sample 011ome_22_FD_133754 | JGI IMG/M metagenome (GOLD analysis project Ga0181558, IMG submission 133754) | Coastal salt marsh microbial communities from the Groves Creek Marsh, Skidaway Island, Georgia - 011507BT metaG (megahit assembly) | ecosystem: Environmental > Aquatic > Marine > Intertidal...
AACCGCGCTGAGCCGTGAGGACGCGGCGACACAAAAGTCGACACGAAAGCGCGCGTCCGAACGAAAAAGCGAGTGGCACGCGCGCTTCGCCGTCTTCGGAGCCACCGGGAACGTCTACGCATGCGACGTGCGCGCGGTTCCGTCGTGCGACTGCCCCGACTTCGCGGGCGGGCGGCGCGGCGGGCCCGGCACGCCCGGCTCGAGGGTCTGCAAGCACCTGCTGTGGCTGTACATGCGCGTACTGGGCGTGCCCCGTGACGACCCGCTGCTCTGCCAGACGGCGCTCACGCAGGCGGAGCTCGCGCGCCTGCTGGCGGCGCCCTCCGCCGCGCAGCGCGCGACGCTCGCCGCGCGCGCGGCGCGCGAGGCGTACCACCGGAGCTCCGCGGCGCAGCTCGGCGTCGATTGCGTGGATGAACCGGGCTCGGACGAACCGCTCGTGCCCGTCGCGAGGAAAGACCCGCGCGAAGAGACGTGCCCGGTGTGTTTCGACGACGTGGCGGACGCGGCGACGGGTCCCGTCGCCGCCGGGGCGGCGACGGCGACGGATTCGCGTCGCGTCGCGTCGCGCGTCTGGTGGTGCGTCTCGGGCTGCGGCTCGAACGTGCACGCCTCGTGCATGCGCCGCTGGATCGCGAAGGCCACGGGGGACGGCTTCGGCGGCGGCGCGACGTGCCCGCTGTGCCGCGCGGGCTGGCGCGACCAGGAACCCGGCGCGGGCGGAACCGACGGCGCGCCGGCGGCGGCAACCGCGGCGCCGCGACGCGCCGGGCTCGGCGCGGGCGACGCGCCGGAGGAGGCGGTGGTCTCCGGCGCGCGGTACGTGAACCTCGCGCGGTTCCAGGCGGGCACGGCGTCGGGGCGCGACCTGGAGCAGTACAACGACTTCGCGCGGCGCGCCATCGAGAAGAGGCGGCGGGAGCAAGGCGAGTGAAACCGAGAGTGAAACCGAGATGAACTACTTTCGTATTTACCGAGTCTGTGTCTCCTCTGATTTGCGCGACGTCGTCGCGTCGTCGCGTCCTTCTCGTTCGCGTCTCAGACGACCATCTTCAGCCCCGGGCCGGTGTTGTTGTAGAAGTCGCCGGTCCACTGTCTTCCCTCCTCGTCGGTGTACGTCCCGACGCCGTGCATGGCGGACTTCTCGAAGCTCCCCTCGTACTTGGTGCCATTCGGCCACGTGTACACGCCCCGGCCGTGGTAGCAGTCATCCTTCCACTCGCCGTCGTACGTCGCGCCGCTCTCGTACGTGAACACGCCCTCGCCCTCCATCACGTCCTGGTTCCACTCGCCCTCGTACCGCCACTTGCCCGCGATCGTGCTCGTGCCCTTGCCGTGGCGAACGTAAGTGCGGGGCGCGTCCTCGCCCTCCACCACCTCGGGAGGGGGAGGCACCTCCTCCCCATCCGCGTACTCGCGCTCTTTCCATTCCCCCTCGTACGTGTCCGCGCCCGTGCCTCCCGTGGGGAAGATGAACGTGCCCGTCTGGGGGGGCTCCACCTCGGCGTCGGCCATCGTCGCTCCCGGTACGCTGACGCGCGGGACGTCCGCCGAACGCGCGCGGTCGTGTGGTGGGCGAGACGCGGTCGTCGCGCGAGAAGACAGAGTCCCTCCCCCTTTCGCACCAAATTTGGTTGCAAAGTTGAAAAACGCGACATTTCGTGGCTGTCTTTTTAGTCTCACGTTTACGATAACCTTCTTTGCCTCAAAGAGGGGGACTACGAGGTTCTCCGAGAGGTGGCGTCATTTCTCGCGGCGACGAGAAGGCGGGCGCCATGAGCATGGCCATGGGCGGGAAGTCGGTGGGAGGGCAGGTCCCCCGGATACAGCTGAAGTGGCTGCTCACCCTCGACCTGTCCGTCTCCATAAAGAACCCGAAGAGGTGCGTCCCCGCCGCGCGCCCATCCGCCCATCTCGGTTTTTCCGAACGTCACGCGACGCCGTCCGCGCGTTGACCGTTTTCGCGCCACGCGCCGAGACGGCCGAGGCCGCCGACTGACGCGTTCGTCCCCTCCGTCGTCCACGCCGCGTCCGGAAACGATCGATGGAAAGGGACTTCGCGAACGGGTACCTGTTCGCGGAGATACTGCACCGGTACTTCCCCGGGGAGGTCTCCATGCACTCGTTCGACAAGAACGCCTCCTCCGTGCACAAGAAGCGCGATAACTGGTCCGTGCTTCTGAAACCGCTCAAGAAGGCCGGGTTCGACGTGGTCACGCGCGAGTGGGAGGCCATCTGCGCCGCGGAGGATGGCGCGGCGGTGGCGTTCGTCGGCAAGATGCACCGCAGGCTCGCGGGGGGGTCGGCGACGATGCCGCCGCCCTCGAGCGCGGATGGCGGGTCGCGGCGAACGAGCGCTCGCGTCGGCGACGGGGGGAGACGCGGGGGAGACGCGGACGACCGCGGCGGAGACGACTCGTGGGAGGATGAGTTTTCCGCGCGCGGCCGAGGCGATGACCACCGCGCGTCCCGGGGCGAGTCATCGGATGAGCGGGTCATCGGCGGCGGGTGGGGAAGCGGTACGGGGGGATACGGCGGGGACGCGCCCCGCGGCGACGTGGACGTGCGCGGCTACGTGGCGTCCCCCTCCAAGTTCCGGTTCCAGCCGGGCGCGAGCGGCGGGTTCGACTGGGACGCGTACCAGCGCGAGTACATGAGCCCGGAGAGGGGCCACCAGAGGGACGAGCAGTGGCTCGAGGGGCGGTCCGGGTCGGCCGATGGCGGCGACGAGCCCCGCGAGCCGAGGCGCGGGGACGCCGCGGCGTCTTCCGGACGCGACGACGACGACGACGACGACGACGCGCGCGGGACTCCCCGGCGGCGGCCGATGCGCCCGCTGAGGGACCGCGAGCCTTCTGTATCGCCCGCGCGGCGCTCGGACTCGGACCGCTACGACTCCGGGACGCCTCCCTCGCGAAGGGAGCCGCGCCGCGGCCGCGCGCCGGGGCCGGGGCCGGCGGGTCCCCCGGCGCGCGGCTTCGACGGCGGCGCGTCGCTGCTGGACTGGGGCCCGTCCCTGCCCGGCGAGGAGGACGCGTACGGCGAGGCGGCGGATGCGCGGTACTACGAGGACGGGGACGGCTACGACGATCGCCACGGCAGGCACGACGATCGCCACGGCGGGCACGACTACGACAGCGCCGGCAGGCACGGGCGGTCCCCGCGGCGTTCGTACGGCGCGCAGAGTCGCGAATACCGGCGCGAGGAAGCCGACGGCGCGTCCCGCGAGCGGCGGTACCGGGAGGCGTCCACCGGCGCGCGGCGTCACGAACCGAACGACGAGCCGCGATCGAGCCGCGATCGGCGGCCGCGTTCAGAGAGACACACTCCAGACTCCCGCGAAGAGACTCCCGCGTCTTTCGGCGGCGAGAAGCCCCGCGGCGCGCCCGGGTTCTACAACCCCACCTTTTACGAGCGGAAGTACGACCTCGGCGAGGCGCGCGGCGTGTCGACGTACGAGCGGAGCGGCGCCGGCGGGTACCACGGCGCGCACGAGCGCCCCAGCGAGGCGCAGCGGCGCGCGCGCTCGGAGGGCCCGTACGCGGGGCAGTACGGCATGGACTACGAGCCGAAGCGCGTCTCCGAGTACCGCAGGATGCTGGGCGAGGGCGGCGCCTACTACAAGCTCGGCAGCCTGGGCGGCGACCTGGACACGGAGGCGCAGCGCGCGGCTCGCGAGAAGCGCGAGGCCATCAAGGAGCTCGACCGGGTGAACCGCGAGCAGAACCGGCTCGCGGCGGAGCGCTCGAACGCGAGCCTGGCGAAGAAGCGCGGGGACCAGCGCGGCGCGGGCGGCGGCGCCGCGAAACGACTCGAGCGGGGGTTCCTGTCGCACGTGGGCGACCGCGATCCGCGGAACCCGGGGAAGAACCAGGCGCCGTCGAAGCACGAGCGCATGTGGTCGTACGCCAAGCGGCACATCCCGAAACCCGTCCCCGCGCCGCCCAAGAAGGCGCCCCCGGCGCCCCCGAGGATGCACGGCGTGTGGAAGGAGCCCGCGGTGGGGGCGGAGGCGTTCGCGGCGGCGCCTGAGGATAACAACTTCCGCGGCGAGTGGCCGTCGGCGTGGGGGGGGCGCGAGGACGTGCGCGGGCCGCACCAAAACGCGCCGCCTGCGGACCGCGGCCGGCGCGGGATGCAGCTGCAGCCCGACGCTATGCACGACCGGGGACAGGCACGGGAGATGTCCGAGCTCGAGCGGCTGGAGATGGAGCACAGGATCCACCAGCAGAAGCTCAGAGAGCTGAGTCTGGTGTAGTGTTTGAACGTTTGATAAGCTTCATTTGATAAGCTTCAGCCGCGCGGCCGAAAGGCTTCTTTGTGTCTTCCATGTCAGCTGGGTTTTCGCAACTTCCGAGAGCCCTCCCAGTGGACGAGGCTTTATGTCGTCGTCCTTCTGCGTCACTGAGCTCGCGCGCGAAGCGATGCTCATCGTGACCGCCGCGAGCATGACGACGACCGAAGTCGCGAGCCCGACGTCGTCGGACGTCGAGGCTCAGACCGAGGACGCCGACGACACCGCCGACCTCGTCTCCGAGCCCGAGACGGAGGTCGGGGGGTCCGACGGCGACGCCGAGGAAGACGCCGAGGAAGACGCCGAGGAAGACGCCGAAAACGACGCCGAGGAAGACGCCGAAAACGACGACGCGGACTTGGTACGGAACCCGGGCGTGCGTCTCAGCGGGCGCCGCGTGCGCAAGCTCTACGCCGACCCCTCGCAGCCGGACGGCTACAAGCTGTTCGGAGGGACGGTTCTCGGAAGCCGAGTCGACAAGACGTGGGGCACCGTTTACGGCGTGCGGTACGAGGACGGCGAGGAACAAGAGGTCATCTACGAGGAGCTCATCCCCATCCTCGACGAGCCGGACGAGAAGCAGAGGGCGGTGCCGCTCGCCGTGCTCGAGGCGTCCACGAAGGCGAGGACCAAGTACTCGTTGGAAAAACATTTCCCTCGGAAGGGCTTTCGTCCCGGATCGCTCCGGAAAGGGTGGGTGGGCGTGCGGCGAGACCCGGACCACGAAGGCGCGTTCTTCGGAGTCGCCACGGACCCACGGACGAAGGTGGTGCACCACTTCGACGTGATCTTCACCACGCGCCACGCCGCCGGCGCCGCGCACGACCTGCTCGTGCGGCGCATGCGCGCCGTAGCCGCGAAGCCCCGGAACTTCATCGGCTGGGAACAGGCGGACCCCTCCGAGGCGCCCGCCGCGAATACGCGCGGGAAAAGAAAAGAAACCGTCGACTTCGGGGAGGTCAACTTCCCTGACGCGTCTTGGTCCGACCTGTGCGGCATCGTCCTCGGGACCGTCGCGACGAAGCTCACGCGCGAGCCGAGCCGAGCGGGCAAGTACTCGGAAAACCTCTTCGAGGTCGCGCCCGACTCGCGCAAACGCCCGAACCCGGCGGCGGCGCCGCACGCGCCGCCCGCGGAGAAGAAGAAGAGGCGCGACCCGAAAGCGCCGCGCCGCGTAAACGTCGGCGGCCGCGTCTACGACTCGCGGCTCGGCGTCACGTGCCACTGGTGTCGCCAGAAGACGCACGAGGCGCATGTCACGTGCACGTCGCCCTCGTGCGCGCTCCCGGGGTCCCGGCTCGCGGTATCGTTCTGCGGGCAGTGCCTGAAGAACCGGAACGGCGAGGACGTGTTCGCGGCGCGCGAGAGCGGGCGGTGGGTGTGCCCGCGGTGCCGCGGCTCGTGCGGGCCCGGGTGCGCGTCGTGCTGCAACTGCGGCCCGTGCCGAGTCGCCGCGGGACTCAAGCCCACCGGGCCAGGCATCGCGAGCGCGTTCGCGGCGGGGTTCGGGAACGTGCACGACTTCCTCGTCGGCCGGGAAACCGGGGAAGGCAGGGAAGCAGTCGCGCGCCGGAAACTCGGCTTCCCATGGGGCGAGTGGCTGGCACCGCGAAACGAAGCGTCCCCGTCCACCGCGACTCTCCCCGCCGCGCGCGAGGCGACACCTCCGGCGCCGCCGGCGATGCTGCCGACGGCACCGTCACCGACGGCACCGGCCACGCCAACCGCCCCGGCGATGCCCCTCGCGGTGGTCGCGCGGCGAGGCCTCGTCGTTCCCGCCGCCGCCAGCGCCTCCGCAGCCGTCGCCGACTTGCGGCGCGCGCTGGGCGACGCGAAGGCGATGGTGGCGGAGGGCCTGCTGGACGACGAGGACTTCGGGAAGGTCAAGACGAGCGTCCTGGCCGGGATCGCGTTCGGGGCGGGAGCGGACGCGTCTTCGGCGGGGGCGTGAGTCGATAAAGAGCGCTCGCGTTCTCGCGCGCCTCGTGAAAAGACAACGACTCTTCGACGCGGACCGACGACGTCGACGGCGTCTCATCAACCTCCGCGCAATCTCTCGTCTCCTTCTCTTAAAAACACATTCCGGAGTGACCTTTCGCGAGAGTGCCTTTCGCGTCTCACGAATCGCTCTCGCTGCCGTACCCGAGCAAGCCCCCGAGCCCTCCGCCGTCGTCCCCGGCTTCGTCTTTCGTCGCGGAGGGTCGCGCGGCGGCGCCCGCCGCGGCGTTCGCGTCGCCGCCGTCGCGCTTCGCCGCCGCGCCCTCTCCCTTGCGCACGGCGACGATCTTCGCGCGCGCGATTCGATGAGCTGGTTTGACGTGAGCGGCCACGCTCGCCGCCCCGGCGTCGCGCCGCGCGCGTTTCGGCTCGGTTCCGAGGCGGGCGTCGTCGGCTCGGTCGTTCCGCCGCTCCGGCGCCGCCTTCACGACCATCGTTTCCCTCGCCAGCCTGAACGTCTCCACGTCGTCGCGCTCGCGCTCGATCCGCCTCCTCTCGTCCTCCCTCGCGGCGTCCTCCACCTCGTCCAGGAACTCGATCTCCTCCTCGTCCAGAGGCTTGTTTTGGCCCTGCTTGATGGTCTTCCAGCCCTGCGCGAACGCCTCCTCCTTGGCTTCCTTCGCCTCCTGCAGGACCGCCCACAGCGGCTTCGACGCCTCCGCGGTGCCGTCCTCCACGCGGAGCGTCCCGCCTCGGCGTTCCTTGATCTCCTCCAGCTCCGTCTCCGTGACGAAGTTCATGGAGCCGATGACCGCCTGCGCCGCGCCCGCCACCTTGTCCGCCTCCGCCTGCGCCAGCGTCGGGAACACGGATGCGGCGTCGCGGCCGAGCACGCGCTCGCGGTCGAATCGACGCTCGGGCTCCTCCACGCGGACGAGGGGCACGCCCCCGTCCGCCGCGGTGGTCACCGCGGCGGTCGTCGCGTCATCCGAGGGACGCATCGCGGCGTCGCGGCGCGACCGAGGCGCGCGCGCGCTGAGTGTGAGCGACGAGCGAGTCGCACGCGGACCGTGTTGTCGAGAGAAGATGACGACGAGCGACGAGCTCTGTGCTATTTTCCACGAGAGCGCATCTGGCCAAAAAGAGTCGGAAACGCGAAGGTACCGTACATACCGTATCATACATACATGTACGTATCATATGTGTTGCCTCTCTTCGCCAACCTCCGCGGCGATCTCCGCGAACGTCGGTCTCCTCTCCCTCTCCCCGACGCACCGCGCCGCGAGAGCCTCCAGCTCGGCGACGCGCACGCCGTCGTGCTCGTCCGCCTCGCCGTCGTGCCGCGCGAGCGCCTCCTCCAACAAAACGCCAAACGCGCGCGTCTCGGTTTTCTCGAGCTCGGCGCCTAGCGCCGACCCCGGCGGGTAGAAGAACGCCGCGCCAAAGTCCGAGAGCTTCGCGGCGGGTCTTTCCGTTCGGAACAGCACGTTGTGCGCGTACAAATCGCCGTGGTGCACGCCCGCCGCGTGCAGCGCCGCGCCCGCGCCGGCGACGCACCGCGCCAGCGCCGCGATTTGCGCGCAGCTCCGCGTCGCGCCGGCGGCGTACACGTCGCGCGTGACCGAGTCGAACGAGGGCGGCGACCCGAGGTTTTTCCACACCGCGGGGTCGAGGAACTCCATCACCAGACCGGTGGACGTTTGAGCTGCGGACGAGTGAACGTCCGCGTCCTTCGTGAACCGGGCTAACGTGCGCGTGATGCTCGCGCATCCCGTGCGCGACGCCAAAACCGAAGCCGCCATCTCATCCGCGGGGCGCCCGTCCGATGTCTTCGCCGCGTGCGCGTATACCTTGACGGCGGCGACGCCGCCGTCGACGCCGCCGCGGCGCGACGCAAACACCTCCCCGGAGGCGCCCTTTCCCAGGGGCGTGGCGGCCGGGTCCACGTCCAGGGACGCCCAGGACACCTCGGGCACGTCGAACGCGTCGTCGGCGCTCACGCCGTCGCACCGCCGGCGCGCCGCCGCCGCGAAGGGCTCCGTGCACGGGTTGGCGGCGAGCGCGAGCCACGCGAGTTTCGGGTGACGCAGGAGCCACTCCGGGATTTCCGTTAGTCGGTTATCCGCCAGCCGAACCAGCTCCAGGTCGCGCATGTTCCGCATGGTATCCGGCAGACCCGCGTTCGTGAGCCTGTTCCCGGCCAGGAGGAGCTTGCGCATCCCGACGCACTCGCCCACGCAGCGCGGCAGCGCCGCCAGGCGGTTGTCCGACAAGATGAGCCAGCACACCGACTTCGGGACGGCGCCCTCGGGGATGCGCTCCAGCTTGTTGGCCTTGAACGACAGCATGTACAGGCGGGGCAGGCGCCCGATCACGGCCGGGACCTCGGTGAAGTCGCACCCCAGGAAGAACAGCACGCGGAGGTTCACCAGGCCGCTGAACGTCTCGGGGAGCGAGCGCAGTGGGTTCTTCCCGAGGGACAGGAACTCCAGGGAGGCGCACGTCGCGATTTCGTCCGGCAGCCGCTCGATGGCGCACCCGGACAGGTCCAGGCGGGTCAAACCGGTGGCCGCGAGCGTCCCATCGCGCATGCCGGCGAACAGGCGCGCCACGCGCGTGTCGACGGTCTCGCCGGGCTGAAGCGCAGCGGCCGCGTTCGCCTCATCGGGAGTCATGCCCGCGGGCGGTCCCAGACACGGCGCGGGATCGAGTGACGACGACAAACGAAAGATCGACTTCGTCTCATGTGATGGAAAAAACGTTTTTTCTTCGACGACGTCGTCAGTACCCGACGGTGATTGACGCGACGGCGATGACGAAATCGTCGTTCGGCCTCCCCTCGTCGTCCACGTCCCCCATCTCCGGGATGGCTATGCCGCTCTTCGCCAGGAGCCCCCCCACGTCGACGTCCACCGGGTCGACGATGTTGCCGTACGGAAACACGTCGCGCACCTTTTGCAGATCCACCGACGCCACCATCTTTTCGGGGACCCCGAGCTGGATGTGGAGTTTCATGGCGTCGTACCCTCCGGGGACGATGTCGCGTATGCTCGGGATGCTGTTGAACTCGATGGCGTTGCGACACGCGCGCACGCACGCCTTCGTGGCATCCTGACCGTGCTGGTCCGCGCCCATGCCCACCTCCACGAACAGGACTTTGCTCATCCCGAGCGCCGCGGGCCCCGAAGTCGTCGCGTGCGAACGCGCACTGTCCCCTCGCGCGACACGCAGCGCGTGGGACGCGATTCGAGAGACGTGTCCGACGCAGGGCGTTCGCGACCGCGCGCGGGTCGCGGTGGTGGCCATCGCGCGGACGCACCGGGACGCGGCGGACATCATCGAGCGAGCGCGGCGCTGACGCAGTGACGCCGAACCCTCGTTCCGTGGACGGTTTCGCCGCCCGAACGAGGTGTCGAGGTCTCGGCCCAACCGTTGGCGTTTCTCGGCACCTTTCCCGAAAGTCGCGTCACCACGGGACGGAACGACGCACACGCAGCGGCGCGAAGTGGGGGATCGCGTTTGCCATGGATGCGCGTCAGAACTTCCACCTACGGACGTTCACCGGCGACGCGGTCGCCACCCCCGACCCCGGCGGGTCGACGTACGGGCTCGAGTCTCTGTACGATGCGCGCGCGATGAATGCGTTTTCGGACGAGGACGCGCGCATGACGAACGGCCTGGCGGAACTCGAGGCGCGCGTCGGTCCCACGCACAGGGACGTCGCGACGCTGGCTCAGGACCTGGCGCGCATACACTTCGAGGACGAGAACACGCGTAAGGCTCTGTACTTGTTCGAGCGCGCGTGGCGCGTGTGGCGGCAAATCGAGGGCCGCGCGGGGCCCAACCTGCTTATGTGCCAGCAGGAGCTCGCGCTGTGCCTGCACAAGGACGGACAGCACATGCGCGCCGAGGCGATGTACGACTCCGCGATGAGCGGCATGGCGGAGGTCACGGAGCGGTACGCGCGCGCCGCGGAGAAGGAGGCCAGGGCCACGCAGGCGGCTAAGCGGCACGCGCGCGCGCTGGAGCTCGGCGCGGCGGGCGCCGGCGCGAGGAAAGGCGCCGGCGTCGGCGCGCACCCGCGAAAAGACGACGAGAACGTTCCGCCTGCTCGGCGTCGGACCGCCGCTCGCGGAGAACCGCCGACGCGGGAAGCCCACCCCGAAACGCGCGCGTTTCTCCGACGCTCCGCGGCGCACGCGCACGGCGTCGCGCCCCACTTCAAGCGCCGCGCGCCGCCCGCGCGGATGTCTGTGACGCAGGCCACCACGAAGGCGTTTCAGGCGGCGACGGCGGCGACGGCGGCGGCGAAGAGACGAGACTTGGAAGAAGACGCGTTCGGCAAACCGGCGTGGCGAACGGGGGGCGTGACACAGACGCGGCGCGGGGAGAAGGAGGCCACGAACCCGTTCGCGTACGGCGACGGGAGGTTCGTGGGGAAGTACAGATAGAGTCAGATACAGTCACGTAGAGCGTGGCATAGTCTGTGTGTGCCATGTGTAATACTTAGAGTACCGTAGATAGCTTACGTAGTCCACCGTTTTTCGCGCGTCGCGACGCGGGATTCAGCTCTCGAAGCCCTCTTCGTCGCCGTGTTCGGTCTCGACCAGGACCACCTGTTCCCGGTAATACTCCGCCTCGCGCGCCGAGGGCCTGCGCTTCGTGCCGACGAACACGCCCGGCTGGTTCGGCGCGTCGTCGCGCTCGAACCCCATCGACGTCATGCGGAAGCACTTCGCGAGCACGCCGCACGTGGCGAGCTCGCGCAGGAGCGCCTCCCCGAACGCGGAACCAGAGGCGGAAAAACGAGGCGGCGCGTGGCCGACGACGCGGCTGCCCGCGCACATCAAATCCGTCGCCTCTTCGCACACGTCGCGCCAGCGGCGCGCGCGCTCGGCGTCCGCGAACCCCGAATCCTGGAACAGCCACACGCTGGGAACCTCGGGGGAGTACCCGGCGCGCATCAACCGCTCTTCCAGGTCCCCGTACGTGAACGGCGCGCGGACGTGCAAAGGGTCACCCTGGACGCGTCTGTGCGAACACCCGCGCGGCGGCTTGGCTCCGGCGGCTTTGAACGTCGCCGCCGCCGCGGCGTGCGCGTCGGCGCCGCCAAACTCGAACACGCACGTGCCGCGCGGCCAGGGCACGCGGAACGCCCTGGAATCGAACCCGGGACTGCCCACCACCACCACCTGGCGCATCGTGCCCATCACCTCTATGCCCCGGGAAACCTCGAACTGCTCCATGATTTCCTGGAGCGCGTCGAACGCCAGGTGGTCCAGCGCCGCGCTCAGCTCCGCCCCCGAGAAGCCATCCGCGTTGTTTTCGTTCGCGGAGGCATCCTCGGAAGACGCGCGCTCCGCGCCCGAGGCGCCCGCGAGGACGTCCTCGCGCGCGGCCGCGACGAGCAGCTCAGTGTACACGTCCAGCGGTCGCTTCGCGGCCGCGGCGTCCTCCGCGCGCCAAAGCAGGGCGCGGCGCGCGCGAGAGAGGGACTCGGAAACCGGCGCCGAGGGAGGATCGCGCTCGGCGGCGGCGGCGGACGCGCGTCGCGGACCGACTCGGGAACCTCCCGCCGTTCGCGGGCGGCCGACGCCGTCGGCCATGCGCGTCGACGCGCGCGCGAACGACGCGGAGCGTGCGATGGACGCCATCGCGCGCGTCTCCGGGACTGACCGCCGCGTCTGATGCGACGTGGCCAGCTCTTCGAGAGTTCGGGACGCAGTCTTTTGACTTTTCGCTGCAGCAGTGTCGTGTTGGCGCGACTTCAAACTGTTCGCTTCTCGAAGCTTCGTCCCGATCGCTCGCGCATACGGAGACGCGCTCGCGCCTGGATTCGACCTCGATGGCGCGCCGTTCCGCCCTCCTCGCCCTGGTGCTGGCGCTCGTCGCGCTCGCCGCGCCGTGGCGCGCGTCCGGCGTCGGCCCGACCGGCGCGGCCGCGGTCCCGATGTCGCGCGAGACCGAGGACTCGCTCCCCGGGCTGGAGGACGACCCCTTGGTGCGCAAGGCGCTCAAGTGCAACGCGTGTTTCGTCGTGCTTGACGAGCTGCTCCCCGCGCTTCGCGTGGAGCGCGCGAAGAAGCGGCGTCACCTGAGCCCCGACGAGTTCATCCGCACGACCGAGCGGACGTGCGGGAAGGCGCGCGCGGAGTACGGGCTGCAGATGCGCAACAACGCAGTCACGCCGGTGTATTCGAAGCACGCCGCGGTGTCCCGCGCGGAGGGCTCGTGGATCAGCAACTACATCGCGACGACGTGCGGGCAGATCATCGGCGACTACGACGCGGTGCTCAAGGAGGCGGCGTTCGGGAAGGTGTCCGGAAACGACCTGCGCGCGGCGGTGTGCCAACGCGGCAAGGCCGTAAACGGAACGCGCGGCGGGGACGACGACGACGACGACGACGCGGACGGACTGGGCGTGTGCCCCGAGGACGTGGACTGGCGGCGAGTCAACACCCACGACGACGGCTGGAGCTCCACGGGGGAGACGGTCCAGGACGAGGACGTGGAACAGGACCAGGACCAGGAGCTGTGAGGGGCGAGCGAAAGCTGTTGTTGACTGGCGCGAAAGCGCGTCAGGTAGCGTCTTCAATATATGAGCGGAACGAGGGTTTATTGTCGGGTCAACGCATTTTTCGATTTAGCACACTGAGACCTCGTGCGCGAAGTCGTCAAGAACAACCACACGTGGATAGCGTGGCCACGACGATCGGACACCTGTCAAGGTGTCCGATGGTCCCCACCGCAGTCCACGCGCGCGCGAGGTGCACGCACACCCGCACGAGCGTCGTCACGCGAACTCGGAAGGTCGCGGTCCTCCTCGGGACGCACCGGTCGGCGCTCCGCGTATCGTCGAGTCGGTCCTCGCGCGATCGGTCCCCGATGGTGGCTGCCACGTCGATGCGCGCGCCGACGGCGACACCCACGTCGCGCGGCGCGCCCGGCGCGTCCCTTCGCCGGGGCGCGTCCGCTCGCGCCTCCCGCGTCGGCGCGTCGAGCGCTCGCCGCCCCGTCGCCGCGCGCGCCGCCGCCTTCGCTCCCCGACGCGCCCCGGCGCGCGTCCCCGGGCTGGCGCCCGCCCGGCCGACGCGCGCCGCGGCCCGGCGGTCCCGAACGGCGGAGATGCGCGCCGCGCCCGCGGCGACGCCCAACGGCCCTAACGGCTCTTCCGCGGACGCGGTGAACAACGGTCTGGCGTGCTTCGAGTCGCGCCAGTACGAGGACGCGGTTGTTAACTTCACGGCGGCGCTGAACGACTTCGGCGTGCCCTCCGAGGACGAGAGCCGCGCGGCGCTGTACAATCGCGCGTGCGCGTCGTGTAAGCTGCGTCGGTTCGACTCGGCCAAAGCCGACTTGACTTCGGCGGTGAACGAGTACGGCTTGAAGTTTTCCGTCGTGCTGAAGGACAGCGACATGGAGGTGTTCCGAGGCACGCCCCAGTACGAGGAGATGGCGGACGAGGTGAAGGGGTTCCGCTCCGGCGCGTCCATCGCGAAGCTCAAAGCGGAGGCGCAGGAGCCGTTTCGCTTCTTCAAGCTCTACGCCTTCGGCGGGCTCGGCGCGGGCGCGTTCGTCGGGCTGATCATCATCCTCACGCGCCTCTCCGCGGCGGTGGCGGGCGGGGAGGGCGCGCCCGACCTCGGCGAGACGATCGGGAACCTGCTCGTGAACCTCGTCGCGATCACGGTCTTCGCGGTCCTGTTCAAGGGCGAGTCCGAGCAGAGCGCGGCGACGCAGCAGAAGGTGGCGCGCGAGGAGGAGTTTGGCCGCCTGCGCCTGAGCCTCGCCGAAGACGCGGAGGACGCGACGGTGAGCCGGCTGCGCGGGAACTACCGCCTGTTCCTCGTCGCGGGCTCGGAGGCGCACATCGACACCGTCGTCGCCGGGCTGAGCAAGTACAAGACTCTGCTCAAGGAGAAGAACGTCGTCATCGCGACGCTGGACATGGCGGGCGACGGCGGAGGCGCGCGCGACTCGGCGGCGAAAGAAACGCGCGCGACCGAAACCGAAACCGAAAGAGGCGCGGGGGTCGCCGCGCTCGCCGCCGAGTTCGCGGCGGCGCGTGAACAGAGCGCCGGGGACGACACCGCCGCGCCCGCCGCGCCCGCGCTGGAGTTCGGGAAGCGGTCGCGGAAGGCCAAGCCCGGCAAGGCGCGCGCGTTCGCGGGTGGGGCCTCGACGCCGACGGAGCGCAAGTGGCGGGTCGCGCCGGCGGGCACGGAGACGTGGCGCGCGTGGGTGGTGAACGAGATTGAGCGCTCGGGATTCGACCCGACGGTGCGCGACGTGTTTTTCAGCGTCGGGAAGGACGGCACGTTGTGGAAGTCCGGCGCGGGCACGCCCAACTGGATGAAGCTCATCGAGGAGCTGCCGGACGGGGGGTGGACGGGAGGCGTGTAGGCGTGCGAGAGCGACGCGATCGTCTTTTTTTTAGTGAGATTTTTTTGTGAATTTCAAACTCTGTCAGACGCCGCGCGCGCGCGAACACCTCTTCCGACGATCACGTCGCCTCGCGGAACAACACTAAACCCGCGCCCTTCGACCCGCCGGTCACGCCGAGAGCGCCTGCAGGATCGCGCCGAGGCCCGCGACCGGGGCGGGCGGCGGCTCGAGCGCGGGGCCGATGAACTCTGCGAGGGCGGGGCGGGCGGACGCGCTCGTCAGCGTGGGACGCGCCTGATTTCCAGTGTCTGTGACCCCTACGAACCCCTACGAACGGGGCGAGAGAGAGCGCGTCCGCGGCGGTCACGGGCGGTCACGGGCGGTCACGGGCGTCTCAGACGCGCGGTCACGGGCGTCTCGGCGCGGCGAAGGTACCTTGCGCGTCGACCCCCTCGGGCAGCGGCGAGTACGTCTGGATGTCGGGCACGTGGCGGATGACGAACCCGCGGGCGCGCAGCACGCTCGCGTAGACGCCGTACTTCCCCGGGAGCGCGCACCCCTCTCCCCAGCTCACGATGCCCACCTGCCTGAACGCGCCGGTGGCTTTGTCCACCGCGACTAAAGGGCCGCCGCTGTCCCCCTGGCACGCGTCCACGCCCCCCCCCGGGAAGCCGGCGCACAGCATCGTATCGTACACGGTGCTGGAAGTTTCCGGCGGGCCGGGGTAGGAGCCGGGCGCCACGCACGTCTCGCGGCTGACCAGCGGCACGGTGGCCTGGTGCAGCTTAGGGTTGAGCACGTCGTTTTCGTTCGTGCCCCAGCCCACGACGAAGGTGTCCGCGCCCTCGACGTAGTCCGATTCGTCCCAGCTTAAGCGCACTGGCGGGAACGTCTCTTTGTCGGCGGAGACGGAGAGCCGCAAGAGCGCGACGTCGTTCTCGAACGTCGCGCCGACGTACCGCGGGTCGCCGGCGACGTCCTCGAGCGCGACGTCTATCGCCAGCCTCGGCTCGTCTATGTCGTGCGCGCCGATCTTGACGCGGAAGAAGTCGAACGGCGTCGCCGCGGGGACGCCCGCGGTGTCGAAGAAGCAGTGCGACGCGGACATCACGAAGTCGGGCGAGACGAGCGTGCCCCCGCACCAGAAGCTCTCGTCCTCCTCGCCGAGGAAGTTCGTTCGGACGCCCACGATCCCCACCATCCAGGGGTACTTGCCCGCCGGAAACACCTCCTGCCCGTTCACGATGCGCGCCTGCACGGGCGCGCGGAGCAGCTGCGGCGTGTCGTACACGAACGACGGGGGGACGTCCGAAAAGGGCACCGCCGCGCCCGTCGCGGGGTCGAAACTCACGGGTTTGCGTTCCTCGACGACGCGCCGAGCGGCGGTGTTCGTCGACTTGGTCGACCCGGGGTCGGACCCACCGAGACGCGCGCCGACGCGCGAGAGCGCGCGAGCGCGTGGCGTCGCGTCCGACGGCGTCGCGTCCGACGGCGTCGTCCGCGCGGGTGTCGCGTCCGCGGGTCGGTCTCCGGGTACGCGTCCCCGGGCCCGAGGCGCGACCGTCGCTGCGTCCGCGGACCAAAAGAACGTACTCTGGAAGAGGAAAAGCACGACGAGAGAAGTGCGAGTCCACTTCCGCGCGGCGCGCGCGGAAGTGAAGCGCCGCGTCGTCTTCGCGCGACGCGCGTACGCGCCTCTCGCGGCCGTCGCCATTTTCGCGTGTCACGCGCGCGTGTGCTGCGTGGTGTGACCCGACGGCGCGTAAGGTCCCGCGAACCGAGGTCCACCACGACCTTTCGCTCACCCTCGCTCAGACCTCCCCGCCTCGGACGGTGCGATGAGTGCTGAATTCCTCGGCGTCGTTGCCTCGTCCGAGAAATCGCGTTTCTCGTTGAGACGAAAATTCGACCGACGCGACGACAAACGGCGAACTTTCAGATTCACTCGGGAGGATGCGTGGCACGATGGGTCCGGTGGACGTGTCCCCCAAGGTCATGACCTTGCTCATGGTCGTGCAGGGGCAGCGGGTGCTG
>Ga0181558_10002690_pt1 | contig 16647 bp, 8 predicted proteins | sample 011ome_22_FD_133754 | JGI IMG/M metagenome (GOLD analysis project Ga0181558, IMG submission 133754) | Coastal salt marsh microbial communities from the Groves Creek Marsh, Skidaway Island, Georgia - 011507BT metaG (megahit assembly) | ecosystem: Environmental > Aquatic > Marine > Intertidal zone...
AGAGCGGCTTTTGGCGCAAGTTTGCCGCGCTCGAGCAGCTTCTCGCCGCCGAGAAGGAAAAGGGAACGGACGGGCGATCGAAGCGCATGCTGCTCTTCTGCAACAAGATCGAGACGTGTCGTCGCGTGGAGAACATGTTGCGCCGCGCGGATCGCGACGGCGAGCGGTTAGTGCCGATGCCGTACCACGCGGCTTTGACGGATGAGCGCAGGAAAGCCTCGCTGGACGCGTTTCTGGCGCCGCCTCGTCCTGGGGAGACGCCCATGATGCTGGTGTGCACGGACCGCGCCTCGCGCGGGCTGGACGCCGCGGACGTGAGCCACGTGATCCTCTTCGACTTCCCGCGTGACCCGTCAGAGTACGTGCGCCGCGTCGGGCGCACCGCTCGCGGCGCGCTCGGCACGGGCGTGGTGTCCGTGCTGGTGCTGGGCAGGCAGGTGCGCCTGGCGAGGGAGATCATGCGCAGGAACACGCGGGGCGACCCGGTGGAGAGCACGCCGCAGTTCTGATGAGAGGGACACGTACGTACAAGCGGTATGTAGATGCGTTTGTTTGTTTTTGACTCGATTCTGATGAAAACGTTTTCGTGCTGTTCGTTTGCATTCGACACACACGCACACTCCTACTTGTACGTAACACCAGTGTGATTGTGTCGAGTCTCGGTCGGAGGTTCGAGACGAGCGTTTTCGGCGCTCCGCGGCTCAGCGCCCCGCGGTCTTCTTGGTCCACATCCACGATGGGTTGCGGCAGCCGGCGCGGCAGACGGGCATGCAGTTGCACACGGGGACGTACGCCAGGTTGTTGGCCACGGCGTCGCCCTTGCCGTCGTTGCGGTTCTTGCGGCAGTGGTACTCCCTGCGGGAAGAGATGCGGCGGTGAGCTCGAGGCCTCGAGCGAGGGAAAACGGGAGTCGGGAGGGCGAGAAATCTTCGTTCGGCGGGTCGACGCACCAGTGCGTCTCGGTGATCTCTTCGTCGGCGGCAGCCTCGAAGATGGTCGGGCCAGCCTCTTCTTCGTCTTCAGCCATGTCTGCGCGTGTGTTCGAGGGTCGGGCGCTGTGAGAGTGAGACGCGCGCGCTCGGACGAAGGATTTCCACCTGTCCTAGGGGCGTTTTTCCTTTTGGTTTTTCGGACGTGGTCGAATCGAAAACACACGAACAGCACCGCAAACTGACGTTTGTCTCGGCTCGGCAAATCCGTTGGCGCAAAGTCGCCCATCCGTTGGCGACACACCCCTTCCTTTCGGTTTAGACGACCGCGCGCGATGGCTTCGCCGTCCGGCGGCGACGGTGACAGCGAGCTGATCCTCCACCGCTGGCCCAGCGCCTGGGGCTTGCCCTCGCTCTCCCCCGAGTGCGTCGCCGTGGAGGCGTACCTGCGCCTCGCGGGTTTGCGCTTCGCGTGCGAGGACTGCAAGACCCCGTACGCGTCCCCCTCGGGCCAGCTCCCCGCGCTGGACCAGTGCTCCGACATCGTCGGCGAGGACGCCGGCGGCTCTAAGGACGCCGGCGGCTCTAAGGACCACACCGGCGCGCTGGCCGCGCGCCGCATCGCCGATCACCTCTCGAAAAAGGTGGCCAATCTCGACGCGCATCTCGAGTCGGCGACGGATCGCGCGCACCTCGCCGCGTACGGAGCGTTGGTGGATTCGAAGCTCGCGACCGCGACCGCGCACTACACGTGGATCGACAAAGACAGGTTCAGCAAACACACGCGCGAGGCGTACGGCGCGGCGTTCCCCGCGCCGCTCTCGTACATCATCCCGTGGCTTTGGCGCCGCCGCGCGGCGCAACGACTGGGCGGCTCGAGCGACGACGCGGCGATTCGCGCCGGCGCGGCGGACGCGTACGCGGCGCTTTCTGTTTTCCTGCGGGACAGAGGAGGGGACGCGTTCATGTTCGGCGCGAAACCCACGTCTCTGGACGCGGTCGTTTTCGCGCACCTCTCCTTCCACGCGCTCGCGCCGGTGGGCGACGCGCTCCGCGAGGAGCTCAAAAAGCACCCCAACCTCGTCGCCTACGTCGAGCGCGTGCGGCGCGCGACGTTTCCTGACGCCGCCGGCGCGGGCGGCGCGGGCGGGGGCGCCATGGACGCCATCGACAGCTCGAAGTGGCTGGAGCCGCCCGGCGCGCCCGGGGGCCCCGGGGGGCGGCGCGGCTGGTGGGGGTCCGGCGCCGGTTCCGACGATCCGAGCGTCGGAACGAAAAAGAAACCGCGCTCGGCGAAGGAGATTCGGTTCCGCCGGCGCAGCCGGTGGTCCGTCGCCATCGCCGTCGCCGCCGTGGCGTCGTACCTGCTCACGGGCGAGCTAATCACGTTCGTGTTCGCCGAGGAGGACGAGGGGGGCGGCGCGGCGGACACAGCCGCGGCGCCCCTCGGCGCGGGCGACCCGGAGGAGGAGGAGGAGCCGGAGGAGCCGCTGGACGACGACGACGCCGAGGAGCCTCCTGAGGAGGAGGATTGAAAAAGTTGTTGACAAGAAAAAGGCGCTTCGTGCCGAAAAGCGAAGCACGCGTGCTCTCTCGAGACGGACTCCGACGCGCGGCGCGCTCAGACCCCGCCTCTCCCGCGCGTCTCCCGCGGCGAGATGGAGGTCCGCGCGTCCCGCCGGGTCGCGGCCCTCGCTGGCCACCTGGCGCCGTCTCCATCCGACGCTTCGTCTCGGAAAACGTGGCTCACGATGCCGTGCGACGGCGGCGCCTCGGTCGCGGCGGGCGCGGTGGTGCTCCACCCGTCCGTGGCTGAGGCGCTCGCCTCGGGCGGCGCCGTGGTGGCTCTCGAGAGCACCATCGTGTCGCACGGCATGCCCTACCCCCAGAACCTGCAGATGGCCCGCGACGTAGAGGCGATCGTGCGCGCGCGAGGCGCGACGCCCGCCACCGTGGCCATCATCGACGGCGTGCCCCGCGTCGGCCTGGACGACGCCGACCTGCGCCGGCTCGCAGAGCTCGGCGCGCGCGCGCGCAAGGTGTCCCGGCGGGACGTCCCAGCGGTCATCGCGCGGCGCGAGACGGGCGCGACGACCGTCTCCGCCACCGCGCTGCTCGCCGCGCGCGCGGGCGTGTCCGTGTTCGTCACCGGCGGCATCGGCGGCGTGCACCGCGGCGGCGAGGCGTCCATGGACGTCTCCGCGGACCTCACCGAGCTCGGCAAGACGCCCGTCGCCGTGTTCTGCGCGGGCGCCAAGAGCGTGCTGGACATCCCGCGCACCCTGGAGTTCCTGGAGACGCAGGGCGTCGCCGTCGTGGGCTACGGCGTCAAAGAGTTCCCCGCCTTCTTCTCCAGAAGCAGCGGCTGCGACGCGCCGCACTACGCGGCGTCGCCGGAGGACGCCGCGCGCATTATCCGCGCCGCCAAGACGCTGGGGCTGGGGGGCAGCGTCTTCGGCGTGCCCATTCCGGAGGCGCACGAAGCGACCGGGCGGAAGGTGCAGAGGGCCATAGCGCGCGCGCTGGCCGAGGCCAAGGCGAAGCGCGTGAAAGGCGCGGACGTGACGCCGTTTCTGCTGAAGCGCATTCGCGAAATGAGCGGCGGCGCGTCGCTGGAAGCCAACCTCGCGCTCGTGCGCAACAACGCCGAAATCGGCGCGGACGTCGCCGTGGCGCTCGCGCGGCTCGACGCCGAGGAGCGCGAAGGGGCGTAGTGATAGAGCGATGGGCGTAGGGGCGTAGTGATAGAGCGAGTTTTCAAGATGTCTTTCATCGAAAAGGGAGCGTAGAATATAAGCGCGAGTAGTTAGAGCATCGTCCGATTCTCCGGGAGACGCGCGTCGTCCTTCTCTCACGCGGTGACAACCCGAGTCGCGCCTCGCCTACGCCGCCGTGCTCGCCTTGGCGCGGTCCTCGACGGGCTCTAAGATCCCGGGCCCTAAAATGGCGTCCGCGTCCGGATCGACGACGTCGTCCCCGCCCGCCCGCGTGCCTCCGTCCTCCTCGCCCTCCTTGGCGTCCTTCTCCGCCGACGCCGCCTTTTCCCTCTTGTCGTCGGCGGCGCCGCGACGCCCGCGCTCTCCGCCCCCCCTCTTCCCCGCGCCCGCCTGCTTGTCCCCGGGTCCCCCGGGCGCGAGGCCCAGCAGCCGCACGATCTCCGGCCCGGTGAGCGTCTCCTTGGCGAGCATCTCCGCGGAGAGCGCGTGCAGGTCACCCGTGTGCCTGGTGAGCAGCTTGGTGACACGCGCGTGCGAGTCCCGCAGCAGCTGCACCACCTCCTTGTCCACGAGCGCCTCGGTGGCGCGGCGCCCGCCCTTGGACATGGAGTCCACGTGCACGGGCCCCACGAGCGCGCTCAGCCCCACCTCGCCCACCATGTACGTCGCGAGCCGCGTGGCCTGCTGCAGGTCGCTCAGCGCGCCCGTCGTGACCTCGTCCTTGCCGAAGATGAGCTCCTCGGCGACGCGGCCGCCCATGCACACGTCCAGGCGCGCCAGCAGCTGCTTGCGCGTGATGGAGGTCTCGTCCTTGTCCGGGAGCTGCGTCACCATCCCGAGCGCGTTGCCGCGCGGCACGATGGTGGCTTTGTGCACGGGCATCGCACCCGGCGTGCGCAGTGCGACGACGGCGTGCCCCGCCTCGTGGTACGCGGTGAGCTTCTTGGACTCCTCCGTGAGCACCGCGCTCTTACGCTCGACGCCCATGATGATGCGGTCCTTGGCCCACTCAAGGCGCTCCAGGGAGATGGTCGTCTCGCCCGAGACCGCCGCCTGCACGGCGGCCATGTTCACCAGGTTGAACAGCTCCGCGCCGCTGAAGCCGGACGTGCCGCGCGCGATGGACTCCACCTCCACGTCGTCGGCGACGGGTTTGTTCAAAAGGTAGTGCCTCAAGATCTCGCGCCGCCCCCCGATGTCGGGGTTCGGCACGTGCACGAGCCTGTCGAAGCGCCCGGGCCGCGTCAACGCGGGGTCGAGCTGCTCGGGGATGTTGGTCGCCGCGATGACGATGATGCCCTCGTTCTGCTCGAACCCGTCCATCTCCGTGAGCAGCTGGTTGAGCGTCTTGCGCGACTGCGTCTCGAACGCCTTGCGAGACGTCCCGACGGCGTCGATCTCGTCGATGAAGATGATGCACGGCATCTTCGCCTTGGCCGCCTTGAAGAGCTGCCGAACGCGCTTGGAGCCCACGCCCACGAACATCTCCTCGAACTCCGAGCCCGCGCGGTAGAAAAACGGCACGCCCGCCTCGCCGGCGACGGCGCGCGCCAGGAGCGTCTTGCCCGTGCCCGGAGGCCCGGAGAGCAAGACGCCCTTCGGCAACTTACCCCCGAGCTTCGTGAACAAATCGGGGTTCTTCAGGTACTCCACGATCTCCTGCAGCTCCGCCTTCGCCTCGTCGCACCCCTTGACGTCGTCGAACGTCTTGCGCGACTGCTCGCTGATCGCGCCCGCGTCGTACTCCTTCGGGTCGAACGAGGACTTGCCCGCGGGCTCGCCGCCGACGCCGGGCAGCGAAGGCCGCTTCCCGCCGGCGTCGGCGCCTCCGGGAAGCAACCCGGCGGCGCCGCCGCCCGGAGACGCGGCGTTCGTTGAACCCGCAGAACCCGAAGCGGCGCTCGAAGACGCGCTCGCCGCACCGCTCGACGACGTCGTGGTGACTTTGCCGGCGTGCCTCTGCGCGGCGCCCATCGCCGCGCTGCCGATCACCGCCGTCAGCGCGCCGTAAAACACAAAGTTGATCAGCCCGCCGCTCCGGACCGCGCTTTGGCTTTTGGACGCGCGGGACGCGTTTCGGAACGCGTCGTAGCCCCCCCCCTCCGGCACGACGACGACGTGCAGCGGCACGCTGGGCGACCTGCCCGGCGCGAGTTTGGGCGCGCCCTCGACGCCGCGCGCGCGGCTCGAAAGGTCGGTCAGCATCTCGGGCAGCGCGCTTCGCTCGGCGGCGGCCACCGCCACCGCCTCGGTCACCGCCGCAACCGCCTGTTCGCCGGTGACGTTTTCGTCCCGCATCACGCCCGCCGCCGCCATGGAGAGCTGCGCGGGGGGCATGACGCGCGCGTCCATGCCGTCCATGGCCTCAAGCCTGCCGGTCGCCGCCATGGCGCGCAGGTACGCCACCACCGAACCCGGCCCGCTCGCGGCGGTTCGCGACTCGAAGCGCGCCACCACCTCGTCCCACATCTCCTCCAAAGCGAGCTCGCGCATGTACGCGTCCTGCTTCACGAAGCTGTCCCGGTCCGCCTCGGCGGCGAGCAGTAGGCCCTCCAGGCGCTCGGCCTTGCGCTTCGCGGGGATGGCGGCCAGCCACGCGCGCACGGGGGAGGGCACCAGCCTCGCGAGGCCCGACGGCTCGGGCGCGCCATCTGGCACGTCCGCGGAGGGCGAGGCCGCCGGAGACGCCCTCGCGTCCTTCGCGTCCTTCGAGGTCTCAGCCTCGGAGATCTTCGCGTACCACGAAGGCGGCTTCGGGACACCGGGCGCGTCCTGGGCGTCGTCGCCGGCCGCGCCGCGCGCCTCGGGCTCGGTGGCGTCGTCGTCGTCGCCGGCGGACTCGCCGTCCGCCTTCGAGCTCGCCCGCGCGAAGATCTGGCGGTCGTCGCGGCGCGACGCGCGCACCCGCGCGGCGCGGCGGGCGTGAGACGACGCGCCGCGCGCGCGAGGCGCCGCCAGCGCGCCCGGCTGGAGCACCGCGGACGTCGACGCCGACATCGTGGAGGTGCGCTGTAGGTCCGCGCGGCCCTCTGTGGCGCGCGAGGCAGCGAAGGTAAACCTACCAGTACTTGTACGTGCGAAAAGTCACCGGGCGTGATCTCGACGCGCCCCGACCGCCTCGTGGTTCGCCCATGTGCCACTCAAAAAGCGAAGAAAAAGGAGCCGAACCGTTTCGTCGTCTATAGATAGTCCCCTCGGGCCTCCGACCTCAGAACGCGGCGCACCCCCCCAGGGGAACGCGCGTCCCTTCCCGCGAGCCTCGTGCTCGGACCCGCGTCTCTCCCGCGTCCGACGCCTTCCGGCAACCCGCGCTTCCGTCCGGTGCCCGCGCGCTTTTCGTCCGATGACCGGCAGCGGCATCTCGCGTCGGCCGGAGCGTTTCGGCGGGTCCGTCGTGGACGACGAGCGAGACGCGTTGCGGCGAACGCTGGAAGCGTTCGAGGCGCGCGTGCGCGCTGACCCCTCGGACTCCGAGCCCGGCTCTCGCAAAGCCGAGCTGGAGGCTGCGCTGGAACGCATGCGGGACGAAACCAAGGAGCTCGAGCGCCTGAGAGGCGTGTGGCACAAACGCGGATTGCCCGGAGTGTCTCGCGACTGGAACGACGTCCCCGAGGCGACGGCGGCGACGCCGCCGCTGGCGGATGCGCGATACGCCGCGTACGTCGAGTCGAGGAAGGAACGAGAAAAGCTTTTCATGCGTGACACGCATCAGGCTGATGCGTGATGCGTGCGATGCCGTGCGATGCATAAATGAAACGTGCGTGTGTGCGTATTACATGGTACCCCGTGTCGCGAAGCGACCGTCGCGTCGTCGCGCCACTTCCACTCCAACCGAAAACCGAAAAGACTTTCACTAAAAAAAAGACCGAAAGAAAACATCTAGATCTCGAGATCTAGCGCGCGGGCGCGGCGGAGTAGGCGTCGAGCTTCACCATCTGTTCCGGGTCGATCACCGCCAGCTCCTTCTCTTCCGTTTCGGTCATGACCGCCCCCGCGCCGAACGTCACCGCGCTCTCGCCTTCGACCGCGCCCACGGGATCCTTCGCGCTCAGCGTCCTCGCCTCGGCGATGACGTCGGGCATGATCTTCTTCAGCCCCTTGGTGGAGGCGCCGTACACCGCCTTGTCCGTGACCACCTCGGCGGCGAGCTTGCCCGCGAGCACCGCGCCCTCCATGGAGCCCAGGAACTTCTGGGACGTCCAGTCGCCCGCGAGCGTGAAGTTGCTGATGGGCGTCGCCTGCGAGGGGCGGTACTTGTTCCGGCCGGGGATCGCCGCGTACACCGAGCGGGGCGTCTTCACGACGGCGTGCTTCAAGAGCTTCGCGCCGACGCCATCCGGCGCGCCCGGGCCAATCTCGAGCGGGAACAGGCGCTCGAGCTCGAGCATCGTGGCGTCCACGATCTCCTGGTTACTCTTGGCGATCCAGTTCGTTTTGCCGCCCGCGATGGGAGAGCACGGCGCGAACACCAGCTCCAGCATGGACTTCTCCTCGTCGTAGTACTCCTTGCAGGTGGTGGACATGTCCGCGTACACCGAAAGCAGCGGCGAGCGCGAGAAGCACAGGTGGTCGACGTTCTGCAGCTTGCGGTCGAACCACATGTGGATGTTGATCACGGGGATGCCCTCCAACTCTTGAATCTGGTGGAAGAAGGGCATGGTGCCCCACTGCTTGGGCATCATGCGCTTCATGATGTCCACGGGCACGGCGCTCACGTACTCGTCCGCCACGATCTCCTCTCCGCCGACCATCTTCAGGTGCTTCACCGAACCGTCGTCGTTGAGCACAAACTCCTTGACGCGCTGCTTGAGCTTGACGTCGCCGCCGCGCGCCTTGATGTGGTCCACCATGGGCGCGCACAGGCGGTCGGGCTGGTTGCCGTCCAGGAACGCCATCTGCAGACCATCCGTCTCGTTCAAGAAGCGGTTCATCGCCGTGAGCACCACGGTCATGGAGAGCTTGTCGGGGTCGATGAAGTCCAGCGCCTTGGCCATGGAGATGAACACCTCCTCGTTGATGCGCTCGGGCATCCCGTACTTGCGCATGAAGTCCTGCACGGAGAGCTCATCCTGCTCGTCGATGAAGTCCTGGCCCTCGATGAGCATGGGGATCAACGGAGGCGCGGTCTGGAGCTTCTCGGGGAGCGTGAGCATCTTCTGGTTCATCAGGATGGCCAGGCCGAAGTTAAGCGGCGCGGGGATGCCCTTCACGAAATCGAAGCTCGTGAACTCGCCGGGGAGCTCCTGCATGGCGAAAATCATCTTGTGCACCTTCCACTGCAGGCGGTCCTCGATGTCGAGCTCGGCGAACAGGTTCATCATGTTCGGGTAGGCGCCGAAGAAGATGTGCAGGCCGGTCTCGATCCAGTCGCCGTCCTTGTCCTGCCACGCGGACACCTTGCCGCCCAGCACGTCGCGGCCCTCCAGCACGACGGGCTCGTGGCCCGCGTCAGCGAGGTACTTGGCGCAGGCCAATCCGGAGAGACCGCCGCCGACGATGACCACCTTCTTCTTCTCGCCCATGTCCTTCAGGTCCTTGAACTTCTGCGACAGCGTCGCGCCCTCGCGGTAGTTGTCCGTGTTGGAGATCTGCGCGGGCTTGGGGAAGTCCTCCGCGACCACGCGCAGGCCGGCGCGACGGGGCGCCACGACGCGAGCCGCCGAGACGGTGCGCGCGCGAACGCGCGAGCCCATCGCGCCGCCGCGGCGGCTGGCGAACGACGACGAAGTCGCGGTGGAGGCCATACTGAACGCCATCGCGCGTGCAGGCGGGGGGGTATGCGGGAGCGGGAGGTGCGCGCTTCCGGAGTGGCGCGCGCCAGGACGTCGCGCCCGTCACATCGCCCAAGTCTTCCGCTTGTGGATAGGAAGACACGTCGATGAATCTGATTCGCCGATTTCATTCATCAGTGCTCGGGGAGTGAGATGAATCGGAAAATGGACCAGGCGTGCATCCTTTGCTCCAAGAGAAAAAGTGCACCCGTGCACGCTCGGCGACGGCAAGTCGGCGGTACTTTCGTTTGCAGGTTTAGGGCAAAGGCAGAATCCAGCGTCGTGCGCGCTCACTCTGCGGCACTCTGGGGCGTCGCGGCGGTCCATCTGGCGCGATGGATCTCTCCGCGGTGGCGCGGCAGAGCGTCAGCCGCCGGGTGGAGGCCTCCGCCTCGGCCAGCGCGTCGCGGAGGACGGAGGAGGAGGAGGATGACGATGAGGATCTCGACGCGGACGAGGCCAAGGCGCTGGTGCGCGCGTTCGTCAAACACGCGCTGGACGGCGTGCGCGGCGGCGAGCGCGCGCAGTACTACGAGCTGTTGGAGGCGCTGGAGGGGCTGGAGGAGCCGCGCGTGTCGCAAGACAAGCTGCTGATGCTCACGGTGCTCGTGGAGTGCGTCAGCAGCCTGGACGAGAACGCGCACGAGGATCTGCTTCGAAGAGTGCTCTCGGTGTCGCTGTGGCGGTGCGCGGACGACGTCGCCGCGCTCGTCGTGGAGTTCTGCGTGAACCTGGTCTCCACGCACACGGGCAGCCTGCTGCAGACGTGCCTGGAGATGCTCGTCGCCGGCTTCGTACCCCCCCCGGGGTACGACCTCGCGCTCCTCGAGCGCGACGGGCGGTGGGGCCCGGGCGCCGCGTCGGAGCGAGGCGGACGAAACCCCGCGGCCCCCGAGAACGTCGGGGTCTCGGCCTCGACGCCGCCGCCGAGGCCACCCGAGGCGGTCACAGCAGGCGTGGTGCGCGCGGTGGAGACCATCCTCACGCTCGTGCCGCTCGCCGCCTCGGTGCTCCGGCCCATCCTGCTGGCGCGCCTGCCGCACGCGTCCGCGCACAAAAACGTGCAGACGCAGTACCTGCGCGCGGCGTTCCGGCTGGCCGAGACCGGGCCCGGCGCGCCGCTGCGGGACGCGCTTCTGCGCGGCGTGGTGTCGCACTTGCTGCAGGTGGACGTGGAGATCACGTGGGAGCACATCCGCGACCCCGCGGGCGGGGACGGGGACGACTCCAGCGACGAGGACGTGGAGGACGACATGGACGGCGACGGCGACGAAGACCTCGGCGACGGCGACGCCGGCGGCGGCGCCGGCATCTTCGAGCTGGACGACATCGAGAAGACCATCGAGATCGAGATGACCAGGCAGGCGGCGGTGTGGGAGCGCGACGCGCGCGCGCGCGGCGGGCACTTCGCCAGGGCGAGGCACGGCACGAGTCCCACGACGTCGTCCGGGCTCGCCGGGGACCGCGTCTCGGGCGCGGCGGTTGACGAAACCGCCGACGCGCTGGACTCGATGATGGAGGCTGCGCTCGCGCACGTGGACGTGCGCATCGACCGCGGGGACGGGCGGGCGGTCGCGGACGCGGTACTGTCCATCTTCCTCGGCACGCTGCTCCCGGCGCACACCTCCAAGTTCACGCAGTTCCTGGTGTTCCACGTCTGCGCGAGGGACGCCGCGGACCGCGCGCCGAGCGCGCCGAACGCGCCGAGCGCGCTCCCGGGACTCCGCGTTCAAAGCGGCGACCCGCCCGCTTTGAACGCAGTCGCGTCCACCGCCGCGTTCGGCACAGCGCACGGGCTCGCGGGCCGGATCGCGGACGCGCTGATCGAGCGCGTCACGGACCCGCACCACCCGCCCGCGGGTCGCCTGGCGTCCGCGGCGTACCTGGCGTCGTTCCTGGCGCGCGCCGCGTTTCTGCCCCCCGCGTTTCTGGCGGCGGCGCTCGCGCGGACGCACCGCTGGTGCGCGGCGACGGTGGCGGCGGCGGCGCACGGCGCGCGCGACCTCACGTCCGTGGGGAACACGTCCGTGGGGAACACGTCCGCGAGCGGGCGGCGTTTGAGCCGCGGGTTCGGGTCCTCGTTCGAAATCGCGGACGGCGAGAGCGGGAGCGGGAGCGGCGAGGGCGAGGGCGCCGACGTCCGACGTCCGACGTCCGCGCCGGAGTTCGCCGACGCGTCGGCGGCGACCCTCGCCGTCTTCGACAGCGCGTGCCAGGCGCTGATGTACGTGCTCGTGTACCGGATGGAGGATATCCTGCGCGCGGGGGGGGCGCCCGCGGAGGCGCTGCGCGCGCTGCCGCTGCGGGACGTGCTGTACAGCAGGCTGGAACCCACCAAAACGTGCCTGCCCAGCGTCGTGCTCGAGTTTCTGCACCGCGCCGCCGACGCCCGCCTGCCTGGCTTCGACGACGACCTCGTGGAGCGGCACAAGGCGGAGCGGCGCGCGGCGCGGTCGGCCGGTGACGCCGGCGAGAACGGAGCCGTTCGCGCGAACGGCTCTGTCGACGCCTTCCCGATCCACGCGGCGCCGCCTCAGCTGCGGCGCTCGGGCTCCGCGGGCGCGGCGCTGGGCGGCGACCTCGCCGAGGCGGTGCGCCAGAGGCGGCCGCTGCGCATGTTCTTCCCGTTCGACCCGTACCTGCTCCGGCGCAGCGCGGCGCTGCTCCGCCTGCCGCTCACGTACGTCGCGTGGCGCGGCGAGGTGCGCCAGGGCTCCGAGCGCGACGACGAGGAGGACGACCTGGACGTCGACCTGGACGACGACGACGAGTCCGAGCTGGAGGACGAGTCGGACGAGGAGGAGGCGTCCGGCGGGCGCGGCGGGTCGCGGAGCGGCTCGCACATGGGCTCGCACGGCCACCACTCGTTCAACTCCAGCCTGCCCAACTCGCTCAACCCACGGCCACGCAAGCTCACGCGCGGGCTGCTGGGGCCGCAGCCCCTCTTCGGCGGGAGGTCCGTCTCGCCGGGGTCCGCCGAGGCGGGGAAGCCGACCAACGCGTTTAGGAGTTCTCCTAAAAACGGGTTCGGGTTTGGGCTCGGCGCGAGCGCCGCCGCCGCGCCGCCCATCGTCGGGTTCGCCACGGGGGGCGTGCCCACGCACTCGACGTTCGGGACGGGCTCGCCCGGGGGCGCCCCGAACGCGCCACCGTCGCCGTCGCGGCTGGGCGCGCCCACGGGGAGCGACGGGGGGGGCGCCAGGCCCCCGCGCGTCCCGAAACGAACGACGAGGTGATGAGAAGGGTGTTTTTTTTATAAATGTACCGTCTACTACGTATGATCATAAAAGGGTGCTACGTAGCTACGACGCTATCGATGTCTAACCCACCTCTAATAACACAAGACTCTGCTAATACGAGACTACATCGCGTCTGTCTCTATCGTCGTGTTCACGCGCGTGTCGTCCCCGAAGAAGACGTTGAAGAGCTCGTTGTCGCGGACGCCGCCGGCGTCGTCGTCGCGCGGCTCCGGCCGCCGCATCGCGCCCGCCGCGCCGACGTCGGCGGCGAAGGGGTAGTAATACACCAGCTGGCCGCACATCTCCTCGCCGTGCCCGACGCCGTACGCCACGCTACTCGTCGCGTTACTCGCCGCGCGCGTGTCGAACGTGCAGCGCACGTACATCGAGTCCCCGGGACCCATCGCGACGCCCACCGTTTTCCCTCCGGTTTTCCCTCCGGTTTTCTCTCCGTCCGACATCCGGCGCGTCGGAAGCGCCATGAACGACTGGTCCGCGCCGTACCCGGCGTAGCCCTCCAGGATGCCTATCGGCACCCGCCGCTCGCCACTGCTCTCGCCACTGCTCGCCGGCCGGATCAGCCCGAACTCGTACCGCTCGAGCATGCCGTGGCCGTGCATGTGCGCGGCGACGAGCGTCACTTCGCGCGTGCCGTTTTTCACGCGCGCCGAGGCGAAATCGGGCGCCATCCGCGCCGAGAACGGCCCGATCGCGTACTCGAAGCGCACGCGCCGCTCGTTCGCGGGGAGCCGCATGCGCGTGTGCATGGTGGCCAGTATACCGATGGGGGTCGTGCGCGAGGCGGCGCGGACGTCCCCGGCGAAACGCAGGGAGAAACGCACGCCGCTCGCGTCGCGCCAGGGCTCGGGCGGCGAAACCGTCGCCGGCGCCAGGTAATGCACCTGGTACAGGACGTGCGTGATCCCCGTGCCCTCGCCGACGTGGACGGCCGTGCCGTCCGGCGCCTCGAACGCGTCCGCGCCCTTGTCGTACGCGTACACGATCACGCGGCACGGCGGCGGAATTCGGAATTCGGAATCAGCCGCGTCGGACGGCGCGCGCGCGAACTGCCACGCCGCGCAATCCTGCCCGAACGTCACCCCCGCGTGCTTTGTTTGCACGCGCGCGTCGCACCCGAAGACGGTGATGTGGTGCACCGAGTCCTCGCGCGTGGTCACGGGCTCGAACCTGGTGATGGCCACGCGCTCGGTGTCCGCGCGGGGGATGGGCGAGGAGTAACACGCGAACCCGAGCGTGGCGTGCGCCCCGCGGCTCGCGAACACCCGCGCGTCGGTCTCGACGCCCGGAAGCAGCATCGACCAGTCCCGCGCCGTGGCCTCCGCGGGCGTCTTCGAGGCCGCCGGAATTCCGGACGGCTCAGTCGGCGTCGACATCACGGCACCGACGTCACGTCGCGTGACCTCGTCCACGCCCCCGACGTCGACGAGGTCCCGCCGCGTCCGGAACCGGCTCGAGAGGAACGACGTGCCTCGTTCGTGGACGAGCACCTCGAGACACAGGAAGAGGATGCCGAGACCCACGGCGGGAACCGTCCACGCCCACGAAGAAGCCTTGCCGCGCGGCCGAGCGTCCGCGGCACTCCGCGCCGGGAGCACCCGCTCGAAGCCTCCCCCGGCGTCGACGCGCGTCGCCATCGCTCCCGCGAGCCCCGCTGTGAGGCGGCGCGAGAATCGAGGAGACCTCCTGGCGGACGATTTCGGCCCGCGTCTCGTCAGCGTTTTCGATAAAGGTATCAAAATCAACTTTGAAGTACTCCCCGCTGGGACACGTCCCTCGACCCCGCCCCCTTCTGCATCTGCTTCGTGATGTACGCCCACGTCTCCTCCCACGCGGTCTTCGTCTCTTCGTCCCACGACTCCCCGAGGTTGTGTTCGAGCACCTCCAGCAACGCGCTCCCCATCGCGGCGTAGTGGCCAGACCTGACTTTGTACTGGTCGCAGTGCCTCGCGCCCAGCTCGCGCAGCGACGCCTTCACCGCGACGGAGTCGCCCAGCGACCCCACGGTCCGGGAGATGGTGTCCGCGAACAGCTTGCAGTGCAGGCGCACCTTAGCGTTCAGGAACAGCGTCTCCAGCGGCTGGTCCCGGAACGGGAACAGCTGCAAGAACGCGGGGTACCGCCGCAGGAACCGCTTGAACACCGCGAGGCCGACCGTCGTGGATTCGGCTTGCGTTGATTTGAACGATTCCCAGGACCGCTGCACGACCTTCACCCTGCGCGTGCTCCACCGCCGGGGCCTAAACGCCGCCAGACGTCGCAGTCGCCGCATCGCATCGCCGAAGGAAGTCATGTGATGAAGCCGCGGACGCCGAGGGCGTGTGCCGCGAGACCCGCTCGTCCGAGACGCAATGGCGAGCCCTCGCGCTTTCCGCGTTCATCAACTGTTTCCGAACTTTTTGCGTTTTCGGCCGGGGTGCGGCGGTGCGCCTGCGGTCTGCGGAGAGCGGGTTGGTGAGTTTTCGGCGAGAATCAGCTCGTCAAGGACCCGAGGTTTTCGATGGGGTGGCGTCTCGGTGCCCTGAGTCACTCGCCGACGCGCGCGTGCCACGTGCTCTCGAGTCCGCGTCGCATCCGCCTCGTCCCCCGGACGCGCCAGCGGAGGCATGTCCGACCCCACGGACAGCGTCGCCGACGGCGGGAACGATCGCGTCTCCCCCGAGTCCATCAAAGTAATCGCGCAGACGGTGGGGATCGAAGCGTTGCCCGATGAAGTCGCGCGCGCGCTCGCGCCCGACGCGGAGTACCGTCTTCGGGAGGTGATCCAAGACGCGCTGAAGTTCGCGAGGCACTCCAAGCGGTCCACCATCTCCACGGAGGACGTCAACGCGTCCTTGCGGCTGCGGGACGTGGAGCCCCTGTACGGATTTCCCGCGGGCGCGGGGCCCGTGCCCTTCCGCGAGGTTCCGGGGCAGCCCGAGCTGTTTTTCCAGGAGCAGAAGGAGCTCACGCTGAAAGACGTGCTCGCGGCGAAGCTCCCCCGCCCCCCGGTCGCGGTCAACGTCGTGCCGCACTGGCTCGCCGTAGAGGGCGTGCAGCCCTTGATTCCGGAGAATCCCAGCCCCCATCCGGAGCGCGCGCGCGCCGGCGGCGGCGCCGCCAAGGACGCGCCGCGCGCCCGGGACTTCCGCGCGCCCGTCGCGCCAGACGACGTGGTGGCGCCCGCCGGCGCCACGCCGCGCGCGGCGCGGGACGTTGTGGTGGAGCCCGGCGGCGGCGTTGTGGTGGAGCCCGCGCTGACGCACGAGCTGAGCAAGGAGCTCCAGTTGTACTTTGACCGGGTCACGGCGACGGTGCGCGGCGGCGGCGTCGGTCCGGAGGCGCCCGTGCTTCGCGCGGCGCTGGAGTCGCTGGAGACGGACAGCGGCATTCACCAGCTCGTGCCGTACTTCGTGCGCTTCGCGCAGGAGGAGGTGGCGACGTCCCTGAAGAACCTGCCCCGGCTCACCGCCGTGGTCGCGGCGACGCGGGCGTTGGTGTCCAACCCGCACGTGCACGTCGAGCTGTACCTGCACCAGCTCATGCCGAGCGTGGTCACCTGCCTGGTGGCCAAGAAGCTGGGCGGCGGCGAGGGACCGGGACCCCTCGGCGACCCCTCGACGGGACCCCTCGGCGACCACTGCGCGCTGCGCGAGCGCGCGGCGGAGACCATGGCGCTGGTGTGCTCCAAGTTCGGCGAGCAGTACCCGACGATCCAGCCGCGAATCACGCGCACGCTCGTGAAGGCGCTCCTCGACCCGGCCAAGCCGCTCGCCACGCACTACGGCGCGGTGGTTGGCCTCGCCGCGCTCGGGCCGCGGGTCACGCGCCTGCTGATCCTGCCGCACCTGCGGCAGGTCCTGGAGACGCTCGAGCCCGAGCTGGCGGAGGGCGAGCCCGGGCCCGGGCCCGGGCCCCGCGCGGAACCCGGAACCGCAGCGGAACCCGCAACCGCCAAGGAGGCGGAGCGCGCGCGCCGGCGACGGCGGGACGC
>Ga0181558_10002693_pt1 | contig 16641 bp, 21 predicted proteins | sample 011ome_22_FD_133754 | JGI IMG/M metagenome (GOLD analysis project Ga0181558, IMG submission 133754) | Coastal salt marsh microbial communities from the Groves Creek Marsh, Skidaway Island, Georgia - 011507BT metaG (megahit assembly) | ecosystem: Environmental > Aquatic > Marine > Intertidal...
AAGGAACGGAAGAAGAAGAAACGGAAGATAAAATAGGTGAAACATTGGCTGAGTTTAAACAACCATTTACACATAGAAATGATACTCTTGGAATGCATTTGGTCGGGAATAACAGAAATGTCTATGATTATATGCCAAAAGCAAACCTTACTGTTGATGCTTGGCGGCTTGATGCAGCGACTAGCCAAGCTTATAATCTTGGTCCTGCTGATGATAAAGGTGCGCCAAATTTTGTTGCCGAAGATCCATTAATAGTAGATAGAATGAAGCAGTTATGGATAAATTTCTGGAAAGGTCAATCCAGACTTCCAACACTTGATGATGTAGACAAATTAACAAAGTATATGTTTGATCCTGGTGGTCAATATTGGCCAGATGGCATTCCTCCATATGGTAATTTGCCAGCAGATTACAATCCAAAATGGATTAAAGGTTTTGCAATATGGAATAAAAAATACATTCGCGAGTCTTCTAGAAGAATTATATCTACAGATTTAAATTGGGATGCTGCGGGAAGGGATCGCGAACTTAAATACCTTAAAGAGACATACGTAAGTGGCAGCGGAAGCGATTATAGAATGTTTGCGACAGATAAAGGACTTACATATAGGAAAGACATTATAAGTGGAGAGGAATACAGATACGGAGTTAATTCAATGCCTGGTAATGGGAATCGTTCACTTATGTATTATTGGTCGGATTGGTGGGATGATATGTTTAACCCAACAGCAGAAGAGGAAAAAAGGAAAACTGATAATCTTGTTACAGACGAAGGCATAAATTACCAAGTTTATAATCTATGGGCTGGGAATACTTTTACTTTATTTGGAGGGGGCGGTACTCCTACCAGTCATCCAACCTACAAAGCTTCAAAGGAAGAAGCAATTTATTTTGGAAGAATTGCAAGGTCGCAAGGTGATAATTTTTTTACGGAGAGATGGGGGGCTCATGACAATGTCCGAGAGGGTCCACCTTTGACTTCCGATACATCAACCCATTTTAAATTTTATGCTCCATCCAGAGCATACTCTGCTCAAGAGTTTTCAATTGATCCACCTATTTCTGGATATTCAGCAGATTATTATCTGAATGATAGTGTATTTTTACGTACTACACCAGATAGAATTTTTGCTCATTATAAATATGAGGTAAAGCCAGAAAATTTTTTAGGGTATCATTTACAAGAGACGGCTAAACCGTATAATTTTATTTCATTGATGAGAGTAAGAAAATCATATATGCCTCGATCTAATAGCACTTGGCGATATGGAAGATACTGGGACGATTTGATTGAAGAAAATGTTTGGGTAGGTGGCTGGGATGAAACTATAATAAACAATTGGGACAGCAAAGCGTGGGCTTTTCAATTTGAAAGCATGAACACTATTGAATCTGAAAGATATATAACACGATGGTGGGATTCTTCTGATCAAGGTCCTTATGATTATACAAGAGCATGGGAATACCAAAATACAAATCAAACGAATACATGGGATATATATACTTACAATGATGATTACACTATGGAAGGAGGTGGAATTGTTATTAACGGAAAAACTTTTTACAAAACTTTTTACAGAATGAAAAACCTAGACTCTACAACAGAGCGACTCCAAGCACCTTCAATAACAAATATTAATGCAGGAATTGAAGATATATTTGATCCTACATGGGTGGAACCAGAAATCAATTAATAATTAATTTAATCAACACTTGACAGGTAGTGTATACTAACAACAGAAAAAATATTATGGCAGCAACAGAATTTTTAAACGCACTTAACAAACTAAAGAAGAATCAAGGAAAACTTGATGGCTTTAATGCACCAGCACCAATGGAATCCATTGTGGACACAATTGGTCAAGTACCAGAATCTAATCAGCTACTTGAGGATCCCTCTATTCAAGATCCTCAAGACTCATTTTCGCTAGAAAATCCAGAAGTAATGGCTGGTCTTGGGCTAGGTGGTGGCTTTGTCGCCTCCCAAACTGGTGGCGCACCAGCGACATCACGAGTACTATCGCCATTTGCACAGAAAGTAGCTGCACGGGATGCTTCTCGTATAGCTACTCAAAACTTAGCAATACCAAAGCAAAAAATAAATATTCCTAGAACTATCGCTGGTTCGGCACTTACGATGGCGATGATTCCTAATCAAATGGGTGACGCTACTCTTGATAGTGCATATAAGAATGCAGTTTCTCAGGGTGAAGATCCAGCGGCAGCAGCCGCTAGACTTGGAGTTGAGGATACATCAATACTCGGTTTGGATAAATCAAATCGCGAAGTTGCTACTGTAAATGGAAGGGGAGTTCTAAATGGTGTTAATCTATTTACTGGTGACGCAGCGTCCACTGGATCTAATTACGCTGATTTAGTAAATACTGATCGAGAACAGAGAGAAGATTTCGCGGCTGGAAATGTATATCCTCCAGTGCAACAGCCCCAAAATGTAGCTGCAATTAAAACGGTTGCACAGGAACCTAGCGTAGACGCGGCAACACTAGAAGCGTTTAATCCCGTTGGCGGAGGCTTCTCATATGGGGGAGACACACCAATTCCAGCAGATCGTGAAAATAACTTTCTTAAAAATCCAAGATTGAAAGAATTTTTTACTGGGGGAACACCTGTATTTGCAAATCAAGGTCAAGAACCAATTCTAACACCAGAAGCAGCACCAGTAGTTGAAGTAGCAACGCCAGAGGATATTACCGAGGCAGGTCAAGTAGCACCAGCTATTGAAGTTGACCCATATGCTGCTGGTAGTAGTATGGTTAGTCGATCAAATGGAAAAACTCTTATTGATGGAGTAGAGGCTACACCAGAACAAATTGATGCTTATAATAAAGCAGCTCCTGCCAGAAACAAAGCGCGTCGCGCAGCCGAAGAAAAAGCATATAAGGAAGCAGCCCCCGAACGTGAAAAAGCAAGAAAAGCAAAAGAAGCTGAACAAGCCGCTGCAAAATTAGAAGCAAGTAGACCCAAGAGGGAAACACCAGCTGAGCGAAGACAAAAAGAAAATAGGCTCAAGAAAGAATTAAGGAGAACTGGACAAGAAGAAATTAAACAAAAAATGAGTGAATTTAGTAGAACTGGTGCTTCAAGTGGAGAGCGAGCAAGATATAAAGCGTTTTTAAAATCTCAACTTGACGTGAACATTGACAAAGAGTTGCAATACTCAAGGAAGGAATACGAGGATACCTTTACCTCTGATATTAATGCGTTTAATAAAGCAAATCTTTCTGCGGCACAGATATCAGCACAGGAACAGGCAGCAGCCTCATTAAGGGCTAATCAAGATAAAATGGGAACTGTGGAAGAAAAAATGAAAATGCTAGATGCATTAAATATTAACGATCCAGAAAAAAGAAAAAATTATGCTATTCAAATTCTTGGTATAGATCCAGATTTATACATCGAAGGAACGAATGAAAATGTTGTTGTAAAACCAACAATTTTAGGAGATACTACGCCTTCAAAGGGTGACACTAGAGAACAACTTGGAAAAAATTACAAATTTGACGGCAAGAAATGGAATGAAGTAAAATAATAAATTATGGCATTTGACCCAAACCTACCATCCACATTAGTAACAACTGAGTCAAATGATGAAGAACAATCATCATTTGACCCAAACCTACCATCCGTATTGGTTAAAGGAACTTCAGAAGTTGACTCTATTAAACAGCCCGTTGCAATTGAAAAGGAATCAACCTTTGATCCTAATCAACCATCTACATTAGTTAAAGAAGAAAGCGCAGACCCATCTACTGGAGACATCGCCAAAGGTGTTGGCGCTGAAGTATTAGCAAGTGGAGCTGGAGCAATAGCTGGTGGTGCGCTTGGTGCGCTTGGTGGTCCCCTATCGCCTATTACCATTCCACTTGGAGTAGCAGCAGGTGGTTTTGCTGGAGGTTTTTTTGGGTCATTGTTGGCGCAAGACATTGAAGGTCAAGAGGATAAGAGCATGGGTCGAGCATTGGCTGCTGGTACTGTTAGTGCTATTCCTTTTGGTGGCGCTGGAGCTAAAGCAATTACTGGAGCTACCAAGATTACTGGTAAGATGATTGCTGGCGCAGCAGGACGTGAAGCTGTCAAGGGTGGAGTTCTTGGAGGTACAGAAGCAACTATAGCAAAAGCAATTGACGAAGATCGTCTGCCTACCAAAGAAGAGTATGCTGCCTATGTTGGTGGTGGTACTCTGTTTGGTGGTGCGCTTGGTGCAGCTTCTCCTAAGATTGGAAAATCTATGAACAAGTTCTTTGGCAAAACTGGTGAAGATATTGACCGAGCAATTGCTACTGGTGAAATTGAGTATAAGGATATAGAGAACTGGACGCTTGCTACATCGCCAATGTCTGAGGCAGATGAACTTGGCAAGGCAAGAACAGACAGGGCAAGATTGGATGTAGAAAAACAAACCTTAGATCCAGAAGACCTTGAATCAAATATGTCTTGGGAGGCAGAATCAGTTGATGTTGATAATAGAATATCTGAATTATTGCCCGATTCTATTGATAATAAAATACCCAAAGGCACGATGCCAGGTGAAGCTAAGAAACTTATTCTTCAAAACATGGATGAAACTACTCAGCGTGTTAGGGCGAAAGCAGTTATAGATGCACTTACAGAACGCCGTCCGTTTTCAAAGATTAAAGATCAGTTCTTCTCCATCGTAGCTCCATCAAAAGTCATTGGAAAGGAAGCACGAAACGAAGCTTTAAATTTACGTAAACGCATTGCATCTACCAATGAGCTAGGTTCAAGAGTAGGCAAGAGAGTCAATCAAGCTATTGCAAAAGATGCTAGTGTAGAACAAAAGGTTAATGATTATTTAGCTGGGGGAGAGTTAGATGCGAGCTTAGGCAGTCTCCAAGGGGATCTAATTACATACCGAGACAAGCTATATAACTTGCAATCAGACTTGATCAAACAACTTACAGCAGAGGATATGGCTGCTATGAACCCCCAAAGGCTTGAAGAGGTAACACAAAAAATACTTACGCTTAGGGAACAGGGGCGGCTCGCTGGAACAAGATCCGAAAGAAGTAAAATTGCTAAGGAACTCGTTAAACTCGACAAGGCAAAGAAGGGATATGAAGCTACTCCCAAACTAATTAAAAAGATTCGGGAAAGCAGAGACCTAGGCAATTTTACACGAAGAGAGTTTCGTGCATATACCGACAGCAAGTTTGTTAATGATCCAGCTTTGCGCAGGAACGCATTAGATGAAATTACTAAAGCTTATCAAAAGTCTGCTCGTTTTGCTGATACTGACAAAGGCAGGGCTGCCGCTGCGGAAGCTGCGGAGAAACACGTTGAAAAATTAGAGTCTAGGTTTGCAAGTGTAACTGGCGAAACTGGTGGAATGATAAAAGGTCAACCCCTTGAAGCTCCGTTAAAAAAGAAAAATGAAAAGATTGGTCCAGCCGAGTTGGAATGGCTTGGTGAAATTACAGATACTGGCGAGCGTATTAGCGGAACATTGGGTGGAGTTGGAAAGCTTGTAGCTCGTAGGCAAACCGATGCAAATTTACTAGAAATCTTGACAAAGCAGGGATTAACTTCTCCAGCTAAAAATTCTCCTGCTGGAAATGTTACATTGAGTTTAAGGGCTGGAGAGGTTGAAGGAGTAACAGTAAGCCCAGAAGTTAATGCAGCAATCAACAGTATATACCTAAGCGGTGGACAAGAATTATCTAGCAATAAGTTAGTTGCTGCTGTGCAGGATCTTTACTCAACAGCGGTTGGCTTGTCTAAAGCTACTAAGGTTTTATTGAATCCTCCAGCTTATGCGGTGCAAGCTTATGGCAATGCGTTTACACTTGCTGGCATGGGTGTAAATCCTTTTCAGAATCTAAGGAAAGCTGGAAGGTTAGCGTTTGCTGAATACGGAGGCTTAGAAAATTTGCTAAGTCCTGCTAATAAAAAAGAAAGAATTGCATTCCTAAAAGAAGTAAATGACATGACTAAATATGGAATCAAGGGTGCAAATATTGTTGAGTCTGATATTCGCGATGCCTTTGAGCGTGGTATATTTTCTGATCTTACTGAAAAGCCTGTAGGTTTCTTTGGTAAATTGTACTCAGTTCCAGATACAATGGGCAGGTATATCGGCTGGAAAGCCCAACAAAAAGTTTTAAAGAAAACGTTTCCAGGTTTAGGCGAAGAGGAATACAAGCGTCTTGGTGCTGAAATGATTAACGATACTTATCAGAATTATGATAGACTATCTGAGTTAATTAAAAAAGCTTCTCGTGCTGGTATCATGCCACAGTTTGCATCGTTTACCGCTGAATTTGTTCGTAATCAATACAACCAAGCTAAGACAATTAAGCAAATGCTTACAGGTACTTTTGGTAAAGACCTTGGAATTGATTTAAATAGGTTGGGATATAGTGATGCACAGAAAGCAGCTTCACTAAAAGCTATGCGACTAGAAGGTGCAAAACGTGCTGCCGCCTTGGGAACATTGTATGCTGGAACTGCTGCAACAATTAATGCAATTAATGCTGACGGGGGTGTGACAGATAGCAATGAAGAATCAGTTGAAGAAAGTCTTCCTAGCTGGGATCAAAACAAGCTTTTAGCTATACGTATGTCCGAAGATGGCAAGAGCGGGACTTATGCAAACGTTTCTTACGTTGCACCAATTGCTTTAGGAATTGCTGCGTATGAGGCAGCTATGAGTGACAAGCCCCTTGACAGTTTGAGGGACATGGTAGTTCAAGAGTTTATGGGTGAAGGAACTTTTGTTAATCGCTCTATGATGGAAGCAATCAACAATCGAAATAAACGTGGGCAAAAAATTAGTTACAGCGAAGATGACGTAGAAAAAGCAAAGGAATTGCTAGGTTACTTTGTTTCCGAAGCATTTACTCCAGGAATTTCACGTGAATATGATAAGCTTAGTGAAGCCCTAAAAGGAAATGGTGATTTAAGTGTAATGGATGTAATAGGAAGGCAACTTGGTTACAGGATGAATACCTTTAACTTGGCGGAAAACAATATGTTTTACATGATGGATCACAAAGCTAATGCCGACGGAAATGCAAAGGCTTATAATAAAGCTAAGGATGCTAACAACCTAAGCCCAGAGCAACTTGAAGAAGTGTATCAAAAAGCAAATGCTGGCAGAAAAAAAAGCATGGATATGATTGCTCGTCGAAATCAAAATCTAATTAACACTAACCACACCGAGCAAGAGCGCATTCAAGTTATGAAGGATGCGGGTATAGGAACTAAAGACATTTTAAATGTCCTTAGAGGCACGTATCGTGATCTTCCCCGCACAAAACTGTCTTCAATAACAGATCAATATGAATTGATCGAGGGTGATGAAAGAGAAAAGCGTAGCAAAATTATGGAGATATTAAAGGAAGACCGAGTTACGGGTAAGGCTCTTCTTGATAAGTGGAATAGGGAGCGTGCAGCAGATAGGAAAAACCTAAGCCCACAAGAGAATCTTCTTATGCGTTTAGATATTCGCGAGCGCGTAGAAGAGATTATGTCGCATCCAAATCCAGATGGTTATTTAAAACAGCTTCGCAGGAAAGGGATTGCAACCAAAAAGGTAGTTCAGCTGGTTCGCATGAGACAACGCTCACAAGGGCAGCAGTAGCCCTGCTGGGGTGTAGACCCTAGTAGGATATTCAAAGCCCTCCTACCCCCCTTCAGAGGGCAGGAATGATGCCATAGCTGACCTTAAACGCAAGAAGCCCCTCCTGTTATTAACAAGAGGGGCTTCAACGTCACCACAACGTCTATGAACAACTATGCACAAATTTAAATACTATCAGACATATGCTTGAGGGCTTCCTTAATGTTGACCTCAATGGCAGCTTCTACATCCTCTTCGCTTGGCATTACCGCTGAAATGCTGTCCTCGTGGTAGCCAATGCCAACTAGGGCTGCTCTAAACATTTCTATGGCTTCTGATACAGTAATACCATCACTTTTGTTTTCGATGTTTACTGAGAAATAATCGTCTTCTAGGGTTAGTTTCATAATATAATTTGTTGGTTGGTTAGAGAAACATTGGTTCAAAAAATGCGAGCTTGCTGCTATACACTACGCCGCAACCTACAATAGGTTTGTTAGCGTACACTTTCCCGTACGCCATTGCTTCGTTACTGTGGTCAACTCCGCAACCCACTTGCATTCCAAAGATACATTCACCTTGGTTTGCGTGGTAGACAACCCCAGCCTGTGCGTGCAGGTGTCCTTGGACGACTGACTTAAACTCGGAGATAGCATTCTTATGTGCAGCCATGTGACCGCCCTTGCCCTTGTCGCCGTGTCGGTAAATAACCCGATCAATCTCTAGGTCTGCGTAGCGAGGGTGAATCGTCCAGCCATTGACTTGCCACAAGTCCTTGAAGCTTTTCATTACATCATCTGGCAATCCGATCATGCGAGCCTTACGTGCTGGCAGGGAGCTGTGGTTGCCAATCATGTAGTCAACCTTGGGGAACGCCTTGTAAAGCTTCTGAACCTGCTTGTAGGCACGATTAAACTCTTCTACTGGTGATGGCATCGACGGATCTTTCTCGTGGAATGAAATGCTATTCCAATCCACGAGATCACCGATGTGTACGACACGAACGCATCCGTGCTTCTTCTGAATCTTTTTGAGAAAAGCAATGTAACCATCCAGCATTGCTGGTGAGTGAGTGTCGCCAATGACTAAAACTGGTTTTGATTTTCCCATAATAATTATTCGGTTAATTCTGCTCCGTCTGCTAGTAGTCCAGCTAACTCGATGTCAGTTGTCAAGTATGATTTGTCATCTGGTGTAAGCCAATGGTAAAGCCATTCATCTTCTCCGCAGCTACCCGCCTCTGTTAATAGTTGGGCATCTCCTAATGTAAGTTTTAGTCCGAGTCCCGTGAGTTTTGTTCCGTCTTTTAAGTTATAGTTCATAGTTATTGTGGTTGGTTTTAGTGGTTATAGTGCTGCTGGTTTAGTTGATGTCAAGGTTATTAATAATTTAAATTATCGCAGCCCACACTCGGACGTTCTTGCCGTTTTCATTTAATTTTGTGGCTGATGTTTTGTAGATTTTACCCTTTAGTTTTAGCTCTGAAAACCTAGGTCTAACCGCAAGGATACTGTAACCGAGTTGCTCTGATGCGTCCTCTGGAGTCATGTTACCCTTTGCCAGCATTAAATCCATTACCCTACTGCGAATAGTTGCAGCTTTTTGGTTAATTTGATTTGCCGCTTGTTCGGAAGTTCCGCCAGTCTCTTTTGATCCAGCGTGATTTGGATATGCTTTAATTGCTTTTGATTTCATAGTATTAGTTGTGGTTAAGGATGTGGCGTTCTTCTAGTTGGTTATTGCGAGCAATAAGTTCTTCGCATCTCAAATTCAATGCCTCCAGTTTTTCTTCGGACATTTTTAAAACCTTCTCATTAGCTTCAAGGCAGGTCTCTAGTTGGCTGATAGCGTTTTGCAATATCTTACGCTCCGAAGGCTGAAAGATAGGTCGTCTTGTAGTATAGTGGAATATAGGTTTTTCTGTGTCTGTCATAATTGTTATTAGCTATTTGAAAAAACATGAATTTCAAAGTTTTCATCTGTTAGTTTTCCTTTATTCTCCCTTAACCATAAGGATTTTTCAATTTTATTCAGCATAAGAACGCATTTTTTGAATAAAATAATCGTTTCATCGTCTGGATATTTTTCATTAAATTCACCATCCATTTCACTTAACATAGATGGCATATCTTCAATATCATATTTGGATATAAAATCAACTTCCAATGCGGTTAGAATAATTTTAAGTACTTTTTTATTGTCCATATTACTATTTTTTTTGTATTTTAGGGTTATATTAATTTTTTAACTTTATCTGAAATGTTTATTCTCTTCCCACTCACGTTCCCGAGATTCATCCGCACGCCATTCAGCTTCTTCCGCTGCGTAAACGTCAGCCAATAATCTTGTGGCTACACAGATTTCTGCTTCGCATTCTAAGTGAAGTGCAAACTCTTCGGCACTCGTGTCATCGTGAAACTCGTCATTGATTTTTTTCAATGCTATTTCTAGGTCTTCCAGTTCCTCCGTTCCAAGTACATTTTTAATATCTGAAAGGATTACTTTTAGTCGTGATTTTGTATTGTTCATAATGTTATGTTGTTGTGGTTGTAGTTGATGTCAAATTAAAAATTATCAACCATTGTCTGGTGAGTTACTTGGAAGTCAATGCCAACTGTGGTAAGGATACCATTGCGGCACTTCTCCTGCTTAACAGTCTGATAGTAGACTGGTTGACCTTCCTCTTGGATCTGCCCGTTAGAGTCGCGCTCTGGTCGCTCAATCCTCCAGAATATGGTAGCATCGTTAAAGATTGCCCGTGATTCACGAGCCTTGCCCTCCTCGTTTAGCTGTGTGCCAGAGAATGCAACGCAGCGTAGTGACTTCTGCAAACGCTGAATGCCTCCACTCATAGCCGCCACTTCCGCCTCCCGATTGCCCTTGCCAGAGCCATCCATGATTTGAATGTAGTCAACACAAAGGATATCAATCTTCCCGCACTTAGCTGCAATCTCTCGGCATCTAGTTGTCACGCCACTCATAGATTCTGGTGAGTCAAACAAGAACAGTCGGCTGTCCGTCTCTTCCTTCAGCATATTCAAGCACTTAACATATAGCTTCTGCTTGTCTCCAGAGACTGTGTTCAGCGGCTGACGGGTGTCGATCTTAGCGTAGGAACACGCCGTGTTGTGCCACCAATCTTCCTTGGAACTCTCCAGCAAGAATGCTACAACGATCCAGTCCTTGTGCTTAAACAAGTTGTGAACAATAATTTGACGCTTTAACGCTGACTTGCCACGTGAACTCGGTGCTGCAATGATAATGTTGTTGTCCTTACGGCGACGATCAATGTGTCCCAGCGTCTCCTCTAGGTGCTTCATGCCCGTGTAAACACGATACTCTTCGGGGATTCGATCCTCCTCCCCGCGAAGCTCCTTCATCTTCTGGTCAATAAATTCTACGATCTCCTCCTTGGCTGTCTTATCATCGTCGGCTAGGGTGAGCGTAGATATCTCGTTCATCGGCTCAGATATTGCAGACTTAATATCTTCTACGGAAGCTAAGGGCATTTGAAGTTTTTCCAGCATACTACGAGTAGAATGAATCATCTTCCGCTGAAGGAACTTGTTGCGAACATTGCGTAAAGCCGCTACCCAAGTGGACGTATAAACAATTGGCAATGCCATCATAAGTGACATTGCTGTGTCTACTTCCATTCGATCCTTTGCCATGTTCGATTGAAGAACTGGCAGAACTGAAAGCTCGCTGATGTCTTGCCCAGCATCAAAGACTTGGCGAATAGATTCAAACATGACTTGATTCTCAAGCGAGAAAAACCAATCCTTGGTTGCTCCCTCTGCAATGATTGAAGCCGCATCGTGCTGAAGCATTTGACCGAGGATCGTCTGCTCGGATTGAAGGCTGTGTGGGTAATTTTCTGCTATGTCCATTGTGGTGGTGTTCCTAGTTTTGGTTGTGGTTGATGATTCTTTCTATGCCAATCAGCAGCCCTGTCAAGCTCTCCCGAAAAATTGTTTAGCAGAGTAGCGTAGCTTTTGCGAGCGTAAGTTTCTTTTTGTGGTGCTGCGTAGAATGCTTCTATCTGTTGCCACTCCTGTTCGGTTGTTGACTTAACAATCTCTTCGGCTGACTGCCAAGCGGATAGTTCAGATTTGTCTAAAGTCCTAGCCTCTGGACGATTAAATAATTTCTCGGCACGCAACTGGTGAGCCTCCTTCTTTGGAACATAAGTAGTTTTATTATCTTCTTTTCTTCTTAACTTCTTATCTTCTTTAGATGTGGTTACTTTGCGGTTAGTTTGCTGGTTAGTTGCTGGTTGATCTGTGGTTACTTTGCGGTTAGCTGAGTTTTTCTCGGTGCTGTAAGTGTCGTATTGACAGTCACTTAGTGAAGAATCTTGATGGTTACTTGCTGGTTGATCTGTGGTTGATTTGCGGTTAGTTTGCTGGTTAGTTTGCTGGTTAGCTGCTGGTTGATCTACGCTTTTATCTGGGTTGTAAGTGTCGTAATGACAGACACTTAGGATAGAAAACTTGCTGGTTACTTGCTGGTTGATTGACTGTGAGTTTACGAGCTTTTTGATGGTTGTTCTGATGGTTTGTTCAGACAGACCTAGCTGCTCAGATAGTGCCTTGCGACCCGTGACGATTGATCCGCGAGGAATATCGTAACCCTTGTAGGTTGAATCATTCCAGTTAGCCTTTAGCATTAGATGCAAGAAGACACGGACGCAATTGGTATCGTCATACCATTCCCATTCCGTCATCTTTCGATATAGTTTTATGTAAGTCCCGTTCATTTTATTGTTGTGGTTGTGGTTATTTTTACTGCGGAAAGTTAGCGTGCCACTCGGTTAATTTACCCAATTCCCCCGCCTAACTTAAACGTTCTTTCTAATTTATGTTATTTGTGATGAGTGACACGCTGAAATTATTAAAGCATACTCTTTACCTTTTGCCAATACTTTTCTGTAGATTTCTTTTTGTAGCCGTTTGGACCACCATTGTGTATCCTTGCTATGTCCTCTAGGGTTGGCTCTCTCCCCAGCCTCTCCTCGGTTGCATAGCGAGCCATGTAAGCCATGAAGATCTGTATAGCTACGTCCCTCTGGAAAGCATCCTCATGCACCCAATCCTTCCCAGCATACTCCGCTGCATCTTGAACGTAAGCGGCGTGCATCTGCAAGCATCCGTAAGCTTTCCCGTCGTCTCCGATTTCAAAGTCGTTGCCGCCAGATTCAAACATTATTAGTGCCAGTATAAGTGTCATGTATGTCATTTGGTATGTAGGTAATCAAAGTTGAGAATCTAAGCGGTTCACCCTATATCTTTTTTTAATGGGTGGGTGTATTCTAGTGGTATGAAGATACTATTATTACTTTTACTCCTACCATTATCATTGAGTGCGTCAAGATCAGCCATTGAAGTTTTGTCTGCTAGTGGGTTGGAACATTCCGTTGCTAAGGTTAAAACTATTTATGCTAACAGCGGCGATTATATTTTTTACAAGACTGCCAGTCCCTCTAATGGTATGTTGTTATTTTCGGATGATAAAGTGGTAGAGTATGATTCGGAGAAGGGAAATAAGGTAGTAGTCGCTGTAGTAAAAAGCTACAAGTCGGTTGGAAATTTTGAGTAGTGGTATTCCAGAGCATCTTCTGCTTGGTTCATTGCTTCTTCGCAGTCCTCAATAGCTTTAATAAGTTCCTTGTTTCCTTCTATTGTGTTTCGTGGAGATAAGACTCCGCTTAAAATTAAAACCTCACACTCGTGTTCTAGTATTGTTAGCTCGTCGTTAATTACCTGTGCGGTCATGTCGTGATTGTTCATAGCTAATAACTTAGCCGAGCTTGTGATCTTGTAAATGTCTTTAAAATTTTTCATAATTCAAATTCTTCGTTCAGCGCATCTTCCGTTTCTTGCTCTGCGCGTGTAAGCTTTCTCTCTGCCTTAAAAATATCTTTTATGCACTTTACTGCAAAGGGTTCGCTGGTCTCTCCAAGCAATATCCTTTCCTGCTCGTATGGGGCTAGTGTCCTCCACCAATAACGATTGTATTCCTTCATAAAAAACCGCTCTGGTTGTCGTTCCAGAGCGGGCTAATGGGTTAAGGGTTAATTAAAATGGAACTTCTTCCTCCATAGCTTCGGACGTTTCCGTCGAACGCTTAGGTGTCTCTGAAGAAAAGCCTTCCCAGCCAAACTTCAATGCTCCATTGCCAATGTAATTCTTCTTGGGGCGTGGGTTCATGTCTCGCTCCTCCTTGGTTTGAGACTCGTTGACAGACACGACCTTCCAGTCCTCGTCTGCCGTCTCGTCGATCCATACGTCGCAGTCAAGATACTTACCTTTCTTGCCCTCGTATAGTCGATCCTTGTTGATCTTAGTATAGTCGATTTTTAGTGTTATTAGCTTACTCATTTTTTACTCCTTTGTTATTTGGTTTCTGTTAGTTCTCCTTTACGGATATTCTTTAGCGATTCTACGTCTGGATTTTGACGTAGGTTTACTGGAATGCTGCTCCATGCCTTGCCTAGCGCGTCAACTGTCTTAGCTCCTGCCAACTTAGCTACTGCGTCTTCCTTTGTCATCTGTGGCTTGCGCTTCATAGCCCCTTCGCCGTCGTCATCTTCACTAGGCAATCCTACTGCACTTTGAAGTCCATATCGACGAGCGTAAGTAACAGCACTACCCATTCCCTGTGGATCTGATTTAACGCAGTCCAGAAGGAAGTCTCCAGAGACCCACTCCCCACTTTCGTGTAGGATTACAGTCTCTACTCCAGCCGAGCCTTCCCCAGATACTGGAAACTGCATGAATCCAAGTCCGTGGTTGGCGAATGGTTCTTTAACGCAAGAGATTACCTCTTCCAAGTTGGCGTAGTTGCTCTTGAAGAATGGATTCTTGGCGGATTTCTTAGCTCCAGACATTTCGGCTTGAGCCTTAACAAATGCTGCTGCTAGGTTTGTGATTGATTCTGATGATTTCATATTGGTATTATGTTGATGTAGAGTTACTTGTCAAGCTTATTGTTAGTGTATTGGCAGCATCCTGTGAGCTTACGCTCTAGGTTTCCCATTGCTCGCCAAGCAACCTGCTCCCATTCCCCGTCGATCATGTGACGCATGAGTGCATCTAGCTCGTCGCTAGACTTATTTTTATCCCAATGGATAGGCTTGTCGGGGTGATGCTGCTTGCTACCCTTATAGCTCAAGTGGGACACGGCGGCAATGGCATTGGGGAAGTTTCTGATAAACCCCGAATAGATGGGATACGTTTTGCGCTCGGCTGAGTCGGTTGGCAATGCACGTCCCTTGCTTTCTTCCTCGGTAAAGGAATACTCTCCACGGATAAGCTCGTGGCAGATATCGCTCCAGAAGGTGTATCCCTCTGGGGATTCGACCCAATCAAAGGCTAATGCAATTGCGCTTCCGATGTCACTCGCGTGTTCAGTCATGCCACTTGGCTTCATGTTAGTTAGCGCAGCATCTCTGTGTGCTGGTTTGAGTTTCTTTAGGTGTTGCTGTATCGTTGTTTCCATAGTTTTAGATGCTCTCTAGGTTGGTGAAAATGATTTCGTAAATGTCATTGAAGACATCCTGTGCCTCTTCCGTGAAGCCCTCGCTGCCGTCTTCACGATCTTCCCAGACCATGTGCTTGCCCATCCTGTCTTCGACTAAAGCTTCTGCTAATTCAGCGGCTAGTTTTTTATTATCCATGTGTAATGTTGTCATGTTTATTATGTTGGTTATGGTTTACTTGTTTTTCAATCTTTTTCTTTCATTTCTTTCTGCTTGGGTTACCACCTTGTGGCAATCCTTGCATAAAACTCGGTAGCCCTCTTTCTCGCAGAACATACGCTTCACGACCTCAGTCCAGTCATAGCCAAGGAAAAGCTCTGCTAGGTAGGGGAATCCTTCAAGTGGCACAACTGGCTCAATGTGATCCGCTTGCATTTGATTTTGAGGAAATAGTCCATCACAGTCGGGGCATTTGTGAAGCTTGCACTCCCGACCCGTCGCTGGATTGATTCCCTTGCCAATGCAGACCTCGGCTATTGCTGCCGACCTTGGTCTCCATCTCAGAGACTTGCTGCGTAGACCAGACATTATGAAGCTACGTAGACCCGCCTCAGTCATGTTCCCTTCGCAGTATTCTTTATTTGCTTTCTTCATTGTCTAAAATTGTAAGCACGCTCCCCCTTCGGTCAATCACAACGTTTAGTTTCTTGTCGTGCTTGCCTAGGAGGGAGATTGCATCGTTGCGAGTGTTCGCGTATTTAATTGATTGCCCGATATATCCTTCGGGCATCCGTGAGTGCTTGTATCTTATCTTGTGCGCTCCCACTACTTTTTGTAATAAACTATTTTCAGCCTGTTAGACCAAGCGGTGTATGAGCCGAAAGGAACATCGGCAGCCACACACGCATCTCGACCAGTCATTCCCTTGTCTCGGTATTGATTTACCAGCTCAACGCTCGCTTGTCGCTTGACTGCGTCAAACCTTCCCTCGTGTCCAGTCTGCTTTTTCTTCTGGACTGGAAATTTAAGCATATCCCCGAAGGCATTGCTCTCAATGTCCTGTTTTATCATTGCTGCCAAAACCTCAAACTTGGTTGGAACGATCTCCGATTCTTTTGATGCTAGGTATTCTACTGCCGATGTGTATTTGCTCATGTCTAATTGCCGCCTTGCGGTCTTTATTATGGTTAAAAGGGGCTACCCCCATACTTTCACCCTTGAAGCCCCTCAACGCGCTGTGAGGCGTGCTGAGAGGCTAGGGGTGACAACGGCTGGCTTTGTCTAGGGGTTAGCAAATTCAATAATGGGTTATCGTAGGATGATTACTCCATTTCCTTCACATTCGCATTCGTCGTTCGGTTCGTCAAGCTCTTGGCAAGGCTCACACACTTTTGTTTCAAAGTCTGTTTCGTTGCCATCTTCATATTCACCTGCAAACATATATCCCTCGTCTTGGTATTCAGCTTTGACACTAAGACCACGCTTAACCAATTCATCGAAGATAGGAATAATAGGACTCCAAGCAGTAGCAAAAGATAAATTGAGTTGAGTATCGTCTTCA
>Ga0181558_10002701_pt1 | contig 16598 bp, 10 predicted proteins | sample 011ome_22_FD_133754 | JGI IMG/M metagenome (GOLD analysis project Ga0181558, IMG submission 133754) | Coastal salt marsh microbial communities from the Groves Creek Marsh, Skidaway Island, Georgia - 011507BT metaG (megahit assembly) | ecosystem: Environmental > Aquatic > Marine > Intertidal...
GCAGCCATGGCGCCGCTCGAGCTCTTCTGCCGCGGCGGCGATCCGCGCGCCATGAAGGGCTTCATCGCCGCGAGCCTGTCCGGCGCGGACGTCGCGTTCACGCCCATGACCGCCGCGGTGTCCGGCGAGGCGCGCGGCGCGCAGATCAAGCTCGGCGAGCTGACGGACGCGAACGCCATCGCGCGGTTCCTGGGGAACCGGGGCGCCCTCGCGAACGCGTTCGTCCCGGGCGGCGGGCCCGCACGATGGGCCACCGAGCGCTGGACGGAGTGGGAGGCGACGACGCTGGCGCCCGCCGTCGCGCTCGCGTGCGCCGCGAAGGACGCCACCGCGGTGACCGCGATGCTTCGCGAGACGCTGGAGAAGCGCCTACGCGAAGTCAGATTCGGTGGACACGAACAAACGACGAATGACGCGTTCGTGTCCATCTCCGGCGCCGGCGAGAACGCGCGCACGCTGGCGGATGTCGTCGTCTTCGCCGCGCTGTTCCCGCTGCTCGGCGAAGGCGGAGGCGAAGCTTCTTCAAACGGCGTGCGCGGCGTCGAGCAGCTCTCGAGCGACGCAAACGTGATTAAACGGTGGTTCCGGTCGTTTCACGCGCCACTCGGCTCTGATGGAAACGAAACAGACCGGTCGATCGAAGCCTCGATCGCGACCGCGCTGGAGCGGTGCCGAGCCTCCGCATCCGCCGCGCGCGGCGTCGCCGGCGCCGACGGCGCCCCGCTGTTGGCGCGCGCGGCAGCGGCGGCGCCGCCGGCGGACCCGTCCGGCGAGCGGTTCTGCGTGACCACCGCCATCAACTACGCGAACGGCGCGCCGCACATGGGGCACGCGTACGAGGCTGTGTCCGCGGACGTCATCGCGCGGTACCACCGCGCGTACGGACGGGACGTGCTGTTCCAGACGGGCTCGGACGAGCACGGGCAAAAGATCGCCGAGGCGGCGGCGGCGGCGGGGCGCGCGCCGATCGACCTGTGCGACGCGCACGTCGCGCTTTTCCGCGCGCTCAACGCGAAGACGAACGTCTCGAACGACGTGTACAACCGCACGACGAGCGACACGCACAAGCGCGCGTGCTGCGAGCTGTTCGCGCGTTCCAAAAAAAGCGGGGACATCTACCTGGACACGTACGAGGGGTGGTACAACGTGCGCGAAGAGACGTTTGTGACGGACGCCGACGCGGAGGCGGCGGAGTACAAAGACCCGGTCTCCGGGAAGCCGCTGACGAAGATGTCCGAGGAGAGCTACTTCTTCCGGCAGAGCCGGTACCAGAAGCGACTCATCGAGCACATCGAGTCGCACCCGGAGTTCATCCAGCCCGCGCGGCGACGTAACGAGATCCTCGCCCGGTTACGCGAGGACGAGCTCCGCGATTTGAGCGTGAGCCGCACCACCTTCGACTGGGGCATCCCCGTGCCCGACGCGCCGGGGCACGTGCTGTACGTGTGGTTCGACGCGCTGACCAACTACCTGACCGGCACGGGGTGGCCCGCGAACGTCGCGAGCGACGACTTCTCCAACTCGCACTGGCCCGCGGACGTGCACATCATCGGCAAGGACATCATCTGGTTCCACTGCGTGATCTGGCCGTGCATGCTGTGGTCAGCCGGTTTGCCGCTGCCGACCACCGTGTTCGGGCACGGCTTCGTGATGGCCGCCGACGGCCAGAAGATGTCCAAGAGCATCGGCAACGTGGTGGACCCCATGGATGTGCTCACGCGGTACAGCAGCGACACGTTCCGGTACTACCTGATGCGCGGCGGCGTGTACGGCTCCGATATCCCCTTTTCGGAAACGGCGCTGACGCTGACGCACAACAGCGACCTGGCGGATGTGCTCGGCAACCTCGTGCACCGCGCGACGAATCTGTGCTCGAAGAACTGCGGCGGCGCGGTCCCGGTGATGGGCGAAGGCGAGATCGAACCGGTGGTGGACGTGGCTGCGCTGCGCGCGCACACCGAGCTGGCCATGCGCGCGTTCGAGACGCACAGGGCGTGCGAGCTCGCCATCAACGCCGTGAAGGAGGCGAACAAGTACCTCACCGAGAGCGCGCCGTGGGCGGTGAAGGGCGAGGGCGCCGAACGGCGTAAAGCCGTCATCATCCGGTCCGTGCTGGAGGCGGCGTACGTCGCCGCGCACTTCCTGGCGCCGTTCATCCCCGACGCCGCGGAGGCCATCTTCGCGAAGCTCGGCACGCCCGCGCAACCCATCTGGCGCCTGAAGAAGGGCGCGAACCTCGCCGCGGGCGCGAAGGTGGCCGTGGGCGACATCCTGTTCGCCAAGCACGAGGTGGCGGGCGAGAGCGGCGAGAGCGGCGAGAAGAAAAAGGAAAAGGCGGCGAAGGCGCCGGCGCCCAAGAAGGCGGCGCCTGCCAACGCAGTGGTGGACGTGTCGCGGCTGTGCATGAAGGTGGGCACCGTCACGAAGGTCTGGCGCCACCCGGACGCGGAGAAGCTGTACGTGGAAACCATCGACGTGGGCGACGCGAGCGGGCCCAGGCAAGTCGTCTCGGGGCTGGTGGACCACGTGCCCGAGGCGGAGATGCTCGGCAAGCGCGTGGTTGTGGTGGCGAACATGAAGCCCAGCAAGATGCGCGGCGTGGAGTCCTTCGCGATGGTCCTCTGCGGCACCGGCGTGGGCGAGAACGGGAAGGTGGAGCCCGTGGCGCCCCCCGCGTCCGCACCGAACGGCGCGATCGTGACGTGCGCGGCGTTCCCGGGCGCGCCGGACGACGTGCTCAACCCGAAGAAGAAGGTGTTCGAGGCGGTGAGTCCCGACTTTTCCGTGCTCGCCGACGGCGTCGCGGCGTACAAGGGATCGCCGCTCGAAACCGGCGGGGAGGCGTGTCGGTTGCCGACGCTCCGCGAGGGGACGATCAAGTAGGTGGTGTGACGTCGATGCGCGCGCTGGATAGGAACGCGACGCGACGCGAACGTGCGCGTGATTCTTAGACGACGCGAATCGTATATACTACCTTCGGCGCTCTCGCTCGCCTCGGACGCAGTCAAGAGAAACTGTAGTGCTTCGTGAGCGCCTGCGTGACGTCCCACACGCACGATGAACCCGCCGGGAACGTCGCGAGCGTCCCCGGCTTGAGCTCGACGACCGTTCCGTCGTCCATCGTCACGAGAGCCTCGCCCTCGATCACGAGGCACGTCTCCTGCGAGCCGTAGGACCAAGGGAAGGAAGAGGCGTCGCATCCCCACGTCGGCCACTGCTTCGCTTTCGCCACCAGAGATGCGTCGGGGTGGGGGTCGGCCGTCGCGCTCGCGCGGGCGGCCGTGGAGCCCCGGGACCGGCGGACGACGCCGCGTCGGACGGCCGCGGGTCGCGCGACCGCCCCGGGGCGCGCGAGGGCGGAGGCGCGCATGTCGCGAGCCTGCGAGGGTGCTCGTGCGCGTCAGCGAGTGGAACGCGAGCGAACCGACTCGCAAACGAACGACAAGTGGCAAAACAGGATGACGTGTTTTTCGCGGCGTGGAAGATGTGCGGGAGCGCGCTCGCACTGTCTTCCGCGCGTCGGCTCCCCCCGGACCACGGTAGACGAGCATGTACGCCTCGGTGTTCCCGTCGACGCCGATGCCCTCGTGCGCGTCCTCGCGTGAGTCCGTCCGCGGCTCGCGCGTCTCGCGGGGCGCGACTTCCAGCACCGGCCGAAGAGACACGCGCTGGCGGCATCCGGCGCGCGCGGCTTTCCGCGTGGACCCGTTCGCCGACCCCGCGGTCCCGCGCGACCCGGACGCGCGCCTGCCCGACCTGGACTGGACCGTGGAGGTTCCCGTGACCGAGGGCAAGTTCGCCGGGTACACGCTCCTCGCGAACGCGTTCACGGACGAGGAGGTGGAGGCGGTGGCGGACCTGCTGCTGAACAGCGGCATGGCGGGTTTCCCGCTGGAGCGGCGCACGCTGCTCGTGTACCTGCGGGGCGCGGTGCCCGCGTTCCCGAACGGCACGTACCTCATCGGGCGCCTTCGCGCGCCGCGCTCGGGGCCGCGCGAAGGAGGAGGCGACGGCGCGTTTCCGGCGGGGGAAGGGTCGAAGGACGAACAGGACGGCGCGTCCTTCGCGAGCCCGCGGTCGTCCTGGAGCGAGGAGAAGGCTTCGGCGCACGGCCCGGTGGTCGCGACGGTGGGCGTGTCGTTCTCGGAGGCGACGCGGCGGAAGTTCTCCAGCCTCGCGCCGCCGAGCGACGCGGCGTACCTGAGCGACCTGACGGTGTTCGAGGCGGAGCGGGGCAACGGGCTGGGCATCGCCATGCTCGCGGCGGCGGAGCTGTTCGCCGTCGACATGCGCGCGCCCGCCATGTACCTGCACGTCGCCACAAAGAAACCAGGCGTCGTGCGGCTGTACAAGAACCAGGGGTACGCCGTGCGCGCCGTGGACCCGGGGCTGTTCGGGTGGCGGGGCAGGCTGCTGATGCGTAAGCCCATTGCGTAGGTCTAGGATAGCCCTGGCGGCGTAGGTCCACGCATTTTTAGACAAAAAAACGTCGGTACAATACGGCGCTCGTCGCGCGCGCTCGTCGAAAAAAGACGCGCTTTTGTCGCGCGTCGTCATTCGTCCCACAGGTCCCGGAGCGTCTTGTACGGCCCGTCGGCGCTGAGCCAGAACGAGCCGTCCACCATGCGGTGGCGCGGCCGCACCGCGTCGATCGCCCGCACGTCCTCCTCCTCGAGCGCCCAGTCGAAGACGTCCAGGTTCCCGCGCAGCCGCTCGGGGTCGGACGACTTGGGCAACACCGAACACGTCGGGCGCGTCTGCAGCGCCCAGCGCAGAAGAACCTGCCCGACGTTTTTGCCGGTTTTGTCGGCGACGGCGATCACCGCCGGGTCCCGCATCACCGCAGGCACCTCGCTCCGCGCCTTGGCGAACATCGCCGCGGAGTCCGGCGAGCCGAGCGGCGAGTACGCGGTGAAGTGGATGTCGTTCTCCGCGCAGTACTCGATCAGCGCCGCGTTGCGCCAGTACGGGTGGCACTCCGCCTGGCAAACAGACACGGGGTGCCGCGCGCGTTTCACGAGCGCGCGCAGCTTCGGGACGGAGAAGTTGGACACCCCGATGTGCTTCACGAGCCCGAGGTCGACCAGCCGCTCCATGGCTTGCCAGGTGTCCAGCAAAGGCGGCTCAACCCCGCCCGACTTGGTGCCTTTCTCGTTCCCGGAAGCCACCGGCCAGTGCATGAGGTACAGGTCGAGGTACGACGTGCGCAGCCGGGCGAGCGACTCGCGGCACGCGTGTTCGACGTCCTGGGGCGCGTGCGCGTCGTTCCACAGCTTGGAGGTCACGAAGACGTCGCGTCGGTTGAGCTTGGTGGTCAGAAACACCTCCGCCATCCCATCGCCCACCTCCTGCTCGTTCTCGTACACGGACGCGCAGTCGATGTGCGTGTACCCGGCGCGCAACGCCGCCTCGGCGGCGGCGCGCGCCGCGCCCGGCTCGGTGCTCTTCCACGTGCCGAGGCCCACGAGCGGGACGGACGCGCCCGTCGGCTTCAGCGAGCCGAGCGGCTGGTGCGGGTGGCGCGTGACGTCCGGCAGATCATCGCGCGCTTTGCGCTCGTCCTCGAGCCGCTCCCTCGCATCACGCGCCACCTCCGACTCGCGCCTGATCTGCTCGCACCGCGCGCGCTCCTTGGCCAGGCGCACGGCGGGGCCGCCGGTGACGTCGAAGAAAAGCACGCGGCCCCGGCCGCTGGGCGAGACGTGGTCCGGCCGCGACCGGAACGCGTCCATCAGAGCCGCGCCGTGCAGGTGGCGCGTCGCCGCGAGCTTCTCCTCGTGCGGCGCCCACACGCGGCTCCAGTCGCGGCTCCAGCCCGCGTCGCGCTGGAACGCGTCGGGGGGGGGGAGCGCCGCGAAGACAGCCTCGAGGTCCTCCGGCGTGTCGTCGGAACCGGCGGGGGCGGACATACCGTCGCGCGGGGGCGAGGGCGCGGGAGGGGCGGGGGGCGGGAGGCGCGGGGCGGTGGGGGAACGACGAGCGTTTCGCGAGCGGGAGGGCCGCGCGGCGCGGAGTGCGACGCGCGAAAGAGGCGGACGTGACCGCGTCGTTTCGTCGGCTTCGAGACGCGCGCCTCGAGAAGCACGAACGACGTGACAGCCGCGGAACCGACAAACGCTTCGATCTGATGTGACGACAGACGACAGACAAACAGAAAATTACAGTTCGAAAACGCTTCGGCTCGTCGTGTACCGTAGACGGTTCGATCCCCGCTCGCGCGTCTCTCTCACGTCACCGGCATGGGTTCCCGGTCGAACACCTCCAGCCCCCTCGGTCCGAGCACGCGCATGCGCATCGCGCACGCGTCGCCTCGCGAGTTACCCACCCGCGTGACTCGAACCCAACCGTTCATGCCCGAGACGGAAACGTCCCGAAGCGCGCGCGCCGAATCCGAATCATCCGAATCGAGCGCCGAATCCTCATCCTCATCCTCGACCGAGACCTCGCGCACCAATCGCTGGATGAAAGAAGCGTCGTCGTCGTCTGTGAGAAACGACGTCGCCGCGTCGCTCTCCGAATCATCCGAACACACGTCCTCGAACGTTGGGACGCGCAGCATCTCGTCCTCCATCGCCGCCGACGCCGCGCGGCCCGCGTCCGCCGCCGCCGCCGCCGACGGCGCCGCGACTCGCCGCGAAACGTCCGCGTCCGCCTCCGCCGCCGCCGCTTCGCGGCGCGCGCTCGCCCTGCTCCTTTCCCTCTCCGCGCTCGCCCTGGCGTCCAGCACGCGCGCGTCCGGCAGCGACTCGGTCTCCACCACGGTGACGCGCATGCCTTTGGGCCCGAAGAACACCAGGCCCGCGTCCGGCGTCGCCGCGACGACGTCCACGCGCAACAGCGGCCCCCACAGAAGCGAGAGCCCCGCGAACCCGTTGGCGCGATCTTCGGTTTCGTCGCCGACGCGCGGTTTCGGCTCGAACCGTCGCAGACTCCCACCCAGACCGAATCTTTTTAAATCGTCACCGCTTAAGATGGAGTTCAAACGGTGGTGCAGAAACACGCCGGGCGTGTCGTACAGCGCGCCCTTGCCCTCGAAGGCGCGCAGCGGAATCACGCCCAGGGTGGTGCCGGGCATCGCCGACGCCGTCGGCAGGCGCTTCGCGGGGACGCCGAAGTTCCCCTCCTCGCGCATCGCCTTGAGCGCGGCGCGGATGAACGTGCTCTTGCCCACGTTCGCGGCGCCGAGCACGTAGACGTCCCGCCCCTTGCGCTCGGCGAACATCGCGCCGACGGCGGTTTTAACGCCGAGCCCTTTGCGCGCGGAGACGCAGACGACGCCGGCGAGGGTCAGTCGCCGAACGGTCACCGCTTCGTGCGTCACCCACTCACGCAACGCTTCTAAGTTGGTGTCGTTCGGCAACAGGTCCACCTTCGTGAGCACGAGCAAAATGGGGTTGCCCCCCACGACGTCCCGGACCTTGTTCAGGAACGACCCGTGGAAGTCGGTGGCGTCCACCACCTTCACCACCAGCGCCTTCTTCTCGCGGATCGCGGAGAGCTGCTCGCGGAGCTGCGCGGGGGTGATGAGGCCCGTCTGCAGGCGCGCGCCGCCCTGGCCCGCGACGGCATTGACCATCCGCCCGTGCGACAGCTCGGAGCACCGAGCGCAGAGCATCATGCCGTCCAGCTGCCGGTGGTGCGCCTTGGTCGCGTACTCGGCGGGAGGGACGTACCCGGAGACCGAGGGTAAGTCCGTCTGGAGCGCCACGCCGCACCCGTAGCAGTCGCCGCGCTTGCGGGTCACCTCGAGCACCTCCGCGTCCGCCCGCGCGCCGCCCTCGCCGCGGGACCACCGCCGTGGGGCGGACGCGGTGTCGTCGCGCGACGCCAGGCAGATGAGGCGCGCGCGACGCGCCGCCGCCGGAAAAGCCGCCGACGACGACGAATCCGCAGCGGGACGGGGCACGCCGTCGCGCGCGGCGCGCGGCGCGCGGCAAGGCGCGGCATCATCGCGCCGCGGCGCGGCCGACGCGACGTAGGGCGCGCGGAACGCGGTGGCGTGCATCATCCCTCGAAAACCGGGGTGAGGCAAGCGCGGAGCGCGGTGAAGTGACGATTGGAGAAGACGATCCTGAAGGTGGAAAAAGCGCACTGTGGAAAGTGCGACTCGCGGACGACATCGCAAGACTGTCTCGCTTTCGACTGCGTGATGTGCGCGTTTTACAATCGTTACGTGTACGTCGCGAGTCTCGGTGAAAAGCACGGCACACCAGGGATCCTACGCGTGGTTGGTCTTGAACTTCTTCTTCCTCGCCTCCACCGCGCGCTTGCGCTTGATGGCGTCCACCAACTTGCGGAGCTCGGCGAGCCGCGCGGCGACGGGCTCGGGGTCGAACTCGACGCCGAGGTCGTCCGCCATCTTCTTCCGCGGCGCCCCGACGGATTCGAGGACCGTATCGAACGCGTCCGTGAACTTCCGCCGCCGGCTCGACCACTGCTCGACACTTGAAATGAACGCATCCTCGGTTTTCCTGAGCGTCTCCGGGGACACGTCTTCGCCTTTGCTCGCGCGTAACGGCTTTAGCTTCGCTTCGAGCGCGTCGTTTTGTTTCGCGAGCGCATCCGTCTTGAGCCTCATCTGAGGCACGGTCAGGGTCTTCGCGAGCCTGCGCAGCGTCGCGTGTTTCTTCTGTAACTCAGACTTGGCATCGGCCAACGCCGCGGTTTTGGTCTTGATGTCCGCCTCCATCGCCTCGGTCTCCGCGGGGTCCATCGGGATGCCATCCTGCGTCGCGTAGAAGACGCGCTGCTTTCCGCTCTCTTTCACGCAAATCTTGCCGCTCTCCGCGAGCTGGTCGAGGTACTTCTGCGCGAGGCCCTTCTTGATGCCGTGGCGCCCGAGCGCGTCCGCGACGTTCTGCGCGTTGAACGGGCGGTTCTGCGCGTTGATGTGCTGAAGCACCGTGTCCGCCATGTCGCTTCTCCCGTCACGCCCACGCCGCGCTTTCAAAAGTGGGGGTGCCAACAATCGGTCGTGGCAAACAGCACGTCCGCGCCACCGCGCGCTGCGCGATTCGACGTGAAAAAGGCCGCGGCCGAAATGGGAAATGCCCGTTTCCCCGCGTCGTTCGTCATTGAATCGCCGCGCCCCACGTCCGTCCGGACGCGCGGCCCAGCGACCATGGCGACCGTCAACGCGGTCGTGGAGCGGGGATGCTCGATGCTGGTGCACTTCGATCGGGCGGCATCCTCGTCGGAGATCCGCGAGGCGCTGGAGAGCGGCGGCCCCGAGGCGAAGGCGGAGGCGATGAAGAAAGCCATCGCCATCCTGCTGTCGGGCGAGCAGATGCCGCAGATTTTCATCACCATCGTGCGCTTCGTTCTGCCGTCGGATGACAAGTACGTGCAGAAGCTGCTGCTGCTGTACATGGAAATCATAGAGAAGACGGACAGCAGCGGTAAGATTCTGCCCGAGATGATCCTCATCTGCCAGAACCTGCGCAACAACCTGCAACATCCGAACGAGTTCCTGCGAGGCGCGACGCTGCGGTTCCTGTGTCGGATCACCGAGGCGGAGATTCTCGAGCCGCTCATCCCCTCGATCGTGGCGTGCCTGGAGCACAGGCACTCGTTCGTGCGGCGGAACGCGGTGCTGTGCATGGACAGGATCTACCAGATGCCGGGGGGAGACATGCTGCTGCAGGACGCGCCGGAGACCATCGAGCGCTTCCTCTCGGGGGGCGAGTCCGATCTCAGCACCAGGCGCAACGCGTTCCTCATGCACTACAACAACGACCAGGACCGCGCGGTGTCGTTCCTGCTGCAGAACGTCGAGCAGGTGGCGAACTGGGGAGACATCCTGCAGAACGTCGTCCTGGACCTGATCAGAAAGGTACGTCTGTTCGAGAAGACGCGCGGCAAACCCGACCCCGGTCGCGTCCGACTCGCACGCCTCGGACCGCTTTTGCCCTATTTCACGCACCGCGCGCGCGCCCCCGCCCGCCGTACCCCGGCGCGGACTGTGGGCCCGGAGGACCGTGTTAGTGTCCAAAAAAAAAACCACGAAACCACGTGTGCCGCACGGATCCGTCGCAGAAGGGCAAGTACATCAAGATCATCCTGATGCTCCTGAGCACGAACAACACGAGCGTGATTTACGAGTGCGCTAACACTTTGGTGGCGCTGTCGTCCGCGCCCACCGCGATCAAGGCGGCGGCGAACTGCTACTGCCAGCTCCTGGTGAGCCAGAGCGACAACAACGTGAAGCTCATCGTGCTGGACCGGTTGGCGGAGCTGCAGCGGAACCACCGGTACGTGATGCAGGAGATGGTCATGGACATCCTGCGCGCGGTGCACTCGCCCAACAGCGACATCCGGCGCAAAACGCTGGACATCGTGCTGGACCTTGTCACCGCGCGCAACATCGACGAGGTGGTTGGCGCGCTCAAGAAGGAGATTGCGAAATCGCAGACTGATGCCGGCGAGAAAGCGGGCGAGTACCGCCAGATGCTCGTGCAGGCGGTGCACACGTGCGCGATCAAGTTCCCGGAGACCGCGGGCGCGGTCGTGCACTTGCTGATGGACTTTCTAGGGGACACCAACGCCGCCGCGGCGTTTGACGTCGCGATGTTCATCCGCGAGATCGCGCAAACAAACGCGTCGCTGCGCGAGGGCATCGTTCGGCGGCTGCTGGACATCTTCTACTCCGTGCGCGTCGCGCGCGTCGCCGGGACGTGCCTGTGGATCATCGGCGAGTACTCCCTGAGCGACACGCAGGTGGAGGAGGCGTTCGCGGTGCTGAAGGAGTCCCTCGGCCCGACGCCGTTCTTCAAGAAGGCGTCGGCGGAGCGCGCGGATCCCGAAGACGAGGGCGCGGAATCCTCCGCGGGCGCGGCGTCGTCGCCGATGAAGTCGCGACCGGGAGGGACGAACGCGGCTCGGCCGGCTGTGCTGGCGGACGGGACGTACGCCACGCAGACCGCCGCCGCGGACCAAACGATGGAGACGGGCGCTGGAGGCGGCGCGGGCGGCGGTCTGCCCAACCTCCGCGCGCTCGTTCTGGGCGGCGACTTTTTCCTCGGCTCGGTGACGGCGACGACGCTGACCAAGCTGGCGCTCCGGTTTTTCTCCGTGTCTTCCTCGCCCTCCGACGCGCGGCGGCTCCAGGCGGAGACCATGCTGTACATCGTGTGCATGCTGCGCCTCGGCAAGAGCAGCACGCTCCCGACGCCCATCGACGAGGACAGCGCGGACCGCCTGTCGCTCTGCCTCAAGACGCTCGCCGCGCCCAGCGCGGAGCCGGCGGCGGCGGAGGTGTGGCTGCGCGGCTGCCGCGACGCCTTCGCGGGGCTCATCAGCGACAAGACGCGGCAGGCGGCGGAGGACGCGGCGGCGGTGGACGCCGCGCCCGAGGCGCAGGCGGACGACCTGATCGACTTCTACCACCTCAAGTCGCGAAAAGGCTTGTCGCAGGTGGAGATCGAGGACGCCGTCGCCACGGACCTGGCGCGCGCCACCGGGTTTGCCGAGGCGGCGACCGCCGACAAGAACCGCGGTTTAGAGCGCGTGCTGCAGCTCACCGGGTTCTCCGACCCGGTGTACGCGGAGGCGTACGTCACCGTGCACCAGTACGACATCGTGATGGACGTCACGGTGGTGAACCGGAGCCAGGAGGTGCAGCAGAACCTGTGCCTGGAGCTGGCGACGATGGGGGACCTGAAGCTCGTGGAGCGCCCGCAGAACTACACCCTGGACGTGGGCGAGACGAAGCACGTCCGCGCGAACATCAAAGTCTCCTCCACCGAGACGGGGGTCATCTTCGGCAACGTGGTGTACGAGAGCGCGAGCGCGGAACGGAACGTGGTGGTGCTGAACGACATCCACATCGACATCATGGACTACATCAACCCCGCCACGTGCCACGACACCGCGTTTCGGGCGATGTGGGCGGAGTTCGAGTGGGAGAACAAAGTCGCCGTGAACACGACCATCACGGACGTGCGCGCGTTTCTCGAGCACGTCGCGGCGTCGACGAACATGCGGTGCCTCACCTCGCGCTCCGCGCTGGACGGCGAGTGCAACTACCTCGCCGCGAACCTGTACGCCAAGTCGGTGTTCGGGGAGGACGCGCTGGTGAACGTCTCGGTGGAGAAGCAGCCCGCGGACGGCAAGCTGGGGGGGTACATCCGCATCCGGTCCAAGACGCAGGGCATCGCGCTCAGCCTCGGGGATAAGATCACGCTCAAGCAGCGCGCCGCGGAGTGATGAGGACGACGAGAAGAGACGCAGCTCTCTTTTAAAAATAAAAAAAACGTCCGTTCACGCCCTTCACGCGCGCGCGTGACGCGTAGACACCTGACTTCGCTCACTACTCTGCCTTTCTATAGGATATCACTTGCTCCCGCCCGTGATCTTGATGTCGCCCTCGAGCTCCGGGACGCCGGCGTTTCGCGCGCGGTACTGCGGGAACACGTCGAGGCACTCGCCCGTGCACCGCGGCGCGAAGCGCACGTAGCCGCACACCTTGTCCGCGCAGAACTGCACGAACCCCCACAGGTTTTTGAAATACGCGTTCCTGGCTTTGGCCTCTTTCTCCAAGCCTTTCGGGTTCACGGTCAGTGACCGGCGCGTCTCCTCCGGGAACGGCTCGAACGACGCCGGCGGCGCGTCGAGCACCGGGACGTTCACGAATTTTTTAGAGACGCCGCCGTCCGATCCGAAGATGCCGCTGCGTTCCAGCCTCGCTCGGTTCGTCTCCACCTCCGCGCGTTCGGCGGGGTCGGCGACCCAGACGGCACCCTTGAACCGCGCGCCGCTCTCCTTGAACGAGCCGTTCGCGTTCACCGGGTCGGCGTGTTGCCAGTAGGTGCGCATCAGCGTCTCGTGCGAGATTTTGTCCGCGTCGTACGTCACGCGTACCGCCTCGACGGGATCGCTCCCGGGCTCGGTCGCCGCGAGGCCGGGCACGACCGTCTTGACGCCCGCGTACTTCAGGTCGGTGAACTCCTTCTCCAGGAACGCGGCGTTGCCCGCGGCGACGGTCATCTCGCGGAGCGTCTCCGCCTGCGCCGCGGAGGGATGCGCCAGGACGATCGACGAAGCCGCGAGCGACATCAAGGCTGCGCTCGCGTGCGAGCGGGGATCGCCGCGCGCGCACGCGACGACCGCGTCGCGACGCGCGGGGTGAGCATCGCGCTGGCCGCCGGCCGAGACTCCCACGACGCGAGGCGCGGGAACGCCCGCGCGGACGAACGCGACCATCGCGGTGCACCGGCTTGTGACAGAGGCGGGTTGAAGCCTGACACGTGGCATCGTCAAGAGAAATATGCGGAAGTCGGAGGTAAACGGTGAGCCAGATCCCACGCGCGCGTCGAGGAGTAGGGGCGGGAGACACGCCATGGACCGCCGCTGGATTCTCTATGCCCTGGCGTTTCTCGTCACCTCGTCCGTCTCCGGCGTCGGTGCGTCACGCCACGTGGTGTCATCCTCGAGACGCGCGTCGACGCGAGACGACGCGCCTCATCCGCCGACACGTCTCCGTGCGCTTTTCGCGTGCGTTTCCGTTATCCCGCCCGCCGCCGACGCGCGCTGACCAGCCTTCTCCTGACCCGCGCGACGACGCGAAACCGCAGTGTACGGCTGGCCCGCGCTTCGCCGTGACCTGATTGACGAAGGCGGCCTCACCGAGAACGAGCTCGGCGCGGTCTTCACGTGCGGCGCGTGGTCCGTGCAGGGCGGGCGGTTCCTCGTGGGCATCGCGCGGGACAAGTACGGCACGAGGATCACGGTGTGCGTCTGTCTGGTCATGGTGCTGTGCGGGTCGGTGCTGGTCGCGACCAGCGCGTCCGACAACCTGGCGGGCATGTGTTTCGGGATGCTGTTCCTGGGGATGGGCTCGGGAGCGCAGCTGTGCGTCCAGCCGGTCGCGGGTCTGTTCCCGGAGGCGACGTCCACGGCGATGGCGAGCCTGAGCGGCGCGTTTCAACTCAGCGGCTTGGTGTTTCTGGCGTGCTCCTTCGTCGCCGGCGCCGGCGCCGGGCGGTTCGGGGCGTACATGGGACACGCGGGGCTCGTCGCGCTCCTCTTCGTCTTCTCGCTGAAAGCGCTGCCGATGGGCGTGTCGTTCGAGCCCGAGGAGCGACCCTCGGAGCGACCCGTCGCGGAGGATGAAAACGAAGCCGCCGCGAAGGATGACGTCGACTCGAATAAAAAACCTCCGACGCGAACGCCCCGGCACTTCGGCACGTCGCGCGGCCACCTGTTGACGTGCGATGAGTTTATAGGATTAGTGCTCTGGTTCTCGGTGATGGTCACGCCGTCGCAGTACTACGTGCTGAGCGTCGGGTACCAGCTGGAACGCAAAGGCGACGCCGACGGCGCGTTTTCGCGCGCGTTTTCGCTTTTGTACGGGTTCAGCGCGCCGCTGGCGCCTCTCGCCGGCGCCTGCGCGGACACGCTGGGCGTCGCGTTCGCGCAGTTCCTGGCGACACTCCTGTCTCTCGTAGGGTACGCAGTTCTGTTCGTGGACGCGCCTCTCTCCGCGCAGTACGTCGGCATGGCGTCGTACAGCGTCGGGCGCATGTTTCTGTTCGCCACCTTCTTCGCCAACATCGGGCGGCGGTTCGGGTATACGCACTACGGCGCGCTGGTGGGCGTCGGGATGCTCGCTTCCGCGGTGCTGTCAATGCTGCAGTACCCCATGTTCCAGGCGGCGCTGGAGTCGCGAGCGAACCTTCGGCTCATGAACGTCGTGTGCGTCGTGTGCGCGGCGGCGTGCCTGCCGTACTGCGCGTGGCTCGGCGCGCGCGAGCGCCGCGAGTGGCGCGGCGCGCGGCAGCGCGCCCCCGCCGACGCGAACGCGGCGTAGTTCTCGCTTATTAGCCTACAGTGGGCATCGCCGATACGCTCGATGATATCGTCACGACGTGGTGTCGCTCTCGGACACGTACGACTCGCTTAAGCGTTTCATCACAAGTCGCGGACCGCGCAAAAGTGAGCCGACAAAAAAATCGACGCCTCTCGACTCATCCTCTTCTCTCGGGCGTCCCTCGCTTCGCCGGGTATGTACACGCCTTCTCTTCGCTTGTCGCCGCTTAGGAGAGGAGCATGGACTGCTGGGTGTTGGACGAGCCGCCCTCGCCCGCGAGCACGGCACCGTCCAGGTACGCGTCCGCGAGCTGCACGCGCTTCACGTTCTCCTGCTCCTGCTCGAGCATCTTGCCGTACTGGAGGAGGATGTCGAGGGACATGCGGGGGGGTTCGAAAGTCACCGTGCCCTTGTCCTTGGAGGGGTTGATGAGGTACGAGCCCATCTCGTCGATGCCAACATCCTTGATCCAGGCGCGCACCTTGTCGTCGTACACGCGCGCGCGGAGCGCGCCGAAGAAGTCGATGGACTGCCCGTCGAAGGTGCGCACCAGCACCTCGACGTCCTGCGCGTTGACGCCGTCGGCTTTGAAGATGCCGCACGCGACGCCGACGCGATCCTCAAAGGTGGGGGACCAGTAGAACTTCTCCATGCGGCCGTCGCGGATGAGCGGCGCGTAGAGGGTGGAGAAGTCGTTACCGGTGGCGATCACGGGGACGCGGGGGATCTCCTCCACCTGGTACTGGCCGGGGAGCTGCACGTTCGTCGGGTTGTCCGCCAGGTTCATGAGCGTCGCGTTCACCATCTGGTTGTTCACCGTGTACTGCGTGGCGCCGCCCATGCGCCCGGCGCCGGCATCCAGGTCGTTGATGAAGAGCGTGGACATCTTGCCCTTCTTGACGATGTCGGACGCCTCGCGGTAGCGCTGGCGGATCAGCTTGGCGGGCTCGCCGGCGTTGCCGGACTCGAGCTCACCCGCGGACATGATGATGGGCTGCACGCCCAGGCGCGCGCACACCAGGGTGGTCTGGAACGTCTTGCCCTGGCCCTTGCCACCCCACACGCCGAGAATAAGGGGCACCTTGATGCGGGGCAGGTCCATGAAGTTCTTGGCGATGTGCACGGTCATCTTGTCCATGAACGCCTCGGAGATGTAGAACTCGTCCGTGTTCATGTGGGACAGGTCCTTGTACCCGTCCGAGATGTAATCCGAGGAGGACATGACGGCGTTCTGTTTTTGTTTTTTCGGTGTGCGTCACGTGACACACGTTCAGAGAGACAAGTGGCGTGAGCGAGTTGTTGTCGAGTGCGACGAGTTTCACGCGACGACGAAGAGGGACGAGGCGACGGTCAGCGAGCGGTTGGGGCGCGCGGGTCTCGCCGGCGCGCTTTCGCGCGTTCAGGGCGTCGGTGTTCGCGATCGAGGCGATGCGGCTGGGTCGCGCGCTCGGTCGCGGCGATCGCGGAGGGCTCCGGCAGTTCCGGATTCGGCGAAAAGTTCGCGACGAAGTTCGCGACGAAGGCGGATTTTCGAGCGATGCGCCTCGTCCGGTCGCGCGCGGGAGGCGGTGTCGCGGGACGTACCTGGGTGCCGCCGAGGCCGAAACCGCCCTGGAACTTGGAGTCAACCATGCCGCGACCGCGGGCGATGTCCTGCTGGTCGTCGGAGATGTCCTCGTCCATGCCCTTCCAGCGGGACATCTGGACCTTCACGCCGTTGCCCTTGCCGAGCTGGGCGGGGGTGGCGCCGAGCTGGTGGCGCGCGACGCGGCCGACCGCGCCGACCTGAAAC
>Ga0181558_10002702_pt1 | contig 16597 bp, 7 predicted proteins | sample 011ome_22_FD_133754 | JGI IMG/M metagenome (GOLD analysis project Ga0181558, IMG submission 133754) | Coastal salt marsh microbial communities from the Groves Creek Marsh, Skidaway Island, Georgia - 011507BT metaG (megahit assembly) | ecosystem: Environmental > Aquatic > Marine > Intertidal zone...
ACAAAAAAGGGCTTCAAAAGTAGAAAAAAAATCAATCGGCAAAAGCACACAAAAATCCATTCGCGCGCGCTTTTTATCACACATACTTATACTCCGCTTTGAGCTTTAAAGCGCTCGCCACGCATCGACGCACCGAGAGAGAATTAATTAGGAGCATTTTTAGAGCTTAAACCACCAACACGCGCTCAGTTTTTTTTTAAAAAAGTATGCCGACGGTAAACTTAAAGAGAGACGAGTTGTTCCAAAAGCTCGGGAAGACGTTCACCGAGGAAGAATTCGACGAGTTATGTTTTGATTTCGGCATCGAGTTGGACGAAGTGACCACGGAGCGGGAGATGTCGAGCAAGTTTTTGGGGAAAGACGGCGGCGAAGGAGGAGGGAAAGACGAGAGTAACGGCGGAGGAGAAGGAGGAGGAGACGAAGACGCGGTGATTTATAAAATCGACATTCCGGCGAACAGATACGATTTGCTCTGCTTGGAAGGCATCGCGAGAGCGTTGAACGTGTTCCGCGGGCAACGGTCGACGCCGGTGTTTCGAACGGTCGAACCAGAAAACGGACAGGAGAGATTGAAGGTGAAAGTGAACAAAGCGGTGAGTTTAGTGCGGCCGTTTATTGTCTGCGCGGTGTTGAGGAACGTTACGTTCACGAAAGAGAGGTACAACTCGTTCATCGATCTGCAAGACAAATTGCACCAGAATATCTGCCGAAGACGAAGTTTAGTCGCCATCGGTACGCACGATTTGGCCAAGATTGAAGGACCGTTCACGTACGACGCGAAACCTAAGGATGAGATTGAGTTTGTGCCGCTGAAGCAAACTAAATCGTTCCGAGCGGATGAGTTGTTGGAACATTATAAGAAGAACGACCAAAAATTGAAAGCGTACGTGCCGTTGATCGAGTCGAGCGCGGTTGCGCCTGTCTTGAAGGATAAGAATGGCACGGTGTTGTCTTTGCCGCCCATAATTAACGGTTCGGTTAGCGCGATCTCGTTGGAAACGAAAGATGTGTTCATCGAGTGCACGGCGACGGATTTGCACAAGGCAAAGATTGTGTTGAACACGGTGGTCACGATGTTTTCGGAACACTGCGCGAAACCGTTTCAAGTGGAACCGGTAGATGTCGTGGATTTCATGGGCAACGAACAAAGTTATCCGAACTTCATGACGCGATTCGTGGACGTGGACGTAGATTACGTCAATAAACGAATTGGAACTGAAATTGAAACGAAAGAGATGGCGGCGTTGTTGTGTAAGATGCAGTTGGCCTCAAAAGTCACCGCGGAGAAGACTTTACGAGTGGAAATTCCACCGACGAGATCGGACGTGTTGCACGCGTGCGATATCGCCGAAGACGTTGCAATCGCGTACGGGTACAATAACATTAAACAAACCATTCCGAAAGCGTCAACGATGGGGAAAGGACAGCCGATCAATCATTTTGGTGATTTGGTGAGAGAGGAAATCGCGAGGATGGGATTTTCCGAGGTGTTGACGTGGATTTTGTGCTCGCACGACGATAACTTCAAAAATGTGCGGAGAGAAGATAACGGGAACTGCGCCGCAATCGTTGCAAATCCATCCTCGATTGACGTGCAAGTAGCGAGGAGCTCGTTGTTGCCGGGCGTTTTGAAGGCATTGGGGGCGAACAAGGACGCGCCCTTACCGGTGAAACTCTTCGAGGTTGGAGACGTCGTCGTCATCGACGAGAATGCCGATGTCGGCGCGAGAAACTCGAGGAGATTGTTAGCTTTACATTCCGCGCAAACGTCTGGTTTAGAATCAATCCATGGGGTGTTAGATAGAGTCATGCAAGTGACCGGGGCTGCCGGGTCGTTTGAGCCGGGACCAGAAAACGCTGGATACGAGCTCATACAAACGAGAAACGAGCCGACGTTCTTCCCGGGAAGGCAAGCGACTATTGTTCGAGACGGTAAGGAGATTGGAGTATTTGGCATTGTCCATCCGGACGTGTTGAAGGAGTTTGACATCGTGAACCCGGTTTCGGTGTTGGAGTTAGAATTGGAACCGTTGCTCGAGAGAACTCAGGAAGCAATTGCAAAAGGCGGACATTAATTTAACTTAACGACATTGTATAGTTTTTTGCACAAGTGTTATTAATTTAAAAGATATTTAGTATTTAGAATCTGTCTGCTATGTTTCTGTTCTTGTTTTAGCTTATATTAATACTGTTATTGTGTAGAGTACAAGCGCATCTTGTTGTCGATGTTTTGCTGACGTCGAGAATTTTCTACTTCTTCACTTTCTTGGTTGCTCTGCCCGTTCTAGTTACCGTCGTTTTCTCCGCAATCACTTGCTCTTTCGATTTCTTCTCCTCTTTTTCGGCACTTTTCGGCGTCAAGGCGTGAATTCCAGGCGCTAGTCCTTGCTTCGGCTGTTTCTCTCCCGATCCCAAAGGCGACAAATTGGTATTCGTAGGCGTGGCGGCGGCGGGGGTGGCAACATTTGCAACACCTGGAGCGGCAGGAGCGGTATTTCCTCCTCTCGGTCGTGCTGGAGAAGATCCGACCATACCACCAACGCTCATTGCCGCTTGACCCTTTCCAGCTTGCGGCTGGTAACTTCCCATTCTGTGAAGTTGCGGCACCTGAGAGGACGAAATTTGCTGAGCAGCTACGGTAGCCACCGCTTCAGTTTTTGAAGCCGCGCGAGCCAGCCGTTGCTGTTGGACGTGCTGCGGCATCTGTTGCATGTGCGGCTGCTGCTGAGCTTGCATGGGAACACCATTAGCAGTCATTTGCATTTGACTTTGCATCTGATGTTGTGGAGGTTGCATCACGCCGGTGGGGTATTGCATTCCTTGCTGCTGTTGCATCTGCATCTGCATTTGTTGCTGTGGTTGCATTTGTTGTTGTTGTTGCTGTTGTTGCTGCTGCTGCATCTGCTGTTGCATCGGATTCATTACTAAGTGCGCCAACTCTGCCGGTGATTTCAACGAAAACATATTCACGCAATCCTTCCAACTCTGGTGAGGTTTAATGCGCTTCTGGGGGTCCATGCCGACACGCTCTCGCAACGCTGCGCGACGAATCTTCGCGTACGAAGAGCACGAGTGCGCCACCGCTTGAAAGTGTAGTCTAGCTGTTTCATCCTCCAATGGTAACGATCTCGACATGACGACGCGGGCGGAACCTTTGTCCAAGTTGAGTGCGGCGAAAGCTTCTGGATCGTTCTCCAACTCCACCGCTCTCGTGAGCTGCTGGAAGCGCCATCGACACAGTTCCGGACGACGGTAAGAGCCTTTCAAGCTCGCAGAAGCGCCAAACGCATCGGCCACAAGAGCCCAATTGGAGCCAAATTCGTGCACGATTGCACATAAAAGCGCATCTTCCGTTGCGGTCCACGCTTTCGCTGCGCCTTTTCGTTCGCCTCCGGCAGCGGCACCTCCTTTTTGTCCCTTTTTGTTGCCGTTCTTCTTGACGCCAAACTGCTCTTCCATTCCTGGATGAAATCGAACAAACTGACCTTTTTTATTCTTCTTACGTTTCCCGTTTTTGTCGACGACATAACCTTCTTGGTCGAAGAAGTGACCTCGAGCGGCAGCCGCGGCGAAGAACGCTCGTCTGCGCTCTTCGGCAGGCGTGAGCTTCCCTTCTGGGGCAGAACCAGCTGTGGGTTTTTGTTGAGCGCGCAGATGACTTTCTCTCGCTCTCTCGCGATCTTCCCACTCTCGCAGTCGACGTTCGTATTCGGCAAACTTGTTCGCTTCCTTCCCAATTGCGCTCTTTTCAAATTCGTCGCGAACACTTTCGTACGCATCGTATTGCAATGCGGGAAAATCAAAGAAGAAGTCCTCGGCTGCGTCTGATTTCTCGTCGTCGTCGTCTTCGCCGTTCTTTCCACCGCTGGACATGGACTGATCGTCGTCGTCTTCGTCGTCTGATCCGTCTCCTTCCTTCTTCGCGGCTTCGTCGTCTCTTTTGAAACTCTTCAGTCCGCGCATGGTGAGCTTCTTCTTTATCGAATACGGGGCAATCAAAGCGTCCAAATCTAATTCTAATCCACCTTCATCCAATTTAAGGTCTCTCGCGTATTGCGCGCGCCGTAACTCTCTCTTCTCCGGACTTGACAACGCGGCTTCGGTGTCCACGTCCGTTTCCATGTCTTCGGCATCAGTATCTTTACCCGTGGTGTTCCCAGACGGAGGAGGCTCTGGCGTCGCGTCTCGTTTCCTTTTGTTCCCTTTTCTTGTCGGTGGTTCTTTCTTTTCATCTTTTTGTTTGCCTCGCGCAGCTTGCCTACCTTTACGACCTCCACCTCTCGTCGCCGTCTCTTCATCGTCCTCTTCTTCTTCGGCTTCCTTCGCGTCGACAGCTTGTCGCACCGCTTTCGCCTTTTCTAACGAAGCCAATCGGTGCAAGTACTTTACCGCCCACCTTTCTATGCTTTTCATGGAACTTCCACGAGGAATTTCCGGGGTTTTTGGATCAAAACTCACGAGGAACATCTCATCGTCATCTCTTTTGCTATCTTCGCCGTACCCAGTCACGTCCGTCAATGGCGTACTTACATTCGTCGGAGGCGTCGATCGCGCTGAATTCGTCCTCGTATTAGCACCTCCATCGTCACTTCTTGGCGTTTGTGGATCGCTTCCACCACCACCACCACCCGCGGCGGCGGCGTTGACTGCTGCTCGATGCAACCTCTGACTCGTTTGCGCTTGCGCCGACGAGTGTAGTCGAAAATTTGTCTCCCTCTCCGCCGCCTCCAACGCGAACCGCTTCCCACCGCACCCAAGCTTTGCCAACTCGGTCGCTTCGGGTAATTTAACCTTCTTTGCCTCTTCCCAACGAATTTCCCAAAATGCGCTCACTTGTTTCGCCACCTGCCTCGCCGCCTTGGCGTCCATCTGATTCCTTCGTTCGTTCGCTCCCACGGGCACGCCGTTGGCCACCCCAGCCGTCAGTGCCACCTGCCTGGCCGCTTCCAACTTCCAATCTCTCTCCGCCGCAAAATCTCTCGCCAGCCATTTCATTTCCGCCATAACGTACGACCAATGCGTGGCCTTCCTCTTTTGCTCTCCAATCGCCGGAGCGTTTGCTTTCTGCGTCAACAAGCGCACCTTCTCCTTCACCAACTGCGCTCGAGCGATGGCCATATTCTCGTCCTTAATCCTCCGCTTCCGAGCTTCTGGCGTTTCCACTTTTCTCCTATGCGCGTTATTCGCGTCGTCCTCTTCATCTCCCGATCGATCGCTCTTCTCTGATTCGTTTTTGTTTTCTTCTTCCGATTCGTTTTCTTCTTCTTTCACTTCCTTCTCGCTCTCTTCTTCTCCGGAGGCTGATTTCGCAACCTCATCCTTCGCGGAGTTTCTGGCCGATGCCGTCGTCCCGCGTCCGCGATCTCGGGGCATATTTTCGTCGTCGCGTCTTCTCTCGACGCTTTTCCTTCCAGAGATCCTCTCTTCGAGCGTTCGCGCGTGCGTTAAACCGTTTTGATCTTCGGCCTTTTTATTCAAAATTAGGTGAAAAACTCTCCCTCTTCCCTGTTTTGTTTTTCCTCTTTTCTCCTGTATAGAAAATGAGCGAAATTCACCTTCTCCGATCACAAAAAATTTTAAACGATTCACACTTCCTACCCTCTCTCTCTCGACGAAGTGTCTTTTTCTCTCGCTGATAACACCACCACCACCACCACCACCGGGTGATCGAGAGAGGACTCTCTCTGTCTCTCTGCGTGCGTGCGTCTGCGGGAGTCGGAGCCCTCACTCGCGCTTTTGTTTTTTGCCGCAAATTAGGTCAAAAAAAATTTTCAATTCAACTACGCAGTTAGGGTTTAGGATTGACACCCTAAAAATCTCCCCTTGTGCGGCGAGAGAGAGAAGAACGAGAAGAAGAAGAACACAAAATCGACACAGGAGATGAGCGGCGCAAACGTAGTCTCTCATTCTTCTTCTTTTTGTTTTAATGAGAGTGCGATCTTCTCTTGATGAGAGAGAGAGAGAGAGAATGAGAGAGAGAGAATGAGAGAGAGAGAGAAGATAGATAGATAGAAATACACACAGTTAAAAGAAATTTTCGTGCGCGAATGTCTGTCGTTACCGAACTCGAATCGCATCGCGTCGTCAGCGATGACGACGACGAGAGCAGCAGCGTCAGCAGCAGCAGCAGCGAGGGAGAAAACGGAGGCGAGGATTACTCTTCTTCTTCTTCGTCGCGGTCCGATTATTATTACGACGACGATGACGACGATGATGATGATGATGATGTTTTGTCGGAGTCGAGGACGATGGTGAAGATTAAACAAATCTCCGAAAAGCTCCAAAAGCACAGCGTGAGAGTACAAAAAGATCTTCAAGATGTCCTCTCTCGCGCGAAAAGTCACGCGAACGCGCACGCGACGTCGACGAAGGAGCACGTGTTCGTGCACTCGGAAGCGACGGGAATGTATTGCGAATCTGTGGAGAAAGCGGTGGATTCTACGGAGGATTTGATGGGACGCGTGATGTCGGTGGCGGCGTTCGCGGAGCCGCTGCGAGCGCTGGCGAAACGGACGAAGGAGCTGCGAGCGAGAGCGGAACTGTTGGAGAAAATGTGCGAGGAGAGAGGAATATTGATGGCGACGCCAGGCAAGAGAGGAAATGGTAACGGTCTGTCGCCTCACGGTGGCGGCATCGGCGGCGGGCTCTCGGCGTTGTCGCCGTTGCGATTTTTTCGATCCGGATCAGCTTCGCCAAAGAAGAAGAACACAACGCCGCCGGCGTCGCCGTCGAGGACGCCCTCAAAATTGCGCGATATTTCCCCGGTAGTGAGTCCTTTCGCGCACGAAGAGAAGAAAGGGGAAGATAAGAAGGAGGAGGAGGAGAAGAAGGAGAACAACAATGACAAAACGAGGTTGCTCAAAGTACCTCGACCACCTCTTCCTCCTCCTCCTCCACCTCCTTCTTCCTCTTCAAACCAGCGGCAGCGCCAAGAAAAGCAGACGCAATCATCATCGTCCCCGACGCCGTTTGATCCTTCCGACATCATCGCCGCCGTCGTGGAACGGAAAAAAATCGAACGGTTAGCCGAGTTGCGCGAAATCGAACGCGTTAAAGAAGGGAAATACGGCATCGTCACTCCCTACGAAAACTCACCGGCGGAGACGCCGAGTCGCAAGGGAAGCAGCGAATACGGCGACGACGACAGGAGAGCAGATCATCAACAACGAGAAGAACATCAAGACGACGAAGACGTCGTCGCCATGGACGAGGTCATAAATTCGCTCGGTAAGATGTAGATTTTTTGTGGGAGCGAAGAAGAAGAAGAAGAAGAAGAAGAAGAAGAAGAGAGTAGCGCGACGATTTAGATTGAAACTCTACCCGCGGTTACGAGCGCGTTCAAAACACACGGAGAGAGTGAGTTTCAATCGAGCGATCCTTTTATTTAGCGGCGCGCGCTCGTGTAACATTAAATAGATATAGTCCGTAGTTTAGAGATGTGCAAAAAATTTTATCCAACAAACAACAACAACAACAACAACAGTTACGCATCAATTCCTCACACGCGAAAGAGAAGAAGAAGAAGAAGACGATGACGACGACGACGACGACGACGACGACGACGAGAAGCGGCGGCGGCGTTCTCGTCGTCTCTCCCGATCGAAATCGTCGAGCGCGGTCCGGTCTGTTCGCTTCTTGTTCTCGTTCTTCTTCTTCTTCTACAAAGTTTTTCCCGGGGCGGGCGGCACCGCGAAGAAGAACGCAACCGCCGCCGCTTCGTCTTCAAAGCGCTTCTTCTTCGTCTTCTTCTTCTCGACGGCGGATGGAGGAAGGTGACTTTAACGACGATAACGACGACGACGACGCTGAATCGCTTCTCTTGGCGGAAGAGTTATCCTCGCTCTTACTCTCCGCGGCGGCGACGACGACAGAGACACTTTTGAGCGCGAAAGAGATTGACTTTTTAGACGACGACGCGAACGACGACGAGAAAAGAAGAAGAATCCCGTCCCACGCCGAGCGCGAGAGCGAGTTGGAAGAAGCGCTTCTGGTGGCAACTTTGCTGGAGAGACGACGACGACGACGACGACGACGAGGACTCCCACTCGAAGAAGAAGAAGAAGAAGAAGAAGAAGAAGAAGAAGAAGAAGAAGAAGAAGAAGACGAAGCGACTTTGTCAAAGACAACGACGACGAAAGTATCTCTGACGGATACAAAAGAAGCGATCGAACGAGAACTCGCGCGTCACGATGCGCTCGGCGCGTATTTGAATGAAATCGCTCGATTCGCGCGTCTTCGTAAAACGTCGCATTCCGGCGCGGCGTCGAGCAAAAAGCGGAGGGCGAAACGGCCGAAGGATCGAGCGAGCAATCAGAAGAAGCCGAGGCAAGGGTTGACGAGAGAAGATATGAGGAGAGAACACAGAAGATGGTGCGCGGCGTGTCAAACGTTCGTGAAGAAGGAAGACGCGTTGTCCGTGACGAAAGTTTTGAATCCGGTTGTTGTCTCGGACGCGGACGGAGAAGAAACGCGAGAGTCTTACTCTAATTTCATCGAAGCGACCACGCGCAAAGAGCGCCGGTGTCAAAAAGCGAAAACAAAAAAGAAACTTCTACCGCACGCCTCGTTGCCGGCGCCGACGTACAAAATTGTCGCGTTCGATCACAAGCGGAGCTCAAAATCCAACCCGCCGCCGAACGGGCGTTCCATGTTCGTGTGCCGCCGAGTGTGCTGCGTGAAAATGTTAAACGCGAAACGCGTCGCGAGCAACTTAAAGTACAAAATGTCCTCCAAGAAGACGAAGAAAAGCGTCGTCGATAGCAGCAGCACCACCACCAATAACAACAACAGCGGAGAAGAAAATAATAGTAATAATAGCGCCAATAGCAACAGCGGCGGTACTCACGGCGCTTCGACGACGACCACCGCTTCTGAAATCATGCGAGACTTGAAACTCTTAGCCGAACGCGCCGAACGAGACGACGGCGTCGATTCCAGCCTGTGGAAGTTGCGCAAGCCGGACGGCGACGCCAAAGGGCGCCATCCGCACCGATGGACAGAACCTCCAGAGTGGATCAAACCTTCACCTACATCTTCTTCTCCGTCGTGAGTGCCGCGACACTTCAACCGTGCGCGGGGTTTAAAACGAACGATGGATAAGCGCGCGCGGTTGCGCGGAGAGAAGAGAGAAAACAACAACACCATACATAGCAAGTTGTCATTAAAATATACTAAAAGTAGCGCGAGACGATAGAAACGACCAAACGCACAACAACGCGCGCGACAAAAACACGCACATGTCTTCTCCTTCCGTCGCTGCCGCTGCGGCGACTGCAACGACGACAAAAAATAAACCTCCTCTTCGTCTTCGAGTGTCCTCGTGGAACGTCGCCGCGATCAACGACAATCCGTTCGAGTATTACGTGACCATCGACTCGGGAAATGGTAACAACGACGCTAACGCAAACGCCGCGTATGCCGAACAGCAAAGAAACTACGAACAAACGATGAAAAAGATCGACGAAATGTTATTAAATTGCGACGAGCACGACGTGCGAGTGAGAGATATCGTCTCGGAAGAGATGCTCTTGGACGCGAAGCGAGAGATTCTCAGAGAGAGAAGCGATGACGGATTGGTGTTGAAAGACTGGACGGAGAGCGAGTGCGACGCGGCGATTGCGTTCTTCAAGACGCATTTCATGGAACGGAGGATTTTGAAGGATTTTTTACTGGACGCGGAGATTGGGGCGAAACGGCTGTGTTCCATGCCGGATCGATTGACGACGAAGAATGGGGAGAAGTGTCGACCGTGCGTGACGACTTCGTACGCGGACGCGAGCGTGTTGAGCGACGATTCGAAGTGGTGGCGAGCGTGGTTGGCGTACGCGTTTGACGAGAAGGATGGCGTCGCGAAGCGGTTGAAGTTTTTAGATAACAAAAAGTATCCGGCGATAACAGACGAGGAGGTGAAGATATCGAGACCGTTGCAGGTGTTTTGTTTGGCGGCGTTCGATAAGAGTTTGATACGGTTGATTGAGGAGGCGGATGCGAATTGGGCGGAGACGAAGAAGATGTTGGTGGACGCTCTGGTGGAGAGGAAAGTGAACGCGACGATTGATATTTTAGAACGAGTGGCGAAGGAAGGAAGAGAAATTATATGTTTGCAAGAGGTATCGGAACAAATGCGAGACGGGATCGCGAAGAGTGCGGTGTTGACGGAGAAGTTTGATTGTTTGTCTGGGCCGGATTTCGACGCGACGAGGAATCAGAATTCCATCGTGTTGGCGAGTAAAACGTTTTTCGAAAGCGGCGTGTGGGAAGTCATCAGCGTGAATAAAACAAAACTGCCAGAGGGAGTCGCCAGTGGTGATTTGTGCGTCGTTCGAGAGGTTAACTTTGGAAACAAGGAGACCTGTGGAAGAAAACCGTTCGTCATCGCTTCGTTTCACGGCGACACGAATGGGTTACAAACCGTCGACGTCGTCAAAGCGGTCAACAGCGAATGCGGCGGTGATTCTACCTTAATATTCGCCCTCGACGCGAACTGTCACCACGACGACAACAAAGGCAAACGTCTATCGGTCGAATCCATGTACAGCTCTTTGGCCTCCGAAAATCTCCAAAACTGTTGGGGCGACGAACACGGGCTCTGCCCGACCACCACCTGCAACGCCCGCTCTTTCTTGCAACCGCAACTAAACAAAGCCGTTTTCTATAAGGACAAGTTGACGAGCAAATTAGTCGACATGCATCCGAAAGACCACCTGTTTGTTTCATCCGGACGGTTCAAAGTGAACGCGGAAATGTCCAAACGCGTAAACGACGCGTCCTCCTCCTCCTCCTCCTCCGCGGAGGGCGACGCCGGCGCCACGTTTCGATGGGTAGACGATATGCCGTTCCCGACGCTTTCATTTCCGAGCGATCACGCGTTGGTTTCGTTTGAATTAGAGCACATCGCGTAGTTGTAGTAGATGATTTTAATTATGCGTAGTAGTAGTAGTAGTAATACAGTAGTAGTAGTAGCAGTATGCATTGAGCGCTCGTCGCGCTTTTACGCCGTTCTCTCTTCGTAAATTTTCTTCCTTTTGCTTCTCCACAACAAATAAAAGGCGGGACTTTTGCGAATTGGACATTCGCGCGCGCGGCTTTTTTAAGATGGGAAAGAAAAAGCCCAACTCTCGGGAGCAACACGATAGAGGCAACAAGATGTCGTTTCCTTCCTTCTTCAATAACAACAATAATCACGGCAACAACAACAGCGGTGGAGATTCGAAGAAGAAGAAGGAGAGAAATATTTTGTCCAATTTGAAGGGAAAATTGGACATCGAGAAGTACAAGGAAAACTTGATGGCAACCGCGGCTGGAAAGATCATCGCCGGCGCCGCCTCTGGTATCGGGTCCATGCTTTTATTCGCGTCGGTTTTTAAATTCGTCAGCGCGAAAACGGCGGAGACGTCGGACGCGAAGAAAGAGGCGAACAAATTAGAAGTCGAACGGAAAGCGAGATTGGCGGACGTGAGGAGACAGTTAGCGGGTCCGCTGCGAGCGGCGGCGATTGAGTTGCACGAACGATTGGAGGATATCTTGTGCACGCCTCCGAGACGAAAATCGAAACTGGAGAGAGTTCCGCAACCGGTGAATTTCTTCGCGCTGCACTTTCCGGACGATCCGTCGGATTGCGTCAACTCGACGTTGTTTCGGATTTGCGCGTATTTAGAGAAAGTGTTGCAGTTTAATCACGGGGTGCACGTGGAAGGCGTTTCGGAGGAAGATACGTGGCAGTATTTATTGGACAAGAAGTTAGCGGGCATTCAGAGAGCGCTGGCGAGTTCGATTCCGAGATTTGATGCGGTTTTGAAGGGCGAGAGGCTGACCGAGGTGATCGCGGTGATGGTTTCGAGGGCGATGATGCAAAACGACGATGACGATCTGGCACCGAAAAGCAGCGAGTTTATGGATAGTTTAGTCGGAGAGAAAGAAGCGGAAGATTTAGCGGAGGCGGTGTCGAGATATAGGAAGAGAACTGGGGCACTTAATCGCGCGGATTCATCTGGTATGTCGCAACAGTTGTTCCCGGAATTCGAGCCCGCTACCAATTTAAAAGGGAGAGATTATTCGGCGAGTCATTTCGAGTTTGCGAGAGAGTACAGGTGGCCAATGCGTTTTTTCGAGGATCATCAAATTGCCATGGCGGAAATTTTTGCGAGCATACGACCAAAATCGGACCAAAAGCAAGCGGTTGGTGGTGGTCCGCAGAAGGAGATTGAATACATCGCGTTCGTGGCAAAGATTGAAGAGGCGTTGGCGTTGGAAGCTGCCCATCCGCCCGGATCGATGCGTTCTAATCCTTGGGTGCACTGGATGCTTCCAGCGAGAAGCGAAATTGCGCGATACGCGAGTTTGCAGGCGCAAAATTTCAAACTGTTGAGACGAAGAGAGATGCGAGAGTTGACTGCGGCGCGGGCGAGGTTGGTGCAGTTGTCGAAAGCGTTGCAAGATCTCATCGACATGTTGTACATGCGCTTTGATCACCCGGCGTTCAAAGTGAAATCGAGAGATGACAAGTTCAAACACTTGAAGCGTTTGGAAATGAAGAAAAGACAACAGGAGAAGTTCAGCAAACAAGCCTCGACGCGAGCGCAAAAGTATTGGAAGATTATCGAGGAGTACGTGCCAGTCATTGCGAGGAACGGATCGTTAGAGGGCATCGATAGGAAAGGTGAGCGGCAGCCGTGGAAATTTCATATTCCATTTCGGAAGAACTCGTACGAAATACCAACCAGAACGGGTTGGGAAATCGTCCTCGCGTCTATTGGTGTCGGTTTTGCTATTTTACTCCCGCCGCTGTTGTTGCAATCAGCTGCAAACAGGGCGGTAAAGAGTCCAAGAATACCACTCTCTGAATGGTTGCAGAAAACGCCAAACGAGTTGATCAAGGCGAAGAAATCTTCTTCTAATAATAATACTATTAGCACGAAGAAGCAGTCGAAACCAAAACCGGTGGCGGTGAAGGAAGAGGAGATAACGTATGTAATCGCGAAAGATGACAGAGATCGAGGAGAGTTTTCGTCTGGCAGGGCGCCACCGTCTTCATAAAGAAGAAATTAATCTTAGTATAAATACAATTTTAATGTCTACCGTGTGCTGCTGCTGCTGCTGCTGCTGCTATTACTGCTGCTATTGCTATTGCTTACTTTTACTACTTTGGGCTTTTGCCTTCTCCACAGCCGATATGATCCCATCGCTGACGAAATACCATTCGCCCCACTGAATGACGCCATTTTCATCTTCGTCCGCCGCGGTCGCCAAAGCTTCCATCTTTTGCGCGATTGATTTGCTCGTTTTTCGAAATCCAGCCATTTTTATAACTTCCAAAGATGCGATTTCGAATTGCGCTTTAGTCAAGTACGGGAACGGAAACGTCTCGTCCGGTGGCGAGCAGTACTTTTTGAAAACGCTGAATGCAACCGCATCGTGTGAAATCGCGTCGCTGTCTAACTGCGAGGCGTTCGAGAAGGCGTTCTTAAATCCAAATTGCGCAATTTGTTTCTGCACGTCTCTTTGTAAATCCGAAAAGATGGAATCTATGGAAAAATCACCGCCTTTTGATGAATCATCACCCGTTTCGCCTCTTTTGCTTTCGTTAAGAAGAGCCGAAGAGGCTTCCGTCGCGAGTTCAGTCGCTAACGCGTTCAACGCGTCCATGGCGGAGAATGCGTTTTGCGCACTCTTCCGCGACGGTTCTCGTAAAGCTTTCGAGCTCGCAAAAGAGCGCACTCCACCACTGTTTTTTGACGAGTCATAGTCTACGCTCATTCGCGTCGTGCCATCAAAAGACACGTTGACGTCGTCAAAGTCGTACGATTTACGTAAAACCGTCGGAGTTGTCAAAGCCAGTCGAATTTCGTGACCACAAATGACCGCCGACGCGTCTTCGAGAACTTGCGAAAGAAACGCCAACGCGAACGCGTGAACGTTACTCGTGATTTTCTTCAACGCTTCCGGTTCAATTTTAATTTCCTCCGTTATGGTATCTAACACTTGCCAATCTGGACGAAATCGACGTATTTTCGTGTAATCGCGCGGTGCATCTTTCGCCACTCGAGTTTTGATCTTTACCGTGCGGCTTAAAATGCTAAATTCAACTTTCTGCGTCGTCTCGATGAACGCGTCCACGAAGAGCTCAAAACAGTTAGCGTATAAAGCGCGCTCGACGTCGTCTGGAATGGCCTGAACGTTATACGCGGCATCCGCAAGGAGCCAATCGATGAAAGCCTCAACACTTTCTCTGCTTACAACGTCGCTATTACTCACTGCTGCTGCAGCTGTCGTGTCTGCCATCTGCTTGTCCCCTGTCGCTACGATAGGGGTCACGTTGAACCGTTCGCGAAGAAACGCAAAAGCATCGTTAGTGTTGTTATTATCATTATTCTCTGAATTCATCGTCGGACTCATTTCTGCGACGCCTTCTTTTGCATTTTCCTTCGTTCGCACTTTCTTGTCGTCGTTCTTCTTCCGTATGACTTGTATCGTAACGTCCATGCCTAAAAATTCCGCGAACACGCGCGGCGCGTTCAAGCCAATCCCACCTAAAATGCCTTTAATGATGTCCGTGTAGGTTTTCCGTTCCAATTCCGGAGTGATGAACATAGGCGCCACGGCTTTACGACGCGCCATGAAATCGTCAGCCAAGGCCTGCGCGAGCTCGTCCGCGTCGTCTGAAGACGACGATAACGACGACAATACAGATGAATTTTTCCGTTTGTTCAACCTCCTTTCGTCTTCCTCGTATTCTTTCTGATCCTTCACGCGGAGATCAAACTTCACAGCGTAATCGACGTTTGGGAGAGAAACTTCGGAATCGATGGCTTCGCACGCCATCGCTATGACTAACCTGCCAACATCTCTTTCTAACTCTGGAAAAAGTATACCAATCGGTGGAATTTGGAGTTCGTCGATGACTTTACGCAAACGTTCGTCCGAGGCGGTTTTGGCGATTTGAATAGCTCGGCTTCTTCTCAGCGCCTCGCGCCGAGCGCGGAGAGAGGTGTCTCCCACTTTTCCTCCTCTCTCTTCTTCTTTCAACTGTTCGCGAACGTCGAAATAAAATTCCGCGTCAAAAATTCGCGCAGAGAAGCTTTGGACGCCGGATTCGAGGAACAACGTCCCGGTTCTCGCCGCGATGGATAAAATTTTCTTCGACATTTTCTTTTCCATCTTTCGCATCAGTTTCCCGTCGTTGTACTTTTCATCGATCGTATTTTCCACCACTTCCGCGACAAACTTCTCCAATTCGTCCTCTTTGCTCCCTTCCAACGCTCCGTACGTCTTCAACCTTTCCGAATCTTCCCCAACAAACCTTCTTTGCACGACCAACGGATGTCCCAACACTCTCGCGTCTCCGCTCAAGACGATATCGTCCAAAGTCTCAAACGCGCCTTCCAATCCTTGCTCCAACGCCTGCGCGTACACCCGCGTCTCTATAAACTCAGGCACGATCGGCACGTCGTACAAATCGTGTATCAACTTCGCGTAATCTTTCAGCAACTTCCGAAACTCGGGATCGTTCGCCGCGCTTCTCGTAATTTTCGGTTTATCAAACACGTTCTCCTTCGCGTACGCGTACAGCGCCTTCGCTTTCCGCCACTGCCGCTCGACGAACGATATCGCCTTCTTCATTCGTTTCGTCGTTTTCACCATCACGTACGCCACCTGCGCCAAGAAAACAACCGCAGCGAGTTTCTCGTTCCTGTGCAGGAACGTTTTGCACGTCTCGACCGCCGCTCGCGTTCGATGTTCCGCCGCCGTTACAAAAAAAGTTTGGTGGTGCTCTCTTCTTCTCGCCTCCGGAGGACCAAGAGGAAGACAACCTCCATTCGAAGTCGTTGTCGTCGTCTCGCTCTTCTTCTTCTTCTTCTTCTCGATCGTCGTCGTCTCGTTTCTCGCGCTGCTCTTCTTCTTTTTCGCCGCGTTCTCTTTCTTCTCTCTTTCGCTCGCATCATCGCTCATGCGACCACCCGAACGACGTTCTCCTCCTCCTTCTCGCGTCGTCGTTCCCCAACCACCAAATCCCCCAAACGGGGAAGACGACGACGACGTTAACGACGACGACGACGACGAAGAATCCTTTCCCGCGGCGGCAGTAACGACGACGACGCTCCGTTTCTCGTTCCTTCTTCTTCTTCCTCCTCCAGAGTCGACGACGACGACCGCCGCCGCTGCTCGTCGCTGGAGGAGCATCATGGCGCACGTATCCGATAGATATTTCGAGTGACGACGTTTTTTCCCGAAAGTCGTCGTCAGACTTCACTTTTTTTTTCCCTAAATCGTGCGAAAGAGAGAAACTCTGATGTGAGAGAGGTTCGTAGAACGCGACAACACGGTTAGTGACGCGGCAGTGATAGCAGCAACGACGAGGACGACGACGACGACGACGCGTTTTCGCGGTTCTTTGTTTTTTCCTCTCTGAAAGAGAGAGAGAGAGAGAGAATTTTCCCGAACGCGGAGAGCCGGCGGCGTTCGTGAAGAGAAGAAATGCACAGAAAAACGACTCTTTCTCTTTTTTTCCGATAAAGAACAGTCGTCGCACGCGCGATGCGGATACTAAAATAAGGTGAGACGCGCTCGAAGGATTAACTTCGGTGGATACGCGCGAAGA
>Ga0181558_10002711_pt1 | contig 16566 bp, 20 predicted proteins | sample 011ome_22_FD_133754 | JGI IMG/M metagenome (GOLD analysis project Ga0181558, IMG submission 133754) | Coastal salt marsh microbial communities from the Groves Creek Marsh, Skidaway Island, Georgia - 011507BT metaG (megahit assembly) | ecosystem: Environmental > Aquatic > Marine > Intertidal...
ACCGACGACCTTTGCATGACGACATCCAAGGATATCCTTGACGACATCAGTCGCGGCGAAGGCCCGGAAAACTACCTGGTGGCGCTGGGATGTTCAGGCTGGAGTCCCGGGCAACTGGAACAGGAGATTGCCGATAATGCCTGGATTACCTGCCCGGCATCCAAGGACATCATTTTCTCTAAAGATTTCGAGCGCAAGCCGGACATGGCCGTTGCCGCACTGGGCTTTACCATGGACCAGCTCACCACCGACCTGGGGCCACCCTCCTGACCTCTTCTGCCCACACTTTGCTGGCCATTGATTACGGGACCAACAAGATCGGTGTTGCTGTCGGCCAGACCATCACCGGCACGGCATCAGCCTTACCGGTAATCCATGCCAAGCAGGGAGAACCTGACTGGGACGCCCTGTCCGCAGTGGTCAGGCAATGGAAACCCGGCGCCTTTGTCATCGGCATGCCCTACAACATGGACGGCAGCGAAGGCCCGATGACGGAAAAGGTATCTGCCTTTGCCAGAAAACTCGAAGAGTTGTTTTCCCTGCCCTGCCACGGTGTCGATGAAAGACTCAGCACAAGAGAAGCCAGGGACATCAGCCGCGCCAACGCCGAGGCCAGCGGCAAGAAATACAACGACCGGGCGGAAGTGGACAGCATCGCGGCACAGTTAATTCTTGAATCCTGGCTATCAGAAAACGCTTAAGCTTCCTGTCGGATGGCGGCCTTCGGCCTTATCCGACCTACCAATAGCAAATTTCAGAAAGAAGTGAATTGTCCTGCCGGATGACGGCCTGCGGCCTTTTATGCCCCAGAGGGTACTTCCGGCCTACAAATCCTCAAGCCCAAAGTGAATCCTCCGAAAGAGCTATCCGCCCAACGTGTCGGCCCTTTCTCCTTTTATCCCTTTATCGTCTTTTTAGACTTACCTGAATTTCCAGCCAAAAAAAACGCCGGCAAGTACCGGCGTTCTCAAAATTCAACACGTTGTTAAAGCTGATTCCCATCCTTCGCCTTGGAAATCGCCTCGTTGCGATCAACAAGCCCTTTCTGGACCAGCCCCTTGAGACACTGGTCGAGGGTCTGCATGCCAACACTCTGGCCGGTCTGGATAGCGGAATACATCTGGGCGATCTTGTCTTCGCGGATCAGGTTCCTGATTGCCGATGTGCCAATCATGATTTCGTGGGCCGCCACACGACCACCGCCAACCTTCTTCAACAGCGTCTGGCTCACAACCGCCTGCAAGGATTCGGAGAGCATGGAACGTACCATGGATTTTTCCGCTGCCGGGAACACGTCAACAATACGGTCGATGGTCTTGGCTGCCGAGGTGGTATGCAATGTGCCGAACACAAGGTGACCGGTTTCAGCAGCGGTCAGTGCCAGGCGTATGGTTTCCAGGTCACGCAGCTCACCAACAAGGATAATGTCGGGGTCTTCACGCAGGGCTGAACGCAGCGCTTCGTTAAAACCGTGTGTATCACGATGCACTTCACGCTGGTTGATCAGTGACTTCTTGCTTTCGTGAACAAATTCGATGGGGTCCTCAATCGTGAGGATATGTTCGTACTTGGTACTGTTGATGTAGTCAATCATGGCGGCCATGGTCGTTGATTTACCGGAACCGGTAGGACCGGTTACCGCAATCAGGCCACGGGGATTGTCGGAAATCTTCTTGAACACCTCACCCATTCCCAGTTGCTCCATGTTGAGCACCTTGGAGGGAATGGTACGAAACACCGCTGCCGCACCACGGTTCTGTACGAAGGCATTGACCCTGAAACGGGCCAGGCCGGGAATTTCAAAAGAAAAGTCGGACTCCAGGTGCTCTTCATAATCCTTGCGCTGCTTGTCGTTCATGATCTCGTAGATCAGGCCGTGAACCTCCTTGTGATCCATGGAATCAACATTGATCTTGCGAATGTCGCCATCGACGCGAATAAGAGGGGGCATACCTGCAGTGATATGAAGGTCCGATGAACCCTGTTGCACACTGAAGTTGAGTAATTCCTGTATATTCATTGCGGCCATGATTCCACCTATAATCGCTTCTTATTATGACTTCTTGTTACTTCATTATTGGTTCATTGATTCAGCAACACAGCTGCCATCCGGTTGCCAGTCAATGGATGATTAAAGGAAAAGCATGCCTCTGAGCATACCAGAAAATCTGGAAAAAGTTCGTTTTCGCATTTCACAGTTTTCAACGAAATATGGCCGCACTGAACCGCCGGTTCAGCTCATCGCCGTCAGCAAAACCCATGGCCCGGAAAAAATCCGGCAAGCCTGGCAGGCTGGCCAGACGGCCTTCGGGGAGAACTACCTGCAGGAAGCCCTGGACAAGCAGCAGGCCCTGGCCGATCTCGATATCACCTGGCATTTCATCGGTCCCATTCAGTCCAACAAGACTCGCGATATTGCGGAGAATTTTCAGTGGGTGCACAGCGTGGACCGGGAAAAGATCGGTCGCCGTCTGAATGATCAACGCCCGGCACACTTGCCGCCGCTCAATATCCTGCTGCAGTTGAATATCAGCCATGAAAGCAGCAAGAGCGGTATCAGTGAAGAGGAACTGCAAACGCTTGCCGACACCATCGCCGGCATGCCCAACCTGTTACTGTCAGGGCTGATGACCATACCGGCACCGGTCCAGGATTTTGACGAGCAGCGGCAACAGTTCAAACGTCTGAGGCAGGCCCGTGGCCTGTTGGTCAGCAAGGGCCATGACACCTGTCGGCACCTGTCCATGGGCATGAGCAGTGATTTTGAGGCGGCTATTGCCGAGGGCGCGACCATGGTGCGGATTGGAACGGATATTTTTGGGGCCAGGGAGTAGTTTGCGTAACATTTCGCCTGTCAAAGCGGTTACGGGCTACTCCGGTGCAGAATGAGTCCTGTGACCAGAACCTGTCCCGTGGAATGACGCTTTGTGTGATTCCGCCTGCGACGCCTTCGTTATAGTACAATTGGCGAATGTCTGAGAATAACCTGACCATCGGATTCATCGGCGCCGGCAACATGGCCGGCGCGCTTATTGACGGGCTCATTGCCAATGGCTTTGACCCGGCTTGCCTGTATGCCTCGGATACGAATACCGCGCGACTCGAGGAGCTGGCGGCCAAGGGGATTCATACCAGCCAGGATAATGCCGAGATTGTCAGGCAGTCGTCCGCTGTGATGCTGGCGGTCAAACCCCAGGTCATGGCAGATGTCCTCAAACCCCTGCAGGCAACGCTCAGTGAACACTCCTGCCTGCTGATTTCCATTGCGGCCGGTATCAGCATGGACAGCCTCCAGTCCTGGTCCCATCCGGACCAGGCCATTGTGCGCTGTATGCCCAATACCCCTGCCCTGGTCCGGGTAGGTGCCAGCGCCCTGTTTGCCAATCCGCAATGCACGGACACCCAGAAAGAGGTGGCGCAATCCCTGCTCAGTGCGGTCGGTGTGGTGAGCTGGCTGGAACAGGAATCCGATATGGATGCTGTTACCGCCTTGTCAGGATCAGGACCTGCCTATTTCTTCCTGCTGATGGAAGCCATGCAGGAAGCAGCCATTGCCCAGGGCCTGGCACCGGAAACTGCGCGGCTGTTATGTCTGCAAACCGCCCTGGGTGCCGCCACGCTGGCAAGCCAGAGTGATGTGGATGCCGCGGAATTGCGCCGGCGGGTTACCTCTCCCGGTGGTACCACCGAGGCCGCCCTCAGGCAGTTTGAATCAGAAGAGTTCAATGCTATGGTTGCCCGCGCACTGGAAAAAGCCGCGCAGCGCTCCAGGGAACTGGCCGCTCCGGCTGAAAAGCAATAACGCATGAACGCAACACAAAATGACGAAAAGGCAGTAGAAGTATGAGTGAATCTTTGGGACAGGTCGTGATACTGATTGTTAATACAGTAGGCCACCTGTTGATGCTGGCACTGCTGTTACGCTTCCTGCTGCAGGCCACACGCGCCGACTTCTACAATCCTGTCTCGCAGGCACTGGTCAAGATGACTGCGCCACTGCTCAATCCCCTGCGCCGGGTGATTCCGCCCTATCGCAATTTTGACCTGTCTACCCTGCTGGTCGCGCTGGTATTTGGCACACTGGCCAGCGCCCTGATGATTTTTGCCGCCGGGTTTGTCTTGCCGGGGGTGGGTACCCTGATCAGCTGGGCCTTTCTGGGTATGGTGTCCTACATATTAAAAATCTATTTCTGGGGACTGCTCATCGTGGTTATCGTCAGCTGGGTGGCACCCTACAGCGGCAACCCAGCCCTGCTGCTCATTCACCAGATTCTGGAACCGCTGCAAATGCTGTTTCGAAAAATTATTCCACCCATGGGGGGACTGGACCTGTCGCCAATCTTTATTTTCCTTGGCATCCAGGTGGTTGAAATCATGGTAGTGGGTACACTGCGCCAGGGACTCGGGTTGGGCCAGCAGGCCGCCCTGTTTGTGATCGGCATCTGATCACTGGTACTGACGCCCAAAATTACAATTATCAGTCATACACTACACTAGCTTATGGCAAGGACCTTTCCAGCTGATTCTGTCGGACTCGTGACGCCGGAGCTCATTCATTTTGATGAGCCGCTGGAGTTGCGCAGCGGACGGGTGATTGACCAGTATGACCTGAAGGTGGAAACCTACGGTGAGCTGAACGCGGATAAATCCAATGCTGTCCTGATCTGTCATGCCCTGAGCGGTGACCACCATGCTGCCGGCTACCATGATCCGGACAATGAAAAGGAAAAACCCGGCTGGTGGGATTGCTGTATCGGCCCGGGCAAGGCATTTGATACCAACCGCTTTTTCATCGTGTGCCTGAACAATCTTGGCGGCTGCGCAGGCAGCACCGGACCTTCCTCGATCAACCCTGATACAGGCAAACCCTTCGGCCCGGACTTTCCCATTATTACCGTGCGCGACTGGGTAAAAAGCCAGGCCCGCCTGGCTGACCGCCTGGGTATTGAAAAGTGGGCTGCCGTGATTGGTGGCAGCCTGGGTGGCATGCAGGTCATGCGCTGGGCCATTTCCTACCCGCAGCGCCTGCAGCATGCGATCATCATTGCCGCGGCGCCCAAGTTGTCAGCACAGAATATTGCGTTCAACGAAGTGGCCAGGCAATCCATTACCAGTGACCCGGATTTTCATGACGGCCGTTACTATGACTTCAATACCTACCCGAAGCGCGGCCTGATGCTGGCCCGCATGGTGGGCCATATCAACTACCTGTCTGACCTGGCCATGCGTGACAAGTTCGGCAAGGATGCCATTGAAGGCAACTTTGGCCGTGACCTGCGCACCGGAAAACTGAATTTCAGTTATGAAGTCGACTTCCAGGTGGAAAGCTACCTGAAGTACAAGGGTGAATCCTTTTCCAGTAAGTTCGACGCTAATACCTATCTGCTGATCACCAAGACACTGGATTATTTTGACCCGGCCGTGGATTACAACTTTGACCTGAGCAAGGCTTTCGCTGAAAGCCAGTGCAAGTTTCTCGTCGTGTCCTTCACCAGCGACTGGCGCTTTCCACCAGAACGTTCACGGGAAATCGTCAACACGTTGCTCAAGGCAAAGAAACCGGTCAGCTACCTGAACATCGATGCAGACCAGGGGCATGATGCCTTCCTGTTGCCCATTCCGCGCTACATCCAGGCACTGAAGTCCTACATGGATAACGTGAACCGGGAAGTCACAGGAGAAGCCGGCTGATGGGATTACGTGCTGACCTGGAAATTATCAAACAGTGGATTGAGCCCAATACCCGTGTGCTCGACCTGGGTTGTGGCGATGGATCTTTTCTTGCCCAGTTGAAGCAGGAAAAAAACATCAGCGACTGCGGCCTGGAAATTGATCCCGACAACATCAACAGCTGTCTGCAGGCTGGCGTCAATGTCATCGAGCAGGACCTGGACAAGGGCCTGTCGAACTTCATCTCCGGCAGTTTCGACACCGTGCTGCTGGCGCAAACACTGCAAACCGTCCAGCGCCCGGACATTCTGGTCGAGGAAATGCTGCGCATTGGTGATAACTGCATTATCACCTTTCCGAACTTTGCCTACTGGCGTCACCGCCTGTCCCTGCTCGGCCTGGGTTATATGCCGCAATCCAGCGCCCTGCCCTACGACTGGTTCAACACGCCGAATATTCACCACTGTACGATTCGGGATTTCGATACCCTGTGTAAAAACCGCAACATCAAGATCCTTCACCGCACCGTGGTGGACTTCAACAGCCGCAGCAGCTTCCTGATGAACCTGCACCCGAACCTGTTCGGTATCAACGCCATTTACCACTTTACCCGTTAACCGGCATGCGCAAACTTATCCTGACACTACTCCTGCTGACCGCGCCAGTCATCGCGATGGCAGAATCCGCCACCTTTGGCGACTACACCATTTACTACCAGGCTGTGAACAGCACCTTCCTGAATGCTGATATCGCCGAACAATATGGCATCGTGCGCAGCGACCGTCGCGCCTTTCTCAATGTCAGTGTCAGCAAGAAAGACGGTAATACCATGACCCCTGTTCCCGCCGTTGTCAGCGGCGGCAAACGCAACCTGCTCATGCAGGTGGGTAAAATCGAGTTCCGTGAAATCCGCGAGGAAAACGCCATCTATTACATTGGCGAATTTGAATATTCCAATGCCGAGACCGTGCGCTTTTCACTCGAGGTCCAGCCGGAAGGCACCGGACCGGTGCGGGAGATTTCCTGGGAAGTGAAAATGTATAACAACTGAAACCGGGAAATTTCGTAGGCCGGAAGAGGCACGTAGTGCCGTCATCCGGCGACTTCGACAGGGATTTCGATAAAGCGATAAAAGGATAAACCGATAAAGGTGTAGGTCGGCATAGGCTCGCAGAGCCGTTTGCCGACAAGTTATTGAAAAAGGGAAAAAGGGAAAAAGGGAAAAAGGGAAAAAGGGAAAATACTAATCGGCTTCCAGGTACCTGCCAGAAATTACTATGACCACTATGAACAAAATCGTTCTCGCCAGCAGCAACTCCGGCAAACTGAAAGAGTTGCAGGCGATCCTGGCCGAGAAACAGGTCACCCTGGTCCCGCAATCTGAATTCGATATTCCCGATGCCGTAGAAGACGGGCTCAGTTTCGTGGAAAACGCCATCATCAAGGCACGCCATGCCAGCAAGCTTTCCGGACTGCCGGCCCTGGCAGATGATTCCGGCCTGGTAGTGGATGCACTCAATGGCGAGCCGGGTATTTATTCAGCGCGCTACAGTGGGCTGGAAGGTGAACGGGAAGTCGTGGATGCGGCCAACAATGCCCTGTTGCTGGAAAACCTGGAACAGGTGCCCTTTGATCAGCGCACGGCCCGATTTCAATGCTGCCTGGCCCTGGTGCGCTATCCCGATGACCCGATGCCGCTGATCTGCCAGGGTAGCTGGGAAGGTGTGATCCTGTTTGAGGAGAGCGGGGTGAACGGTTTCGGCTACGATCCGCTTTTTCACGTGCCGGACCACGATTGTGCTTCTGCCGAACTGGACCCGGCGGTCAAGAACCAGATCAGTCATCGCGCCCAGGCGCTCAGGCAGCTTGCTGACACTTTCCCGGCATGAACAGGCTGACCCTGCCGCCGCTTTCCCTGTATATCCACATTCCCTGGTGCCTGAAAAAGTGCCCCTACTGCGATTTCAATTCCCACACCTACCAGGGCGATTTGCCGGAACACGACTATATCAATCAATTGTTGGCTGACCTGGACAGCGACAGGGATTTCGTCCAGGGTCGTGAGCTGGCATCAATCTTTATCGGTGGCGGCACGCCCAGCCTGTTTTCCCCTGGTTCACTGGCCAGGCTGCTCGACGAAACTGCCGGCCGCATACCATTTGCTTCGAATATCGAGATCACACTGGAAGCCAATCCGGGTACGTTTGAAACCCGGAAATTCAGGCAGTTTCGCGCAGCCGGCATCAACCGCTTGTCCCTGGGCATCCAGAGTTTCCAGCAGTCCTTCCTGCAGCGACTCGGACGCGTCCATGACGATAACGAGGCCCTGGCCGCCGCCGGCAAGGCCCGGGAAGCCGGATTCGACAACTTCAACCTGGACCTGATGTTCGCCCTGCCCCACCAGTCACCCCAACAGGCCATGGCGGACCTGCAAACAGCCTTGTCCCTGGAGCCGGCCCACCTGTCCTGGTACCAGCTCACCATCGAACCCAACACGGTATTTTACCGGCGCCCGCCCGAGCTGCCGGCTGATGATGCCATTGCCACCATGCAGAATGAAGGGATTGCCCTGCTGGCCGACCATGACCTCGTACGATACGAGGTCTCTGCCTATGCCCGGCCAGGCAGACCATCCCGGCACAACCTGAACTACTGGGAGTTTGGCGATTACCTGGGTATTGGCGCCGGTGCCCACGGCAAGATCACCTTGCCCGAAACAGGCAGCATTACGCGTACCCGCAAAATAAGGCAGCCTTCAGGATACCTGGCAGACGGTAAAAACCTGACGGCGGAATCCGCCCCCATCGCGGTCGACGACCTGCCGCTGGAGTTTTTCATGAACGCCCTGCGCCTGCGTGACGGTGTCCAGGATTCCCTGTTTGCCCCGCGCACCGGCCTGTCCCTGGAAAGCATTGAAGACTCGCTTGCTCACTTGCGTAGCAAAGGATTGCTGAGAACAGACCGGCTGGCCACCACGGACACCGGTTATCTTTTTCTCAATGACGTGCTGGGTCAATTTCTTGCCGGGACCAATCCAAAGCCGGACCACATTCCGTTACACTCAGAGACCTGATCACTGACGCGCGAGGTTTTCATGGACCTGCCACTGTTCGTCGTAGACGCTTTTACTGACCGCCTTTTTGGAGGCAACCCGGCGGCCATCTGCCCCCTGGAAAAGTGGCTGGACGATGACCTCATGCAGACCATTGCCGCGGAAAACAACCTTTCTGAAACCGCGTTTTTCGTGAAAACCGGCAAGGGCTATGCCCTGCGCTGGTTCACCCCCAAAGTGGAAGTCGACCTGTGCGGTCACGCCACACTGGCAACCGCTTTTGTCCTGTCCCTGGACCCGGATACGGCTGCCGGAACCTACCACTTCCAGACCAACAGTGGGGAACTGACGGTCACCCAGGAAAGGGACTGGTTTACACTGGACTTCCCCGCAAGACCCCTCGAAACCCCGGATAACACCGATGCCCTGGTGTCAAAAGTGGCCGATATCTGTGGCGCGCGGCCAGTCAACCTGGCCACCTCCGCCGGCAATTGCCTGGCAGAGCTTGAAAACGAAGCCATTGTCAGGTCCATCACCCCTGAGCCGGCCAGGGTCATGACCCTGGATTTCAAGGGCCTGATCGTGACTGCCAGGGGAGCTGACTGTGACTTTGTTTCGCGCTTTTTTGCACCCCGGGTGGGCATTAACGAGGACCCGGTCACCGGCTCGATCTATTGCAGCCTGATTCCCTATTGGCATCGCATTACCGGCAAGCCAGAATTTACCGCCAGGCAGGTCTCGGCCCGTGGCGGCGACCTGCGCTGCCGTTACGCCGGGGAACGGGTCGCCATGAGCGGACAGGCGGTGTTGTTTAGTCGGGGGGTGATTTCGCTTTAGGGGACAAGGGACTAAAAAAGGATTATTTCTCAATATCTTATGTCAAATTTTTTTCCCAAACATTACCGTTATTTCGTAGTTTTGTAGTTTTGTAGGTCGGCATTAGCGAAGCGTTTGCCGACGAAGAATATTTCACTTCAGGTGAATATCCATGTCGGGAAACGACGCTTCGCGTCTATCCCGACCTACAATGTCCCGGGCATTCGTGAAAGCCCAATGTGTCGTCCCTTGTCCCTTGTCCCTTGTCCCTTGTCCCTTGCCCCTTGTCCCTCCCGGCGCAGCCGGGTCGATATGGGTTTCGCTTGGACCGTTATGGCAGAAGAATCGCGCTTGAAGTGGAGAAATTTGATGTCATCTGACCCCTATAACATTGCCTGCGATCACGGCTTTATCCAGTCCTCCTGTTCAGACTGCAACCTGAAAGGCCTGTGCCTGCCTATTGCCATGGATATCAAGGACATAGACCGCGTCAATGAGATCATCCGCCGCAGTCGTCCCATTCATGCCGGCGAGCACCTTTACCGCAGCGGTGATGACTTTACCTCCATCTTTGCGGTGCGCTCGGGCTCCATCAAAACCTACCTGCTCGACGACGATGGCATAGAACAGGTCACCGGGTTTTACCTCCCCGGCGAAATTCTCGGTTTCGATGGTATCGGGACCGACAGGCATGGCTGTAACGTGCTGGCCATGGAAACCTCCACCGTGTGCGAAATTCCTTTCGAGCGTGTCGAGGAGTTGTCCCTGCAAATTCTCCAGTTGCAACACCATTTCTTCCAGCTCATGAGTCAGCAGATAGAATCTGATCACCAGATGATGATGACACTGAGCAAGAAGAACGCCGGGGCCGCGGAGCAACCTTGCTGCTGAGCCTGTCCAGGCGCTACGGTCGCCGCAACCTGTCACCGAACTCCCTGCGCCTGCCCATGTCACGCATGGACATCGGCAATTTCCTGGGCCTGACCATCGAGACGGTCAGCCGTACCTTCAGCCGCTTGCAAAAAGAAGGCGTGATCGGCGTGGATGGCCGGGAAATCCATATTAACGATCACAACAGCCTGCAAGCCATCTGCCACGCCGCCAAATAACCTTGCCTGCCAACTAATCTGCCGTTCAGGTTGACCTGAATCAACCACGGCATGAAACGGCATTGCCTGCCGTGTTTCTTTCATTGAACAATACCCGCCATGGGTAAAGTCATATCACTATCACAGGCAAGAGAAGAAGCGGATCAGGACAATATTCCGCTGTATCAGCTGTGCGAGGCTTCCCTGTCCCGGCGCAACAGGCTCAACAAGTTCTGCACCTCGCTGTTCAGTGAAAAAAACCAGCAACGTTTCCGCGCCTTTCCTGAAGGCTATTGCCGGGAATACGAGCTCTCCCTGGAGCAGATTCATGCCGTCACCGACCTGGATATCATGCGCTTGCTGAAACTGGGCATTACACTCAATGCCCTGCATCAGCTCTTCGGTGTCTATGATCTTGACCTGCACACCCTGTGTTCTGAACAGACCGGCAGGTCCCTGGACGAACTGATCAAGAGCATCGACTGACCCGCGTTTGAGATAATCTTCCGCTTGCCCGATAATCCCCGGCTGCCGCTGTAAATCCTGATACCGGCGGCCTGGCCATCTATGCTCAATACCCTGTTTTTTTACCTGTCGAAAATTGTCTGGGCTCTGTTGTCCCCGGCCAACCTGCTGTTTGTCATGGTACTGGCCGGCACGGTGCTGCTGTTCCTGAACCGGATACGTCTGGCGCGGCTGTTGCTGGGCACAGGTGTCGCGCTGCTGACCCTCATCGCTTTTCTTCCCATTGGCAACTGGCTCGGCACGCCACTTGAAACCCGCTTTGCCACCAACCCCGAGTTGCCGGCAGACATTGACGGCATCATCGTGCTGGGCGGGGCTGTGGATCCGTTGCGCTCGTATATCTGGGACCAGACTGAAATCGGCGCTGCCGGCGAACGCTACCTGCAGTTTGCCACACTGGCTCAACAGTATCCCCGCGCACAATTGCTTTTCACAGGTGGTTCCGGAGCATTGCTCGACCAGGAATACCGGGAAGCCGATATCGCACTTTACCTGTTAGAGTCACTGGGCATAGACCGCCGTCGCCTGGAGCTGGAAAGAGATTCACGCAACACCTGGGAAAACGCCGTGAACAGCAAGGCCCTGGTGAAACCGCAACCCGGTGAAAACTGGATACTGGTGACATCGGCTGCCCACATGCCGCGCTCGGTTGGCGTATTCTGTGCACAGGACTGGCCGGTCATTCCCTTTCCGGTGGATCATGAAACCGCTCCCGGCAGCCAGATGCGCATCAGCCTGGATATTGCAGGAAATCTCTCAGGCCTCAATACCCGGTTCCGGGAGTGGGTAGGCCTGGTGGTCTACAGGATAACCGGTAAAACATCAGCCCTTTTTCCATCGGGCTGCAATTAAGAAATAAGAAATAAAAGGAGCACGCATTGTCACTCTGGAAAAAAACGGCCACGGTTGAACAGATCATGGAGCTGACCCGAAACACCCTGTGTGAACACATCGGTCTGGAGATCACCGAGCTGGGTGAAGATACCCTGACCGGCACCTTGCCGGTGGACCATCGTACGCAACAGCATATGGGCATCATTCATGGTGGTGCCTCGGTGGTCCTGGCAGAAACCCTGGGCAGCGTGGCAGCCAACTTGTGCACCGAACCCGGCTTTCATATCGTCGGGCTGGATATCAATGCCAACCATGTCAGGCCCGGCAAGCCGCCCATGGTGACCGGCACCGCCCGCCCCGTGCACGTGGGCCGCACAACCGTGGTGGTGGAAATCAACATCGTGGATGCCGAAAACAAACTGGTCTGCGTCTCACGCCTGACCGCTGCCGTCTTGAAGGATAAGGAGTAACCATGAGCAATCTTGCTGACGAAAAAATTGTCCTGAGCAAAAAGGGCGACCCCGCCATGGACCCGGCAGACGTACAAGCCATGCTGGACAAGGTTCCCGGTTGGAAGATTATTCAGGACGATGGCTCCGAGAAACTGGAGCGGGAATTCGAATTCCGTGACTACCTGATGCTGATCGACCTGTGCCATAAAATCGGTTGTATTGCCGAGCAGGAAAACCACCATCCGGAAATGCATATCCAGTGGGGCAAACTGACCGTCACCTGGTGGACCCATGTCACCGGCGGCCTGCAGCGCAATGACTTCATCATGGCGGCACGCTGCAACCGTGCAGCCATGCTGATCTCGGCGCCCTGACGGGGACCGGGGCAAGAGGCAAGAGGCAAGAGGCAAGAGGCAAGAGGCAAGAGGCAAGAGGCAAGAGGCAAGGAAATTGTGATGCGCTGTCCAATGTGCTCAAGTATGCAATACTTAACACATTGAGTTTCTTCCCGTTGCTATTGTTATGCCAGTAACTGGCACCGGAGCAGCCCAACAACAGAAACCATCAGCAGCAGGACAGCCCATGAGCATGCAATTCAATGACCTGTTCAACAGGTTACTGGCCGAGCATTCGGTCAGCTCTTCAAACCCTGCCATTGACCAGAGCAATATGGGGGTCATCAACCTGCTGGCAGATACCTTCCAGGACCTGGGGTTTGTCTGTGAACTGGTGGACGTACCGGGCCAGCATAAAAAAGCCAACCTGATAGCCACCCTGGGTACCGGATCCGGCGGCCTGGTGCTCAGTGGCCATACCGACACCGTGCCTTTTGACGAAGAGCTGTGGAATACCAACCCCCTGGCCATGACCGAAAAGGACAACCGTTTCTACGGGCTGGGTGCCACCGACATGAAAGGTTTTTTTGCCGTGGTCCATGAAGCTGTCCAGGACTTCCTGGAAGCCGACCTGCAACAACCGCTCATCATCCTGGCCACCGCCGATGAGGAAAGCTCCATGGAAGGTGCCCGCACCCTGGCCCTGCAGGGCCGCCCTAAAGCACGTGCCGCGGTTATCGGCGAGCCCACCAGCCTACGGCCCATTCACATGCACAAGGGCATCATGATGGAAGGCATTCGCGTGCAGGGCCAGAGCGGTCATTCCTCCAATCCCGCCCTGGGTCGCAATGCCCTGGAAGCCATGCATGATGTCATGAGCGCCCTGCTGCGTTTTCGCCAGCAATTGCAGATGGAATACCAGAACCCGCATTTCATCATCGATGTCCCGACGCTCAACCTGGGCGTGATTCACGGTGGCGATAATCCCAACCGCATCTGCGGTCACTGCGAACTGGAATTTGATATTCGCCTGCTGCCCGGGATGGCCAGCGATGCCATTCGTGAAAAGATCGATGCAATTATTGCCCCCATCGCCAGCAAGCACCAGGTCGATATCAAACTGACCCGCCTTATGCCGGGGGTGGAAGCTTTTGACAACAAGGACAGTGAGTTGGCCCGCCTTGCCGAAGTGCTCACAGGACATTCATCGGAAAGCGTGGCATTCGGTACCGAAGGCCCCTTCCTGCAACAACTGGGCATGGACACCATCATCCTGGGCCCCGGCAGCATCGACCAGGCCCACCAGCCCAACGAGTTCATGGCCATGGAACAGGTGAAGCCCTGCGTGGATATATTGCAGAGTCTGATCAAACAGTATTGTCTCTAGGAGCAAGGAGCAAGGAACAAGGAACAAGGAGCAAGGAAGGATGATTTTTTGAATTTTTAGATCAATCGTTTTCCCGAACATTGACGTTTATTCGTAGGTCGGCATAGCCCCGCAGGGGCGTTTGCCGACATGCCCCCACCACCTCTTTACAATCAACGTCGGGAAACGGCGCTCCGCGCCTATCCCGACCTACGGCCTGTTCCGGCATCAGCGTTGCCTGATTTGGGTGAAATTTATAACTATTTTCGGGTGCCCTGCGGGCACCTTGCCGGATGACGGCCCTTCGGGCCTCTTCCGGCCTACGATATTTCGCTGGAGCCCGACGTGTCGTTCCTTGTTCCTTGTCCCTTGCTCCTTGTTACTATACTTCCGAAGGAAGGATAAAAATCTTTTGATTATTCAGTCACTTCCGTTACAATACCCGCCCTTTTCACCGGACCGACAGCAGAACATCCAAGTGAACGACGATGGCCGACGACAATACTCAATACGTGAAGTGGTTTCGGCAGGCTTCACCTTATATCAACGCCTACCGCGGGAAGGTGTTCGTCGTTCTGTTGCCCGGTGAAGCCCTCGCCCACGACAATTTCTATAACATTGCCCACGACCTCACCCTGCTCAACAGCCTGGGGGTGAAGCTTGTACTGGTGCACGGCGCGCGGCCGCAGATTGATGCCGCCCTGAAAGCCGCCGGTCTCAAGGACGAAAAGCACGACGATATCCAGGGCCAGCTCCATATAGACCTGCGCATTACCGACGCGGCCAGCCTGGCCGAAATCCGCAAGGTGGTCGGCAGCCTGCGCATCGATATGGAAGCGGTGTTTTCCATGGGCCTGCCAAACTCACCCATGCATGGTGCAGACATCAATACCGCCAGCGGCAACTTCGTGGTGGCCAAGCCCTATGGTGTACATAACGGCGTGGATTATGGCTACACCGGCGAAGTGCGCAAGGTCGACAGCGACGCCATCAACAGGCAACTGGACGCCGGCAACATTGTCATGCAATCCAACCTGGGCTACTCCCCCACCGGTGAAGTGTTCAACCTGACCGTGGAAGAAGTGGCCAGCGCTATCGCCATTGCCCTGCAGGCCGACAAACTGCTGATCTATTCCGGTGATACCGGCATTCTCGATGACGAGGGTGAGCCCATCAGCCAGCTCACCGCCATCGAGGCCGATGACCTGATCCGGCAAAAGATCGGTGCCGGCGATAACCTGGACATGCAACTGCTCAACCTGGAACTGGCCACCAAGGCCTGCAAGGCCGGCGTGAAACGGGCCCAGGTGATTTCCTATACCGCTGACGGCGCCCTGCTTTCCGAACTGTTTACCCGGGATGGCAGCGGCACCCTGATTACCCAGGAAAATTACGAACAACTGCGCTCGGCCACCATTGATGATGTGGGCGGCATTATCGAGCTCATCGAACCGCTGGAAGCTGCCGGTGTACTGGTTGAGCGCTCCAGGGAATTGCTGGAAACTGAAATCGAGCAGTTCACGGTCATTGACCGGGAAGGCATGATTGTCGCCTGCGGCGCGCTGTATCCCCAGGATGACGGCAGCGGCGAGCTGGCGTGTCTTGCTACACATCCTGATTACCGGGACACCGGCCGGGGCCAGGACGTGCTTGAAAAAATCCAGAAGCAGGCCAAGAAAGCTGGTCTGACATCCCTGTTTGTACTGACCACGAAAACTCCCCACTGGTTTATTGAAAAGGGCTTTGCCGAAAGTGATATCAACGCCCTGCCGGAAAAGAAAAAGTCGTTGTACAACTATCAGCGCAAGTCAAAGATCTTCACCAAAAAGCTCTAGTATTGCCTTCTCCAGGCAGTAGCCGCTTACCACTCCTATACTGAATGTCATGACACAGCAGACGTATTGTCCGCTGTAACCTCATAGGTTACACTGGGCGTGATCAAAAATTTCAGGCACAAGGGACTGGCCAGGTTTTTCACCCATGGAGATAAAGCCCGTATAGCATCGACCCAGGTCAGGCGAATCAGTATGGTACTGGCACGGTTGCATGCCGCAACGACACCTGAAGACATGGCGTTGCCGGGGTTGTACCTGCACCGCCTGAAGGGAAATGACAAACAACGCTGGTCGGTCCGGATCAGCGGTAACTGGCGTATAACTTTTGCGTTCGATGACAAAGACGTTATCGATGTCGATTACGAGGATTACCACTGACATGGCAAAGACCATGCATAACCCGCCGCACCCGGGAGAAGTCATTCGGGAACTCTGCCTGGAGCCCCTTGGCCTGAGCATCACAGAGGCCGCGGAAGGGCTCGGCGTCAGCCGCAAGACCCTGTCCGCGATCATCAACGGACGTGCCGGCATCAGCGCCGAGATGGCCATTCGCCTGGGCAAGGCATTCAACACGTCGGCGGAAAGCTGGCTAA
>Ga0181558_10002720_pt1 | contig 16522 bp, 11 predicted proteins | sample 011ome_22_FD_133754 | JGI IMG/M metagenome (GOLD analysis project Ga0181558, IMG submission 133754) | Coastal salt marsh microbial communities from the Groves Creek Marsh, Skidaway Island, Georgia - 011507BT metaG (megahit assembly) | ecosystem: Environmental > Aquatic > Marine > Intertidal...
CGGAGGCATGATGGCGCTCTTGCTCGCCGGCCGTCATCCCGAAAAGGTCGACGCTGTTTCGGCGTGGGGACCGCCACACGACCTGGTTGACTTCTTCGCGTTTTCGGCGCCGTACGGTCGGTCCTACGCAACCCACATCGCCAACGCATGTGGAGGCAACCCAACAGTCCCTGGTCCGGCACAGGACGAGTGCGAACGACGGAGCCCGGCGACCTATCTCGAGACTGCACGTCAGCACGCCGTACCGATCTTCATTGCGCAGGGCATTGATGATCCGTGGGTCCATCCCAGCGGTGCTGCCGACGTGTTCAACATGCTGGCCGACCCTGCTGACCGCCTCAGTTCGGACCAGATCGCACAGTTCGGAAACAGCGTTGTGCCAACCGACCTACCGGTGTGGAGCGGTGTCGAGACCTTTTTCGCCCCTGGTGACCCCTCACCGGTGTACGCGCAACGCTCGGGAGCGGTCATGCTCGTCTACTTCGATGCCGGGCATGACATGATCTACAACGCCGCTGCGAGGTGGTTCGGCAGCGACCCCGGCAGATAGTGCACGACCGTCCGACGGAACGACATCGCAAGGCCTCGCCTAGTGGGTCTCCGCAGCACGCTCGTAGTCGTCGTCGAGCCACGGGAGTGGATGCGAGCGGTAGTGCTTGGCGTCGTTTGCTCGAGCGTCTTCGACGGCGTGGTGGAGTTTCTCGAACGACGGGGTGATGGGGGCGAGGTCGAAGTGTTTGGCGAGGAGGTCGTTGTAGGCGAACTGTCGCTCACCCTGGGTCAGGAAATACCGCTCGCTTGTGCCGGCACGGCGCAAGGCCCGTTCCCGTGATCGTGCGAGCCGTTCGCGCTCCATTCGATCCGGAAGTGACTTCGCACCAATGGTGACGGCTGCGAACGCAGCCGCCTGCAATTCGTACTGGGGAAACGGGATGATCATGTTGCCCAGTCCGATGAAGCCGAGCGATGGTGCAACGGCGGAAAACAGGTCGAGGTACAGCGGGTGGATCCAGCCGTCGTCGACGCACACGATGGCGGGTTCGTTCACGAACGGCACTGCATAGCGGTAGCCCGTGCAGTAGAGGACGACATCGACGGCCTCGATCCGGCCACCATCGGCCAGCACGAGATCATTGCCATCGAACCGATCGATCGCTGCGCACACCGAGATGTCCTCACATCCAGGCAAGGACCGCCCGGCCCGGGCATCGCGAACGGACAGCAGCGTTCGGGACGCGAACTCGGCGACCTCGATTGCGATGTCGATCCCCGACGCCCTCCCCCCGAGAAGAACGACCCGCTTCCCGGCGAAGTCCTCGGGCTGCCGATAGTTGTGACTGTGGAGTCGCACGCCACCGAACGCTGCTGCGCCAGGAAGGTCCGGCACGTTCGGCACGCTGAAGTGGCCGTTGCAGACGGCAACCGCGTCGAACTGCTCCTCCTCGGATGCCCCGCCCGGTCTGGTCGAGCAAACCAGCCATGTGCCGACATCGCTCGGGTCGGTCCACCGGTCACCGTCGGGATCGAGCGGTACGACCGTCTCGACCGTGGTGCGAAATCGTATGTGGGGCTGAAGGTCGAAGTGTTCGGCATAGCGCCGGAGATAGGTGAGGACTTCCTCGTGGGCGGGAAACCGCGGCCACGAGGTATCGGCGCCGCCTCGGACGTCGAACGGATACTCCCGGAACGCCATGAGATCGCGGGGCAGGTTTGTTCGGAGATTGCGATACATCGACGTATGGACACGCCGACGGCGCGGGTCCATTGAGAGCGGATCTGACTCGGTTTCGTCGGAGTAGACCCACGTTCCGCCGAGGGTCGCTTCAGCTTCGAAGACGACGGGGGAGAGGCCTGCACGTTTGAGTTGGCGCGTCGTCGCCAGACCTGCGGCTCCTGCACCGATGACCGCAACGCGTTTCGGGGGCGACATTGCAGGAGACGATAGTGGTGGGAACGGGCCTCAAACGCCGCCCCGGCGAGCAGCCTCCTGTTACGTATGCAAATGCGGGCGCAAGACACAGAATTCGTTTCCCTCCGGGTCGGCCAGCACCACCCATGGAACCCCCTGCTGACCGATGTCGACCTTCGACGCGCCGAGCGCCAGCAACCGCTCGACCTCTGCCGTCTGGTCCCCGGGTCGAACGTCGAGATGCATCCGATTCTTCGTTTGCTTCGGCTCGGAGGTCGGCACGAAGAGGAGGCCGGGAAGTTGTTCCGGTGTTGCACGGATCTCCACAACCTCCGGACCGTCATCGACGACTACCCATCCGAGCGCCTCTGCCCACCAACGGCCGAGGTCCGCAGGTCGTAGGGCATCGATCGTCACCTGCTCCCACTCGAGTGTCACATTCGGATCGTAGAGCACACTCATGAGGCCCGATGCTCCGTCTGACGTCCCCGCGCAGCGACCTCGGCTTTTAGACTCCACCCGGTGCGACCCCGACGCCTTGCTGCGAGCGACGTGGACGAGTTGACAGCCATGTACGACCTCATTCGGGATGCCTTTGCTTTCATGGAGGGGATTGTCGACCCCCCGTCATCGGTGCACCGCTTGCGTCCGGCGCAGCTGGCCGAGCCGCCGGCGGAGCCGTGGGTGCTCGGTGACCCCGTGGTGGCGGCGGTGGTACTCACCCCGCGTCCGAACTCGCTCTACATCGGAAAGCTCGCCGTCGCGTCCGATCGACGACGAGAGGGACTGGCGTCTCGGCTGATCGAGCACGCCGATCAGCGAGCAGCACAGCTCGGGATCGGGTGGCTCGAGCTCGAGGTCCGGGTCGAGCTGACGGCGAACCAGCGCGCCTTCACCTCCCTGGGATTTCACGAAGTCGAACGAACCGCTCATCCGGGGTACCACCGACCAACCGGAATCACCTACCGGCGAGCGGTGCAGGCCCGAGGACCGCTCGCTGTTCGGTACCGTCCACGGCGCCACCGTCGATCGTCTTGAACATGACCGCACGATGCTTGCGGGTAGATCGACGTCGGGGCAGGCGTCCGGGCCGAAGGCGGGATCGCAAGCTCTGAACCTCATCGCATCGTCACCGCCAACGCCCCGCTCCGGCGCTCCGCCCTGGTCAACGCCATGAGGCAAATGGAGTTCGTTGTCCAGATGGTGAGTAGCCATCCCGGAGATGTCGTCGACGATCACGTGGTCGGTGATCAGCTCACCTTGGCTGCAGACGAGGCGGGCCATCGCCGGAGCACGGTCAGCCGGGAGCCACTCTGCCCTCGCCGAGTGCATGATCCGCGAACAGGGTGCTGAGCCGCTCCCAGAGTTGCGGCGGATAGTCGTGCCCCATTCCCTCGACCAGTTCGAACTGCGCACCCGGGATCAGCGCAGCGGTGCGGCGGCCGGCATCCGGGCCGATGAGTGTGTCGGCTTCGCCATGGACGACGAGTGTCGGCACGTCGAGTGAGCGAAGCGCGTCGGCGCGAGGCGGTGCGGCTGCGACGGCCATTGCCTGTCGTGTCGATCCGGCGGGATCGAAGGATCGCTGGTAGGAGCGTTCTGCTTCTCGACGCCAACGCGCCTCGTCGGCGTAGGCCGGGCTCCCCCAGACGCGCAGCCCGGCCGCCCATGCCTCACAGTGCGTTTCCAGGTCGTGTGGGGCAGGGGCATCGAATTGTGCTGCTGCCTCCGGGGAGCGATAGGTGTGGTCGGGTTCGCCGCTCGAGGACATCACCGAGCACAGCGTGGTGACTCGATCTGGTGCTGTGACAGCCAACAGCTGGGCGATCATGCCACCCATCGACACCCCCACGATGTGGGCCTGCGTTGCGCCGACTGCGTCGAGGACCGCCAAGGCATCGCCAACCATGTCGCCGATGGAATACCAGGTGCCGTCAGCGCGGGGAAGCCGATCGCCGAGGTGGGTACTGCGCCCCATGTCTCGGTTGTCGAAGCGGATCACTTGCAGTCCACGGTCGACGAGCATGGCGCACCATGGCTCGGCGAAGTTGATGCATTGGCTCCCAAGCCCGTTGATGAGGAGCATCGGGGGATCGGAGGGGCGCCCACCCATGACCTCGTAGTAGATCGCGATGTCGTCGTGGTGGGCATAGGGCATCGGCGCACCGTACCGGGACACCGCGCCGAGAGCGGCGTCCTAGTCTGGGGTCATGACGGGTTCGGCCGATTCGACGGCTTCCTCGTGGCGCCTCCTGGCGACGCCGGTCGGACTCATGGTGGTCGGACTTGCGGCGATGTGGGGGATCGAAGCACTCGACAGCGTCGCCCTGGACGATGCGTTGCAACGCAACGGCCTGCGTCCCCGTGAACGAGAGGGACTCGACGGCATTCTCTGGGCGCCGTTTCTGCATTCGGATTTTGGACACGTTGCGTCGAACTCCGTTCCCTTCCTCGCCCTCGGCGGTTTGGTGGCGGTCCGGGGAAGGCGCTACTGGGGATGGGTTACCGCTTCGTCGATCCTTGTCGGTGGGGGGCTCACGTGGCTCGTTGCGGGAACCGGCAACCACATCGGCGTAAGTGGCGTGGTGTTCGGGTACTTCGGAGCGATCCTGGGTGCAGCGATGTTCGAACGCCATGTACGAGCACTTGGGGCTGCGCTGATCGCACTCGGGTTCTACAGCAGCCTCATCGCCGGTCTGGTTCCGCAGGACGCCGTCTCCTGGGAGGGGCACCTGTTCGGTCTCCTCGCCGGTGTGATCATGGCCAGAGTCCTGGCGGAACCGCGGCCCGCATCCTTGGATGACTCACACGAACCCGAGCCGTGGGAACTCGACGAGCCGTGGACGTCGAATTGACCCGTCACTGCAGGCCGTAGACGCGTGCTGCCGTCCCCCAGAACATCGAAGTTTGCTCGGCCTCGGTGAAGTCCGCCGCAATCTTCTTGCAGGCATTCCAGAACACCGTGTAGCTGAGCGACCATCGGTCGACCGGAAAGTTGCTCTCGAACATGCACCGCTCCGGGCCGAAGCAGTCGATGGTGTGGCGATAGTACGGCCCCTGGACATCGACGAACTGATCGCTCGTGACGGGTGTTGCGTCGGTCTCGAGCTCGGTCACGTGCCAGTCGAACCCGTTGTCGGGCATCGCCAACCCGCCGAGCTTGGCGACCACGTTCGGGTTCTCCGCGATGGCGGCAATGTCGTCCTTCCACTGTTCGAAGATGGCCGCTCGTCGGCCGGCGAACATTCCCACCCCGAGGGGCGTGCCGAAATGATCGAGCACCATGGTGGTGTTCGGGACGGCAGCGGCTAGATCGCAGAAATCCTGGTTCTGATGGTGATAGTGCCAGGTGTCGAAGGTGAGCCCACGTTCACCGAGACGGCGTACGCCGGCGCGGAAGCGGTCGCGTCGGTACAGGTCTGCCGGCGCGCGACCCGGAATCGTGAGCGCATCGGGCTCGAGGGCCGATGCTCCTGCGTCACGAATCCCGACGAATCGCCCACCGCCCGCTGCTGAGTGGGCGTCGAGGATCTCGTCGAGGTGGGGACTCTGCAAATCGGCGTGGGCAACGATGCCCGCAATGATCGCCTGATCGTTGCGCCGCTCACTCTCAGCCGCGTTGGCGGCAACGAACTCGGTCTCACCAACCGGGCGCAGGTGCTCGGGTCCGCTATCGCGATACGCAGTGTGGCATTCGACGAACACGGTCTTCACAACATGGTGACCGGCACTCGTATCGGCGTGAAGATCGTCGAGGCCGTAGGGCAATCCTCGACCGGGTGGCCACAGATGATGGTGGGGATCGATGATTCGTCGAGTCGGATCGACGATCTCCTCGGAGAGGAGTTCCGACCATTCCTTCATGACGGGACGTTCAGCCATGCTGGCACCATGGCACAGGGAACCCGCGACGCCTACCCAGATGCTGCGGGTGGAGTCCGCCTCCACTAGCCTGCCGACGACAGCGAGAGCCCTCAGGAGTTCGTGATGACCGAAGCAGTGTTCGTTTCCTACGCCCGGACCGGTATGGCAAAGGCGGGCCGAGGTGGCTTCAACATGACGCCGGCGATGTCGATGGCCGCCCATGCGATCAGCAGCGCCGTCGAGAAATCCGGTGTCGAACCCGAGGCGGTCGAGGATGTGGCGCTCGGCAACGGGGCACACGGAGCCGGCAACCTCGGCCGACTGTCCGGTCTGCTCGCCGGTCTCCCGGTCACCACCGGAGGCAACACGATTCAGCGTCACTGCTCGTCCGGTCTCAACTCGATTGCGGTGGCGGCCAACTACATCAAGGCCGACGGCGCTGACTGCGTCGTGGCAGGTGGCGTCGAGTCCATTTCGATCAAGAACCCAGGTGTCGGCGGTGCCGTCAACATGGATCCCAAACTCGAGGAGCAGTATCCGGCGATCTACATGGCGATGATCGAAACGGCCGACATCGTCGCCGATCGTTACAGCGTCTCGCGCGAGTACCAAGACGAGTACAGCTACGAGTCCCAGATGCGGATGGCGAGAGCGCAGGAGAACGGTCTGTTCGAAGACGAGATCGTTCCCATGGACACCAAGATGAAGCTTGTCAACAAGGAGACCGGTGAGGAGTCGATCGTCGAGTACACCGTCGATCGTGACGAGTGCAATCGTCCCAGCACTACCCTCGACGGCCTGGCCAAGCTGCAGCCGGTGCGTGGCGAGGGGAACTACATCACTGCTGGAAACGCCAGCCAGCTCTCCGACGGCGCTGCTGCGGTGGTGATGATGTCCGACACGGAAGCGGCCAAGCGCAATATCGAGCCGATGGGCGCGTTCAAGGGATGGGCAGTCGCCGGATGCGAGCCCGACGAGATGGGGATTGGGCCCGTCTTCGCTGTCCCGAAGTTGCTCGAGCGCCACGGTCTCACCGTCGACGACATCGACATCTGGGAGCTCAACGAAGCGTTCGCAAGCCAGTGCCTCTACAGCCGTGACCGCCTCGGGATCGATCCGGAGAAGTACAACGTCAACGGCGGATCGATTGCAATCGGACACCCGTTCGGCATGACCGGAACCCGGTGTGCTGGCCACCTGCTCCAAGAGGGCAAGCGTCGCGGTGCCAAATATGGCGTCGTCACCATGTGTATTGGTGGCGGCCAGGGAGCAGCTGGGTTGATCGAGATCTACTGAGTTCGGTCACACCTGGGCGAAGGCAGATCTGGTCCGGCTCTGGCCGCCTCGCAGCAGATCGACATGTGAGGCTCACAGGCAATCAGCCTCAGGATCCGGGTTTCGAACCGTCGAGCACGGACCGGATCCCGGCGAGAATGAAGTGGACTGTTCGCTCGACGTGAGCAGCGCGGTCCACGTCGTCGTGCTGCGCGGCGATCGTGGCTAATTCGATCGAAGCCGCCGAACCGAGTCGAAGAGCAAATGCCATCGTTTCGTCGTCCGTCTCGTAGTGCGTCCGGAACCCCCGCACAAGGGCCCGCCGGGCGCTTGCGCGGTTGGCGCTGTCCCGAGACGTTTGGGTTGGGATGATTTCAGGCATGCTTCGCAGCTGACCGATAGCGGTCGTTGGCGAAAGGAGATCGAGGTTTGCGGTGACGAAGACGCGCACGATGTCTTCGAAGTTCCGCGAGGCTGAGAGTCGGCGCTCGATCTCTTTTTCGTACTCGGCTTCCTCACGGGCGTAGAGCGTTTGAAGGAGCGAACTTCGTGTCCCGAAGTATTTGTGGACGAGTTGAGCGGTCACGCCCGCCTCGGTGCTCACGAGGTCGATGGTGCATGCGCCGATTCCTTCGCGCTCGATGATCCCTTTCGCAGTCTCGAGCAGTTGGGTTCTTCGTTGTTCAGGTTCGAGGCGGCGTGGACCCACGCTTGCGAGACTAGTGGTTGACATCATTGTTTGTCCCGACTCAAATAGCGTCGTGACGGTTTGGGGGATGTATGACGTACGCAGGTGACCGCCGAATCATCGATGTGGATAGCCATCTCTTCGAACTCGACGACTTCCTTTCTTCGGTGGCGACTGACGCGGAGCAGAGGTTTCTTCGCCCAATGGACGAGCAGTCCGAACTTCCGGTGTCGCTCGCTGCGATCGAGAAGGGTCGCACTCACCTCGCGCGGCGCAAGGCTGACCCTGAACTGATGACGACATTCGAAGCCTCGATGTTCGACATCAGCCGGAGTCCGTGGTCGCGCCTGGGCGCTTTCGACCCTGCAGAGCGGTCCCGGGTGCTCGACATCCTCGGTTTTGAGGCGCAGATCGTGCTTGGCACGTTCTCGTTCCACCAAGTTGCCCACCAGAAAGATACCCACGCCCTCGAGGTCGGTGCCCGAGTACACAACCGGGCGATGGGCCGGTTTTGCAAGAATGACGAACGCCTTCTCGCCGGCGGCTATGTGCCCCTGTCATTGGGACCACAGACCGCAGGTCGCCTCATAGACGATGCATTCGCAGACGGCTGCTTCACAGTGATGGTCGACACGAATGAAGCAGATCCAGATGCCCGCTCGTTCTCACATCCCGACTTCGATCCGGTGTGGGCACGATTCGCAGAGCGCGACGTCCCCGTGATCGTGCACATTGCTGTCAACGGACACTACGACCCCGTCTCGCCGAGCTTCCACAACAACGGACGGGGCAGCGCAGCAGTCGGTGGCGATGCCCCGAGCTCACATCTCGGGCTGATCGCCATGAACAACTCGGTCGAGCTCTTCCTCTCGGCGTTGATCTTCGACGAGGTCTTCGAGCGGCACGACCGGCTCCGAGTCCTGTCGCTCGAGCACGGAGCGGGGTGGGTGCCAGGCTGGTTGCACAAGCTCGACTTTGTCGAACAGGCCACCCGGCGAGTGGCCCCTCGCGAACGAAGGGCATCCGAGGTCGCACGCGAGCGGGTGCGCGTGGCTCCGTTTGCCGGAGAACCGGTCGGTTGGCTGATCGAACAACTCGGTCCCGACATGCTCTGCTTCGCATCCGATTATCCGCACCCTGAGGGGACGCGTGACCCGATCGGCAAGTTCGAAGCAACGATGGAGGGCATTGATCCGGCCGCACGCGCTGCGTTCTTCGCAGGGAACTGCGAGTCCTTCCTTGGCGGTTGACGCGTTGTCCGAGTTGCTCCTCGCCATGGGGTTCTCTTGCGTGGAGTAGGGAGGTTCCAGCTGGCGCTGGAACGAGCAGCGGCGTGCAACGTGCACCCGCCAACGGGAGGAGCGGCGAACACGCGCCGGTGCTGATGCCACTCGATCCTCAGATTTCACCCATCGTGGAGGCGGTGAACACGGCAGCAGCCAGTGCGCCACCACTCAGCGAGCAGACAGTGGAGATGCGGCGGGAGGCGTACCGAGCGCTCTGTGCGCTGGCTGGGAGTGGCCCGCAACTCGACGATGTGTCGGACCAACGCGTGCCCGGCAGAAACGGCGACATTGGCGTGCGCGTGTACCGCAACGACGGCGCCAAGGGAATTTTCGTGTTCTACCACGGCGGCGGGTACACGATCGGTGACCTGGACAGTCATGATGAAGTCTGCCGTCAGCTCGCACTGGAGTCGGGCGCAACGATTGTGGCAGTCGACTATGCGCTTGCCCCTGAGCACCCTTTTCCGGCAGGAATCGAGGATTCGTGGGCTGCATTGCAGTACATCGCCTCCAACCGGACCCACTTTGGCGGTCGGGAGGATGCAAAGCTGGTTGTCGGTGGCGACTCTGCCGGGGGGAACATCTCGGCGGTCATGGCTCTCATGGCACGCGACGCGGGCCTCGACCTCGTCGCACAGCTGCTCGTGTACCCGTCGGTTCGGTCGGACGATGACAGCCCGTCGATGACCGAGAACGGCGAAGGCTATGTGCTGACGCAGGCGACAATGGACTGGTTTCACGCCCAGTACCAACCCGATCACGACCATGTCCACGCATCGCCGATTCGCGCAGAGTCTCACGAGGGACTGGCACCAGCGCTCGTGATCACCGCCGAGTTCGACCCGTTGCGCGACCAGGGCATCGAGTACGCCCATGTGCTCGCGGCGGCCGGGGTGCCGACAGAGCACACGAATTATGAGGGCATGGTGCACGTCTTTTTCCAACTCGGACCGATTGTCGACAAAGGGCGGGCCGCGGTGACGCAAGTGGCGGAGGCGGCCAAGCGGGCCCTTGCCTGAGGTAGCGGAAGGATCGGTTTCCTTGCGAGCCTGAACCGATGGCACGCCATCAGTGATGTACGCCCTGATTCGTGGGCTTTCAGCTGCGGATGTGGCCTACACTTTTGGCATGGCTGTGGCCGTCCCGATCGAAGACGAGTTGACGATCGCCGGGATGACCTGCGGCGGGTGCGCAGCCCGAATCCAAAGTCATCTCGACGGTCTCGATGGGGTCGAGACTGCTCTGGTCAACTTCGCCACCGGGCGTGCAACGATTCGCCACCTTCCCTCGCTCGATCGACGTGCCCTCACGGGCGAAGTCGAGTCGCTCGGTTACGCCGTGGTCGGCCGCGATGAAGGCGATCAGGCCGAAGAAGCTCACGAGCAGGAACTGCGACGGCGACTTGTGTTCGCAGCCGTGCTCGCTGCTCCAGCGATGGTGCTCTCCATGGTGATGTCGTTGCAGTTCGACGGCTGGGAATGGCTTGTCGCCGGGCTGTCCATCCCTGTCATCCTTTGGTCGGGCTGGCCGTTCCATCGGGCAGCCGTCCTGAATCTCAGGCACCGCGCGACCACGATGGACACGCTCGTGTCCATGGGCTCCCTCTCCGCACTCGGCTGGTCGTTGGTGGTGCTCCTGGCGGGCGTCGGCGACGGTCACGTCTATTTCGAGACGGGCGCAGTGATCGTCACGTTGATCCTGCTCGGAAAGTGGTTCGAGGTCCGAGCGAAGCGGCGCTCGGGTGATGCGATCCGAGCACTTGCTGACCTCGGGGCAAAGACGGCGCTGCTCGAAGACGGTCGTGAGGTGAGCCTCGATGACCTCGTGGTGGGCATGCGATTCAGAGTTCGGCCGGGGGAGAAGATCGCCACCGATGGGACTGTGGTCGACGGTGTGTCCGCTGTCGACGCGTCGATGGTCACCGGTGAGCCGGTGCCGGTCGAGGTGAGCATCGGAGACGAGGTCATCGGTGCGACTGTCAACACCAGCGGCTCACTCACCGTCGAGGCGACGCGTGTAGGAGCCGACACCGCTCTTGCCCAAATCATTCGACTCGTCGACGAAGCACAGGGGAGCCGGGCTGAGATCCAACGCTTGGCCGACCGCGTCTCCGCCGTCTTCGTTCCCCTCGCCATAGTCACGGCCGTTGTGACCCTCGTTTCGTGGCTCGCCGTCGATCAACCAGCCGGGGAGGCGTTCACCGCAGCGGTTGCGGTGCTGATCATCGCGTGCCCGTGCGCGCTCGGTCTTGCAACACCGCTCGGAATCATGGTCGGGACCGGGCGTGGGGCACAGCTCGGGGTGATCATCAAAGGAGGCGAAGTTCTCGAAGACACGCGGGCCATCGATGCCGTCGTTGTCGACAAAACTGGAACCTTGACACAGGCGATGATGGTGGTCTCTGACATGGTCGCTCCGGAACTCGACGACGCCACCGCTGAACGCGTTGCCCGACTCGCCGGCGCCGCAGAGGCCTACTCCGAACATCCGATCGCCTCCGCGATCGCCGCGGCGTATCCCGGTCCGGCTGACGTCGACGCGTTCGAGAATCGCCCTGGGCTCGGCATTGTGGCGACGGTCGACGGCAGCCCGATGCGGGTTGGTCGACGCCTGCTCTTCGATGAGATTCCGGCCACTGTCGAGGCCGCGACATCCGGAGCGGAGGCAACGGGTGCCACCGTCGTACTGGCGGGTCGCGCAGGCACGGCCGAGGTTGTCCTGGTCGTGAATGATCAGGTGAAACCGACATCGCCGGCAGCAATTGCGGCTCTGCATGACCAAGGTCTCACGGTCACCCTTTTGACTGGCGACAACGAGCGGACCGCCGCCGCTGTGGCGCAAACAGTGGGAATCGGCACGCACCCCGGCGATGCGGTCATCGCTGAGGTGCTGCCAGCTGACAAGGCTCAGGTGGTGGCCACGATGCAGGCCGAGGGCCATCGAGTCGCCATGGTGGGTGACGGGATCAATGATGCACCAGCGCTGGCGCAAGCCGACCTCGGTATCGCCGTCGGGACTGGAACAGACGTCGCCATCGAGGCGTCGGACCTCACGGTGGTCTCCGGCGATCTTCGCGGGGTTGTGGATGCAATCGCGTTGTCCCGCCGCACACTCACGGTGATCAAAGGCAATCTGTTCTGGGCATTTGCCTACAACGCTGCGGCCATTCCGTTGGCCGCCTCGGGTGTGCTCAACCCGATGATTGCTGCGGGGGCAATGGGCCTGTCATCGCTGTTCGTGGTCAGCAACAGTCTCCGACTTCGGCGCTTTGCCGGATACCGGCGGCCATGACCGCCGGTCGCTGCCTCAGCGACGGCCCCGTTCCAAGCCGTCTCCAGTGGTGTTGAAGCGCAGTGAGGCCTCCTGGGCCGTGCTCGCAACCCGGCGTCCGGCCGCATCGTAGATCGCGCCGAGCGTCAGGCCCCGCTCGTGTCGGGCGGACGGACTGTGCATGACATGGAGATGCCAGTCGTTGAAGTCGACCGGCTCGTGAAACCAGATTGTGTGGTCGAGGCTCGCCCCTGTCAGCTCACCGCGCACCGGGATGTGCGGAAGGGCTGCAGTGCGCATGAAGACGCGGTCGGTTGCGAAAATCATGACGGCTGTGTGCGCGATCGGATCTGGCGGCAGTACCGGCTGCATTGGACGCATCCAGACCCAATGGTCAGGTTCCCGACGCGCACCGTCGGGATCGTCGGTCCGAATATCGATCGGTTGTTCCTGCCAGCCCGGCCGGTCACGGATGCGATCGCGATTGGGGAGCTCGTCGGGGCCGACAACCTGCGGCATCGGGTCCTGATGCTCGGCACCAGCCGGGTTGGCGGCGAAGCTCGCCATCATCTGAAAGATCCGGCGATCGTCTTGAAAGGCGCGCACCTCGCGTACCTCGAAGTTGCGACCCTCCTTGATGCGCTCGACCTCGTAGCGGACCGGGCGCCCTGTCTCGCCAGGCCGGAGGAAGTACAGGTGCATCGAATGAATCGGGCCGACGGTCGTCGTTCGGGCTGCAGCGACGAACGCTTGAGATGCAACCAAGCCGCCGTAGATCCGCTCCCGGAATCCCTTTCCCCCTGGTCCGCTCCCGCCGGCGTACACGTCAGGCTCGAGCTCGTCGAGGTCGAGGCGGTTGAGTAACCGCTGCACCTGGTACGACATCGTGCTGCAGCCTAGGGAATCTGTGCTGGAGTGCGCCCTGTGGCCTTCGAGGACGGCTGCGCGGGGAACTAGGGTCGCCGCCGTGCCGCTTGCCTCCTTTCGCCGTGTCCTGATCGCCAACCGGGGTGAGGTTGCCGTTCGTATCGCCCGTGCTGCCGCCGAGCTCGGATCGGAAACGGTCGCTGTGTATTCGGCTGCCGAGGCGCAGTCGCTCCACACCCGAGTCGCCACGCATGCCGTCGGCCTCGCAGGTGACCCGATCGGTGCATACCTCGATACCGACGCGGTCATCGCAGCGGCTGTCGACGCCGAGTGTGACGCCATCCATCCCGGCTACGGCTTTCTCTCCGAACAGGCTGGCTTCGCTCGGAGCTGCGCCGCGGCGGGTATCACGTTCGTCGGTCCGACGCCGGACACGCTCGCGTTGCTCGGAGACAAGGCGGCTGCCCGGGCGCTGGCGATGGACCAGCAGGTACCGGTCGTACCGGGAAGTACGACGACAGTTGCCGGTGCAGACGAAGCGACCGCAGTCGCCGATGACATCGGCTACCCGGTGATGGTCAAGGCTGTCGCCGGGGGCGGGGGGAGGGGCATGCGGCGAGTCGACGACGCATCGGCGATGCCCGAGGCGTTCGAGAGCGCAGCCCGGGAAGCCGAGGTGGCATTCGGGAACGGCGCGCTGATCGTCGAAAAACTCATCGTCGATCCCCGACATATCGAGGTGCAGATCTTCGGCGATGACACCGGTTCGGTCGTCCATCTGTGGGAACGGGATTGTTCGGTGCAGTTGCGGAACCAGAAGGTCCTCGAGATTGCACCGGCTCCGGCGCTCGATCCGTCTCTTCGAGACGCACTCCTGCTCGACGCCGTTCGGCTCGGACATGCTGTTGGTTACCGAAACGCCGGAACGATCGAGTTCCTTGTCGACCCAGGTACGGGAACGCACTGGTTCATCGAGGCCAACCCGCGGATCCAGGTCGAACACACCGTGACTGAGGAGATCACCGGGTGCGACCTCGTTCAGAGCCAACTCCTGGTTGCGGCGGGCGCCACGTTGGCCGAGACAGGCTTGGTCGATGTCGGTCCGCCACGAGGGACCGCTATCCAGGCCCGGGTGGCGCTGACATCCGCAGGACGCCTCACTGCCTATCGCGAACCGTCCGGACCTGGGATTCGAGTTGACGGCTTCGCCTACACCGGGTTCGAAGCATCAGGGTCGTTCGATCCTCTGCTTGCGAAAGTCGTCGCCTCGGCAGGCGGGCACAGTGCGGCACTCGATCGACTACGCTGCGCACTCGGTGAGTTTCAGATCGACGGGGTCGGGACCAATCTTGCCCTTCTCGAACGGCTGGTCGACGACCCTGGCGTGCGTGCCGGCGACGCCCGCACCACCCTGGTGGAGACGCTACCTGCAACGTCGGACGGCCAGTTGTCACCTGCGGTTGCGTTGTTCCGTGCCGGATCCGAGGTCGACAGCGGGGCAGGATCGTCGTTCGAGCAGTCTCTCGTCGCCAGTGGCGAACTCGAGCCGGTGGTGAGCCCGGTCGGGTCGACGGTCGTCGACGTCCTGGTTGCTCCGGGTGAGCGGATCGATCCCGGTCAAGCGCTCGTCGTCTGCTCCGCGATGAAGATGGAGACGGTGATCACGGCACCATGCGCCGGTGTGGTGCACGAGCTTCTGCCACTCTCGGCCGGCACGCCGGTGTACGAGGGGCAGGTGATTGCCTTGGTCGAGCCGGGGGAGGGGACCGGCACCGCCCCGGGGGGCACCCGAACCGACGACGGGTGGGTGCCGGAGTTGGCCAAGGCCGACCAGCTGCGCGGCCTCGCCGTCGCCCGTCTGGCCCCCGGCTCCGAGGACCCAGGCGTTGTCCGACAGCGCGGCCGCAACAAGCTCACCTGCCGCGAGCGAATCGACCTGTTGCTCGATCGTGGATCGTTCCGCGAGATCGGAAGCCTTGCCGGGTTCAGCAGCTACGACGACGACGGCAATGTCGCAGCGTTCACCCCGTCGAATCACGTCGGTGGCAACGGCACGATCGAAGGGCGGGCCGCGATCGTGTGCGCAGATGACTTCACGTCACGAGGCGGACACTCTGATGGCTCGATCGGCTCGAAGGCCATGCATCTCGACCGTTTGTCGCTCAACCTGCGCCTCCCATCGGTTCGTCTGCTCGATGGTTCTTCCGGTGGTGGCAGCGTCGCATCGATGGTTCCTTCCCAACAACGGGCCGGGAAGAGCACTGCGGAGGAGAGCACGGGGGCGATCGATGCCGGCAAGCCGAGGGTCACCGGTCCCGGAGGCTCGTTTCTGCCCGCTCATCTCGGTTCTTCCCTGTACGCCAAGCAGCTCGAGACCGTACCGGTCGTCAACATGTTGCTCGGCAGCGTGGTCGGTCTCGGTGCTGCGAAGGCGGTACTCGGCCACTTTTCGGTGATGGTGCGCGACACAGCGCAGCTGTTCGTCGCCGGTCCACCGGTTGTCGTCCAGGCCACCGGGCAAGACATCACGAAGGAAGACCTTGGTGGTTGGCACATCCACTGCCGTAACGGCTCGGTTGACAACCTGGCAGAGGACGAGGAGGACGCCGTCGCGCAAACCCGGCGCTTTCTGTCGTATCTCCCGTCCAGCGTGTACGACGCGGCACCGACCGTGGCGGGGGCCGACCGCGGGATCGACCGGGTCGACGAACTGCTCACCCTCGTCCCCAGAAATCGCACCACGACGTTCGACATTCGGCGCGCCATTGCGCTCATCGTCGATCCTGACTCGTTCTTTGAAATCGGTCCCCATTGGGGGACCGATCAAGTGACCGGGCTCGCTCGCTGTCGTGGCCACGTCGTCGGCGTCGTTGCGTCGGACTCCCGTCACAGCAACGGTGGTGCACTCACCGCTGATGGCTGCGACAAGATCACCCGTCATCTCGGACTCTGTGATCTCTTCAACATTCCGGTGGTGAACCTCGTCGACAACCCCGGCTTCGCAGTCGGCCTCGATCACGAGATCAACGGCACCATTCGCAAAGGTGGCGAGTGGATGCTCGCGTTCGCCCGAATCTCGGTGCCGCTCTTCACCGTGATCATGCGACGAAGCTTTGGCGTTGCCGGCAACAACTTCGCCGCACCTCGGTCCGACGCCGACATGCGAGTCATCTGGCCGGCCGCCGACATGGGTGGGATCCCTCCAGAAGGGGGCATCGAAGCGGCGTACAAGCGACAGCTCGCAGAGGCGGAGGATCCAACTGCATTCCGCGCCGAGTTGATGCAGCGGATCGAGAGTGCGCGAGGTCCGATGGGCCCACTCAACCGCTTCGAGGTCGAAGAATTGATCGACCCCCGTGACAC
>Ga0181558_10002721_pt1 | contig 16520 bp, 9 predicted proteins | sample 011ome_22_FD_133754 | JGI IMG/M metagenome (GOLD analysis project Ga0181558, IMG submission 133754) | Coastal salt marsh microbial communities from the Groves Creek Marsh, Skidaway Island, Georgia - 011507BT metaG (megahit assembly) | ecosystem: Environmental > Aquatic > Marine > Intertidal zone...
ACCGCATACGGTGCGGCGCTCGCGGCGGCACTTGGCGCGTACACGAGAGGGGCAGCATATAGCAAGAATTATGCGCTGATGACGGTGACAGACGTTTTGGGTGAAGACAATCAAAATGCTAACGATGGATCGAAACTCTTCGAGTCGAATAGCACGAAAGAGGAGCGGGCAAAATGGCGAAGTCGATGGGAGGACGCGTTACATCGCACGTACGGATTAGATACGTATTGCGATAAAGAATAGTCGTATAACACGTAGCGTGATGCGTGCTTCTTCTTTGTTACGCCTTTTGTATCACCAAGAAACAAATTTTCGTCGTGTTCTTGCTGTGTAAACTTCCTTTCTCTGCTTTTCGCGGGAGACGAACTTTCCTTTCTCACGTCTTGAGAAGCCAAACTCCTTTTCTGTGCGCGTGTATCTGCGCATTTTTCTCGTACTTGTTTTCTTCCAATCGCTCTCGCTGTTCGCGAAAGAGAGTGATGCAGAGAGATTTATTGGAAGATGTGCGTGTGACCTCTTTCGTCTTGATTTCACGCGCGTGCGCATCGATCTCATCAGCCATTCAAGCTCAAATTCTCCAATTTCGGTTTTGGGATAGTTTTCTTTGCCGCGCTGTCGTTTTGTTGTTGTTGTTGTTGTTGCTGCTGCTGTTTCGGCGGCGGTTTCTTGTCTTTTTTTTGTTGCGGTTTCTTTTGTGGTTTCTTCTTTTGCGTCTGAGATGCATCCGGCGGCGGTGGCGGTGGCATTACGTCTCTCCTATAGTCCGGGTCCAATAAATCTACGTCCGATCCTCTTCTCACTACGGGTGCCCCCATATCTCTCCTAAAATCCGGATCGTTTGCATCTGCCTCTCTCATTCTATGTCTCCTCATTCCGTTACCCGCGCCGTCCTCGTCGCTCTCGTCCTCCGAATCCGTCCCGTCCATCTCCCCGTTCCTCACGTTCTTCGCTCTCCTCTCGAACTCGTAATTCCTCTCCCTCGCTTCTCTCGTCGCTTGCTGAAACTTTCCTTCCTCCAAATCCAACGCCATCTTCAAAAACGAAAACTTGCCGGCGTTGACCTTCTCCAAATTGTTCGCCTTCGCTTGCTTCATCTCCTCGCGAAGTTCCGCCAACTCCTTCGACGGTTTCGGCATCGGAACCCGTCCGTGTTTTTCCAGCCACTCTTTCCTGTGCTGCATTCGCTTTTCCGACATCTGTTTCTTCTCCTTTTTCTTCCCTCTTCCATCGTCCTTCGTTCCTTTATTGTTGTTATTATTGTTATTATTCGTCTTTGTCCTCGTCGGTTGCGATATCCCGAGTTTCTCCTTCCTCTCCCGCTCTTCCCTTTTCAACTTGGACGCCTCCTTAAACCGCTTATCCACGATCGATCGTTTCCTCTCCTCCTCCCATCGCTTCAAATCAGAGTCCAAGAACTTCTCCTTGTTTCGTTCCTTGAACGCGTCTTGCTTCTCCTTGTCGATGGTTTCTTTCGTTTTCGCTTTCCCGGTTGCCGCGTCGATGGGACGGAAAACGAATTCGCCGGTTTTTTCATCCTTGACGCGAAGAAGTCGCTGACCGCCAATGTCGACGACGTCCGGTTGTTGGCTCTTGCTCGAAGATTTATTCGGAGGTGGCATGGTTTTTCTTCTTCCTCTTCTTCTTCTTCTTCTTCTTTGGCTTCTTCTTGGTGGCGGAGAGAGAGAGAGAGAGAGAGAGAGAGAAAGCGAGAAGAGAGAGAGAAAGTGCGTATGATTTGTGACGAAACTCGTCGTCTTCGCGTCACAGCGATGTCACATCAAACGATAATACGATATATTACATGCTATTGTTTTATTCGACTATTAAATACTATTAAACCAACTGCTACTAAAAAAATGCATTTTAACCCATCAACCTGGCTTTTAAACTCTCCGGACTCGATCTCGGGCGCATGTTGTCTCTTTTCAGAACCGTGCACGTGATTTTACCGCGAGCTAGAAGTTTCTCCGGGTCGTCGAGACTGACGACGCGCTGGTCGAATTCGCACTGCACGTCTCTTCGGAGAAACCGCACCGAGGAGAAAGAGAGGAGAGATGTCGTCGGTTCGAGCGACTCAATGTGGTCGCTGAGAACGTGCACGTCTGAGATTGAAGACACGACGACGACGCATTCGTCTTTGGATTTTAAAGACTCGAGCGCTCGCGGCCCGCCGATCAGGTCCGTTCGGTTCCGTTCGAACCATCGGAGGACATCCACGTGCCACACCGAGCGATGGTTTAATTCCGACGCGTACAGGCGAATACTCGTCGCTCTGTGTTTGTCTATTTCGCTACCGCTGCTACTACTGCTACTACTACTACCATTACTACCACCGTTACTAAGACTGTAACGCACTCGACACGTGAACGACAACGTCATCTTATCCTCTTCGTCTCCGTCCGTCGTCGTCTTCCGTATCGCGTGCTCAACAATCCAACTCTTCCTCTCGCCCTCATTTTCCTCCGCGATTATCGTGCTCTCCACGCAGATGCGGTCGCCTAGTATTGCAGGCGCGACGTACTTCGCCTCTTCGATGTGGGTGCACAACACGTCGTACTCTGCATTCTTCTCAAAGAGAAGAAAACTTCTCAGCGCGTCCTCGAACGCTCTCGCGCAAAACTGGAAATAATTCGCGTAGTACACGACCGAGTAATGGTCGGTGTCTTCAATGTAGACATCAAACTCGGTTTGGTGCTCGACGTTGACGACGACGCCATCGTCGTTGCTGTTCGCGCGAAGAAGACGGTTACGAGCGGCAGAAAATCTTCCCGAAGTTTTCACGGAACCCCTCTTACTGCTGCTCCTTCTCACGAACGAAGACGACAAAGACGACGACAACGGCGACGAGAGAGAAGAATACGAAGGAGAGCTGAAGCGCGACAAAGCGCGTCTCGTTGCCGCCGTTGTTGTCATCGTCTTCGTCGCAGCGCCACCTTTCGTTATCTCTCTCTCTCTCTCTCTAGAAACAGAGAAGTTACCTTTAAAAAAAATCACCGAAACCCTACGAAACCCTAAACTTTTTTTCGTGATGCAAAAATTGAGTTTTGTCAATCCTCAAATTTTTCGTTGCTTGACCCGCGAGAGCACACATAAACAACGCGCGCTTCACGCACACAATTTTGCCTCTTTTTCGTGGTTAAAAGGAGAGAGATAAGAGCGAGGGCGAAGATAAGGGACGGCGTTGGTTCCCACTTCGTTGTTTTTTTGTACGCGACGCACGCGCACCAATCATCGGCGCTTTTTCAGCCCCGAGAGAGAGAAACGTTTTTGGGGGATCCTCATTGAAACCCTAAAGTGTTCTTTTCGTTAAGATACGCGCGCTAATAACCATGTCGCCGTCGTCGTCGACGAGAACGTTCACGACTTCGATCGCGTTCAAAGATCTGGAACGCGCGAAGAACGACCAGAGTTCCATGAAAGTGTCTCTGCGAGAGCTGGATTCGAGGGCGTCCGTATTCTCTGGCACGAAGGAGGAGGAAAACGACGACGCGGACGACGAGGAGAAGAAGAAGTTATCCTTCTCGCGAGTGTATAAAAAAGAAAGCGAGTTACTCGTCGCTGGCTTCTGGTTCCCGACGAGAGGCGAAAAGGTGACGTGCGACGTGCTGGATATTTTTTTGCTTTTGTGTCCGAACGGGGCGAGCGTGGCGATGCGAAACGTGGAAGATGACGATGAGGTGAATGGGAAAGCGTTGAAGCGGTTGCACGAGGAAATGTTAACAAAGAACAAATCCGCGGTGGTGGTGTTGCCAAACGAACGCGAGTTACACATCGTCGCGGTGAAGAAAGATCTCGGGATGGAGAAGGAAGGAAAGGAGAAGAGAGTTGGCGCCGTAGCACAAGGGGAGAAGAAAATAAGCGTCGGGTTTTACGAAGACGAAGAGGACGAGAACGAGAAGAAAAAAGAGGAGGAGCACGCTTCGACGTCGGCGTCCCAGTCGTCGAACGAGTCGTACTTTTTAGGCTTTGAAATTCCGAGTAAATCCGTCTTCGAGGCGAATCTCTTGTTGCAAAACTCGCAGTTTGTGGTTATTTTAGATTTAGACGAAACGTTGCTCCAAGCGGCGTCGGAAGGCACTTTAGAGAGAGCGATTGAAAATGAACGGAGGAAAATGATTGAACTGGACGGGAAGATCGCAACCTTGAGCGGCGGCGCAATCAACAACAACAATAACGACGAAAATACCAGAGAGGAGCTTTCTAACTATCGAAGAGAACGGCAAGAGTCGGAACAGCGAAGACGTTTTCTCATGGAGGATCATCGAATGTTGAAGGAGTTTCGAGAAGGAAATGCGGTTCGACAAGGCACACTTTTGAACGCAAAGAATGAAAAGGCTTTAGTTGTAGATAGAATCAATCCGAACGAGCTTAAAATGATTGAACGACCGGTCGTTCGTTTAGCCTCGAAATACCGCGGAGGATTGAACGGTTTCACCATGTTTACTCGAATCGACCCGACCGATCCAAACAGTTCAATTTTGGTTCACGTGCGTCCGGGATGGTTCGGCCCGCACGGTTTAAAAGAAGCCTTGTCCGGAATCAATCGCGCGAGTAAGAAAAGGTTGGCGGAGGTGTACGTGTGCACGACAGCGGAAAAGGAGTACGCGATGGAGATGTGGCGGATTTTAGATGGAGATTTTTCACTCATCGACGAACGAGACGTGAGAAGACGCGTAGTATCTTTGTATGGGTTAGGTGCAGGCGCGCGAAAATCGTTCAAGATGGCGTGGGAAGGAAACGCAAATAAATGGCCCCACGCGCTTTCTTTGATTATCGACGATCGTTCGAACGTGTGGGCGGAAACAGAGCAGCCGCACGTCTTAACTGTCCACCCATTTTTACCGAACGGGTACATTGAACCCGAATCCAATTCGATAGAGAAGAACGCAGATGCGGCTAATAACAACGGCGAGAACAGCAATAACGGAAATAACGTGAAACCAGCCGCTGTGCTGAGGAGAGAAAGAGAAACCTTTCTCGAGCGCGAGCTCCCTGGGAAAGGAGGCGTCCTAGGATCTGCCCTAGGTATGCTCAACGCCGCGAGAACGAGATGGTTTTACGAATTTCAAAAGTATAGAAAAGAGAAGCGCATGCGAATGTTCGAAGAGTCATTCGAGTATACGAAGACTAGTAGCGACGGTAAAGTAGAGGCTAAAAGAGAAGACGCGCAAGAAACTGTTTCGATGCCTCTGGCCGAGAACGCTGCGGCCCCTCCAGGAGGAGACGGCGGTTCTCCCGCGCAAAAGATGAGCGGCGTATCTCTCGAACTGCCTTCTTTGAACAAGATTCTCCCGGAAATCATGGCAAAGGAAGCGCAAGAACTCGCGTCGGCGTTGAAAGCGCGCGCGGGTGTTTCGAGAACCGCCACCGGAGCGGGTTCCGCCCTCGATTCTATCTTGGCGCCACTTCATCGCTCCATGGTTGAAAACGAAAAGATTAAAAAAGAAAAGCGAGAGAAGGAAGAACGCGAGAAACGAGAGCAGATGCAGAAAGAGAAAGAAGAGCAAGAGAGAAAAGAACGGGAGGATCGAGAAGCCGCCGAGGCAAAAGAAAAAGCGGAACGTGAAGCGGAAGAAGCGCGGTGGGAAGAGGAGCGCGCGAGACGGAAGAAAGAGCGCGAGGAGAAGGAGGAAGCCGAGGAGCGAAAGCGTAAAGAGAAAAAGAGAAACTCTGGTGGCGGTAGTGGTGGTGATGAAAAGAAACTCGACAAAGACGAAACCGACGCTCTCGATGAGGCTGGACGGATACTTCAGGACGCTAAAAAGAAAGAGCGCGCCGCGGAGGTGGCTTTGAAAAAGGCCAAGAAAGAGCAGCAACAAAGATTAAAAGAACTCGAGGAAGAAAAGAAACGCAAGGCGGCGGCGGAAAAGAGAAAAGCAACGAGAGAGGCGAAAAATAGAAGCGCGTCTAAAAAGACGAAAAAGAAGGAAGAAGCTGGCGTCGTTTTAGACGAGGAGATGGATCCGGAGGAATGGAACGCAACGCTCGATGAAATTCCGTGCAAAGTGTGCAAGAGTAAAGACGACGAGGAAAAAATGCTCCTATGCGACGGCTGCGATTGCGGGTTCCACATTTTTTGCATGAAACCGCCGATGAAGAAAATCCCAGAAGGCGACGACGATTGGTTTTGCAAACCGTGCAAAGCTGGCGTGGAGAGAATGACGAAATCAGTGGAAGCAAAAGTCGCCTTGAGAGTGGCGATGCAAGAGTTACCGGAATCGTATCAGGAGGAAGCCATCAAAATTTGTAAAGTCGCGAACGGTTTAGACGAAGACGCGGACGAAGAAATCGTCATCGACGTCGCAGAGTTGCAACCAAAGACGTTGTGGCGATTGAGTTTGGTGTGCGATCGCGCAAAAGACGAGCAGGGGTGATGTTTGTGATTCATTCAACACGCCTCTAAGTACAGTATAAATATTATTTCAACGTTGTATAGCAGCTGTATAGTAGATATCTCTAGTTGTTAGCAAGCATATTACTTCTGTTTATTACCTCTCACTCTCTCTCTTTCTTCCGTCAATTTTAATTGTCATCCATATCGAAGCCTCCGCTATCGCGACGTGGACCTCGTCGGTCGCCTCTTCCTCCTCTCCCCCCTCTCGCACCTCTGCTTCCTTGTTCCGGAGCCGGTCGTCGTCCACGCTCTTGATTATCGTCTCCGGCGAGTTCGGGATCTTCCTCGAGTAATACTTCTCGTCTCGAAAGTTTCATTTGTCCTCGCCCGTTGATCTCTAACAGTTTCACATCCATTTTATCGCCTTCTTTGACAACGTCGACGACATTCGCGACGCGTCCAACTTCAAGTTCGGAAATGTGACACAGACCATCCACGCCCGGGAAAATTTCGACGAAACAACCAAACTCTAAAATTTTCTTAACTTCGCAGTTGCGATAAATCTTACCGACTTCCGGCTCGAGGCAAATGCCTTCGATGATTTCTCGAGCGCCGTCGATATCACATCCACCTGGGCCTGTAATGGTCACGTTGCCCGCATCGTCAACGTCGATGGACGACACGCCCGTTTTCTCTATGATGCCTTTAATAGTCTCGCCTCCTTTACCAATGACTTTTCCGATAAACTTTGGGTTGACGGACATTTTTGAAATCTGCGGCGCGTTTGCGCCCATCGAGCCTCTCGGCGCCGGGTTTGACTTCTCCATCTCCCCCAAAACGTGTACGATACCTAGTCTGGCCTCCTCGAGCGCGTTTCGCATGACGTCCAAGGTAATTCCCTCGACCTTTATGTCCATTTGAAACGCGGTAAAACCGTCGGAGTCGCCGGCACATTTGAAGTCCATATCACCTAAAGCGTCTTCGGAGCCTAGAATATCCGTGAGCACGATGGCCTCCGGATGCTTCTCATCGCCGAGGATTAATCCCATGGCGACGCCAGCAACTTTCCTGTTTTATTTTGAAAAGGAAACAAGTAATTTAATGTCAAGTAAATACAATTGCTCGAGAAATAGAAGAGAAAGGAAAACAGGGATGAAAACAAACGAAAAATGTATGCGACGGCGCAAGTTGACTGCTGAGCAAAAACGCGTTCGCGATCGACTCGAAAGCCGAGGTACTTGCGTATTTTTTATGCGCTCAATAATCGAATGCGTAACCGCAAGATAACGTCAATGTCGCCGGGTTATGACTCAAAATCACTTCACGCGACGCTTTTCAGCGCGCAGCTTATTCAGCAAAAGTGCGTTCTTAAGACCACGGCCTTGGAGAAAACAAAAAAAAACCAACCAAATAAGAAAGAAAACGAGAAAAAAGAAACTTATAAAAAAATCTCTCTCACCTTTTAATCGGTACGCCGGCATCTTGCAACGCCAAACAACCGCCGCACACCGTCGCCATGCTCGAACTTCCGTTACTTTCTGTCACCGTACTTTCGATTTTAATCGTAAACGGAAATTCGTCGTCGTTTGGAATAATAGGCAACAACGCTCTTTCGGCTAAATTCCCGTGTCCAATCTCTCGTCGATTTGCGCCGCCGACGCGTCCGCATTCACCAACAGAGCTCGGCGGAAAGAAGTAATGCAACATGAATCGTTTATCTTCGGCATCTTCTAACGCATCATCTATGCGCTGACCGTCTGCTTTACCTCCCAACGTCGCGACGGAATAACACTGCGTCTCGCCTCTGGTGAACAACGCGCTCCCGTGCGTTCTCGGCAACACCCCGCACTCGGCGACGATCGGTCGAATGTGCGTCAATTTTCTCCCATCCTGGCGTCTTCCATTCGTTCGAATGGTCTCGCGCAAAGCCGACGACTCTATTCTTCCACACGCTTGGATCACCTGCGCGCTATCGTACCCATTCTCTCCGTTCTCGTCTTTCTTCAACGCTTCCACGGCTTTTTGCCTCAACTCGCCAATCGCTTTCCCTCTCTCTTTCTTAATCGGAATCAGCATTGCTTCTTTCAAGTCCTCCGCGACTAACGCCTCAACTTTCTCGTCGATCCCTTCTGGCGTTTGAATCAACATGTCTCCACCAATTTTCTCCTTTCCAATCTCACTGGCCCAATCCTCGATCTCTTTCGCGGCTCTCGCGATTTCCTCTTGTCCGCACGCGATCCCGGCAATCATCTCCTCCGTCGTCAAAAAGTCGCCAAAACCTTCAATCATCAACACCGCCTCTTTCGTCCCCGCCATGACTAAATCCAACCTCGACGCCTCCATCTCCTCTTTCGTAGGATTCGCGATAAACTTCCCATCCACATACCCGACTCGACATCCCATCACCGGAGTCTTCAACGGCACGTCCGACACCGCCAACGCCGCGCTCGCCGCGCAAATCGCCAACGCGTCCGTCGTTCTCTCGTTATCGTAGCTCAAAACCCACTCCAAAATCTGCGTCTCGTACCCAAAACCTTTCGGTATCAGCGGACGTATCGGTCGGTCCACGATGCGTGATTTCAGCGTTTCCCCTTCTTTCAGCGTTCCGTCGCGTTTTTTAAACCCGCCCGAAAATTTTCCGGCGGCTGAAAATCGCTCCGTGTAATTCACCGTCAGGGGCACAAACCCGCCGTCCGCGCTCAGCTCTCGCGCCGCGCACACCGTGGAATACAAAACCGTCTCGCCTTCCGTGACGACGACCGCGCCGTTCGCCTGTAAACCAACTTTTGCAGTTTCGATCGTAATTTCTGAATCGCCCAGTCGTATCGTCAGACGTTTCGGCGAGCGCACGGCGGCACCGCCGACGTATCCTTCGTCCACGTCGCAATGCCCACCAGCAGCGCTGTTGCTTCGATGAGGAGGAGGCGCAGCCGATGCTGCGCGCCGAGGTATTATTCGCCTTTGTCTTCTGAGATGGTTGCATTTATTATTGCGAGGAGAAGAAAAAGACCCCGCCGCCGGGAAAGAAGACGAAGCGCCACATCTTCGTCGCGACGACGATACCGGCGGAGCGCAAATTCGATTCGAAACGTGCGTTCTCATCGTAAAAAACAAACTCTTCTTCTTCTTCTTCTCTCTCTCTCCGTCGCCCTGCGCGGCGCCTCAAAAGATGCGCTCTATTCTTCTTTCTCGCACCAGCAGCAGCAGCAGCACACGCAACGCAACGCAACGCAACGCGCACACCCGTTTTTGGGAAAGAGCAGCGTCTCGCTCGCAAAAAAAAGTCTCGCGTTTTGTTGGAGAGAAGAGAGTGTAAGAGAGAATTAGGGTTTAGGGTTTGGAAAATTCGGCAAAGTCGTCCGAGTCGTCGTCGTCCGTCGTCCGAGTCGTCGTCGTCAGAAAAAAAAAAGGAAGAAAAGAGAGCAAGTCTCTCTCCTTTTTTCCTTTCAACTCTTTATTCAAAAACGCTCCCCCTCTCTTTCGGGTCTCTCTTCTTTGTCCCGTGCCCGCGCGAGACTCTTTGGTAGAAGACGAACGTTTCATCTTCGAGAAGAAGAAGATAAGAAGAGCGTCAACAAAAACGCAGACGAGAGAGAGAGAGAGAGAGAAATTCTCATCTTCTCGAGGCGGCTTTGAAAAACCCAAATTGAAAAAAAAAGGAAGAAGAAGCACACGCACAACGCGCGCATCTTTCGATCGTTTCCTCTCGCCTTTTATCGAGTTTGCAGAAGAAGCGCGAGGGAAACGAACGTTTCTCTTTTTTTTTGTTCTCGCTGCTCGATATAAAAGATGTCCGCGCAGGTGCCGACGCCGCGAAAGGACGCCGCCGCGCCGGGACCACCGCAACCGCGATCGGGTTCGTCGTCATCATCATCATCGCAACAACAAGGAGGTGGAGCTCCGACGAGTGGCGGTGGACAACAACAACCGAATAATCCGCAGCAGCAGCAGCAGCAACAACAACAGCAACGATCTTCGCAAGATGGGCAGCATCAACAGCATCAGCAGCATCAGCACCGAGGGGGTCCTGGAGGCGGACCGAACAACATGGGTGGAGGACGAGGCCCTGGTAACTTTAACCCAAATTTTATGATGGGAAGAGGTATGGGCGGCCGAGGCCAAGGCGGCGTGCCCGGACAACAAGGTCCGCCGATGTTTGTACCGTACGGGCCACAAGGTATACCGATGGGGTCGTACCCGGGTGGTGGCGGAAGAGGCATGGGGCCGCAAGGAATGCATCCGAACTACATGCAAGCGCAGATGGTGATGGCCGCGCAGGCGCAGATGATGCAGCAGCAGGGCATGCGCGTCGGGCCGCCACCAGGGAGCGTTGGAGGCGTGCCTGGTGTAGGTGGTGGACCACCAATCGGCGGCGCAGGCGCTGGTAGTGGTGGTGCGGCTCCAGCGGTGACGACTCCGGTGAGAGAACGCAAACCGATCAAGATTTTTAACCCGAATACGAAAGCCGAGGTAAAGATTGAAAAATCCGAGGAGGTGATCAAAGCCGAAGCCGAGGCGAAGAAGAGAAAAGAAGAAGCGGATAAGAAGGCGGCGGAAGAGAAGGAAAAGTTATTGGAAGCGGCGCAGAAGCAACAGCAACAGCAACAGCAGCAGCCAGGTAAGTCTGCGGCGCAAGTCGTCGCAGCGGCAGCGCAGCAAGAAAAAGCGACGACGACGCCGCCGAGTCCGCAGCAAGCACCGCCACCATCAGCGGCGGCTCCTTCGCAACCGCCGGCGCGTCCGAGTTTTGCAAACTTGGCGGCAAAGAAACCGGCGCCACCACCGGTTGCCGCTGCTCCGCAGAAACCAGCGCCGGAGTCTTCCCCACCGGCGGCGGCTGCGTCACCGCAGAAACCAGCGGCTCAGCAACCACCGGCATCTGCAGCTGATGTCGTGAAATTAGCCGCAGAGACGGCTCGAAAAGCGACGATTTCTGGTGCTCCTTCACCGTCTGCATCTTCTCCGCAAAAGTCGGCGCAACCTCCTTCTGCCCCGCCGCCGTCTTCGGGGTCGAGAGCGACTGAACCGCCAAAGCCGACGGGTTCGCCGGTGCCACCGCAAGGTGCGCCGCCTCCGCCGCCACCAAAAGAGGAGACGAAGAAAGCGCCGACATCTACTGGTGACGCTGTCGCAGCGGTGGTTGAAGCACGCGCCTCGGCGGCGCAATCGTCGCTTCCCGAAGCGACGTTGGCGGAAAAGCCGGCGGACGGGAAATACTCAGAAGAGTTTTTGCGTTCGTTGAGGGATTCTCCGTACAGTACCACGAAGTTTTTGAAAGGGTTTGAAGTCCCATCTGACGTTGATTACTGGCCCGTGCCTGGATTTATCGTGCCGCCAGGCGTTCAATCGTCGCAGCAAAGAAATCAATCGCGAGGCGGCAGAGGCGGTCGTGGCGGCGGCGGTGGAGGAGGTCAACCGAACTGGGACAAAGGCGGCAGAGGCGGTGGCGACGGAAACTGGGAACACCGCGGTTTACCAGACGAACATAACAATCGTCGCGGCGGTAACCGTCGTGACGGTGGGTACGGAAACAACAACCAGTATCGTGGTCCACCGCCGGGTGTCGTTTTGCCAGAGTTGCACAAGACGGAGAACGTCTACGTCATCGGCAAAGTCCAAGACGAAGAAGAGAAGAAACAGAGAGAGTTTAAGAGTTTACTCAATAAACTCACGCCGGAAAACTTTGGAAAGTTATTGGAGAAGGTTGTCGACGTTGGCATCACGGAGCCAAAGACATTGATGGGTTTGATTGGTCAAATGTTTGACAAGGCGTTGACGGAACCGATTTTTTCTGCGTTATACGCAGACATGTGCGCAAAGCTTTCCGAGCGATTGATAAGAGATAACGTCCAGTTCGTCGACACCGCGGCGCCGGAAGGCCAGAACCAAATCACTTTCAAACGCGTCTTGTTGAATAAGTGTCAAGAGGCGTTTGAATCCGGAGATGCGCAAATCAAAGCAAACTACAAACTCGTCGAAAAGCACAAGAAAGCTTGTAACACACCATTAACGAAAGAAGACGCTGAAAGAATTGCAAAGGAGGAAGCGAGTAAAGACGGTAGCGCGGATGTAAAACCGGAAGATTTGGAAGAAGGCGAAATTGCCCCGACGCCAAAGGTGAAAACGCTCGAAGAACTCGAATTGGATCGCAGACGCGAAATGAACCGGTTAGAGGAAGATTTGTTGAAATCGCGTCGACGGATGTTAGGGAACATTCGATTTATTGGCGAACTTTTCAAGAAGTCTATGCTCACGGAGCGTATCATGCACACGTGCATCCAAAAACTTCTCAAAGAAGGTGAAGCCGGAAAAGACGCATCCGCTGCCGGAGGTGAAGACGACGACGATGGCCCGAGCGAGCCAGACGAGGAGGACGTTGAAGCCCTGTCGAAACTTTTGACCACGGTCGGTGCGATGATCGATCACGCGAAAGCTGAGGCGTACTTGAACGCGTATTTCCGAAGAATTGAATCGTTGACGAAAGCGAAGCACTTGAGTTCGCGACACAGATTCATGTTGCAAGACGTGATTGAATTGCGACAGAAGGGATGGAAAGAACGTCGACAAGCGGAAGGCCCGAAGAAAATCGACGAAATCCATCGAGACGCGCAGCGGCAGGCCATGGAACAAGCGAGAGGTGGCGATCGACGGGGTGGCGGTTCGGGTAGAGATCGTGGTGGTCCAGGTGGACCTGGTCTCCGTCGATCCGACTCCCGTTCGTCCACGGGTAGATTAGATGGTGGTGGTAGAGATGGTGATCGACGCGGCGGCGGTAGAGATGGTGATTCTAGAAGTAGTAGCAACAGAAATAACAGCAGCAAACCGATGGAGCGTCCTCGCATCGTGCAAAAACCGAGGGGCTCTTCTATTTTAGGTGGCGGGTCCGGCGGCGGGTCCGGCGGCGGCGCGGACGGCGACTTTAAAGTCGTCGAGGGACGTTCCAACCCACCGTCGCGATCAAACACTCCAAAGATCAATACGGGTAAGGACGTGAAGGACGATTCCAGTCGTCCGGAAACTCCGAGAAGCGACGTGGGGTCTGAGTTTGATGAGGAAACCGGAAACGAGGAGGAACGCAAACGCACATTAGAATACTTTTTGGACGACAAAGATGTCGGTGAAGCGATTAAAACCATCTCCACGTGGAATAACGCTAAAATTGGCATCTTCATTCAACAGTTGTGCACGGTTGGTTTCGATAAGCGCGGCATGGAATGGGAAGCGTGCGAAGATTTAACGCGGGAACTTTCACGGTCCGGGTACTCCGACGCCGTCTTAGATGGCATCGCAGAGATCTTCAACGACTTGGAAGATGTCCTGTGCGACCTTCCAAAAGCCGATTCCATCTTAGCAGGTTTATTAGCCCACTCATTAGCGGATGGCACGATCAAACTCGCCGACGTCGCGAAGGCGTTGGAAGCCGCCAAACCCGACGGCGGCGACGACGGTCACGTCGTCAAGGAAGGCTACGCGTTGCCCTTGCTCTGTAAACTACTCGTTCGCGTCTCGCAAATTGAATTAGAAGACTCCGTCAAAGCGGATGCGCACGCTTTAGTCGAAGAAGCCAACTTGGACTTGTTGAAGTTTGTCGCGGACTTTGAAGACGACAAAGAGAAAGCTTTAGCGGCTGAAATCGCGCACTACCAAGGTCTCAAAGAGATTTTAGACGGCGAATGATGATGGAAGAGGGGGAGAGAAAAAAAAAGAACACGCGTTTTTAATACGCGTTTTTAATACTAATAAATAATAACAATAATACTACCAAATCATAACGTAACACTACCCGCGTAACTCAGACGCACACTTGCACGCGCATTCATCTCGTCGACGGGAAGGGCGCGACGCGCGCCTCGTTTCCTCCCGAATACACCACACACGCACACTATGGTACCCAAAGCCAAAGAAAGAGTTACAAAAAATAGGGAAAAAAAGGGGGAGGAGTGTTTGAAAAAAAAAAGCGTCCAGAGCGTCTCTGTTCGTTTTCTGTGCTCTCTTGAGAGCCAACACTGACCAAGCTTTTCGAGCTTTTTTTTTCAAAAGGAGGGTAACAAATATTCGCTCGTCAGAATTTACGCGTAAACGATAGAGAGGTTTAGCCTGTCTCTCTCATTGTGACGCGCGCAACATTTTCAAATACCGAGTTGTTTGCGTCGTGGAAGAAAAAAAACCTAACTTAGGTGCGCGTTCGTTCTTTCTTCGGTTTCGTCGCGCGGTCGCGTTTTTGAGCGCGAACGGATGAGAGAATTTTGTTGTTACTTTTTATCTCTCTCTTTGACGGGTTAGTACAGAGTGAGTAAAGTAAGATAAACGAACCGTTGCCCTCTCTCTCTCTCGTGCGTTTCTTCCTCTCCTTCTCCGCGAACGCGAAAAACAAACACAAAACGCACCGCGAGGGAGAAAAAAGTTCGATTCGTTCGAAAATCGGTCGCTCTTCTCTCTCTCTCTCTTCCTGCGCGCGCGCGCGCTAACGCGCCCGCGCGAAGGTTTTGGATTTTTTTGTCCGCTTTTTTTCTTCGACAATTTTTTGAGAGAGAAAAAAAGCGTCTCTCTCGGACTTCAAAAAGCGCTTTTCTTGGAAGAGAGCAGAGCGAGAGAGAGAGAGAGAGCGATCTCTCTTTATTTTTTATTTTTTTGAGATCTGTGTGTGGCGCTTGTTGTCGACGGTGATTAGTGAGGTCAACAACACAAAAAGGGGAAGAGAGGGAGGTGTAAAAAAGCAACTCTTCGGGCCACACAAACACGCACGCTCCGGAGGAGGAGGAGGAGGGCAGAGAGAGAGTTATATCGCAGAGATCTTCTTCGCGCGGAAACGCACAACTGACGTACTACTCACTCATTCTGCAGGACTTTTTTTTCTGCTGCGTTTGCAGAGTGAAAGGTGAGAGAAAAGAGCGCGTTGGTGAGGTTTTCGTGTTTCCCCAGCGCGCGCGCTCTTCGTGGGTAAAATCCAGAGAGCGGAAAAAAAGGGTGAAGGAAGAGTACGGGAAAAATCTCTCTTTCTCTCTCTTTTCTCTCTCTTTCTCTCTCGATCTCCTCGCGCGGCGGTCAGAGGGAAGGAGATTATCGAGTCGCGCGCGCGTTCTTTTGAGAAGGAACGCATTCTCGATCGATAGCGTTCAGAGAGAACGCGTTTAACCTTCAAGCAACAACAAACTTGTGTATTATTTTGTTTTTTAATCGGGTGCCCAGGAGGAAGAAGAAGACGAAGAAAGGAAACAAAACTTTGTGTTTTATATCATACTATTATTTTACGCCGGCAAGGACAAGAAGAAAAGAAGTAACATATATACGAGCGATACGAACATGAACTATTCTGATGTACAATATGATAATATGACTACCGCAGCCGGGGGTAATGGAAGAAGGAACGACGACAACGGCATCGGCGGAGGTGTAGACGTTCGAGTGAAACTGAAGTCAGAGAAGAGAGGATCTCCGAACACATCCATGGCGAGTGGAAACGATACGTCAAGCGCGAGCACGACGTTATGGAATCAAAGTTCTGGAGGATCGTCGCAAGGAACGACAACCCGTATTGTTGCGGAAAAAGAGCACCACTTGGCGTTGCAATATCGAGAGCAGAAGGAAGAGAAACGAGGGAGCGAGAGCGACGACGGATCTCCCGTGCACTGTTCTTCTCAGGTCGAGGAATATCAAAAACAACAGTTGATGGCACAGCAGCAACAGCAGCAACAGAACGTGATGGAAGACAACCGGCAGCAACCTCGTCCGCACTCGGCCATGACGTTACATCCAACGTTAGGATCGAACGGCTCGGTATCTTCTTTTCAGCAACACCACTACGCGCATTCTGAAACTTTCGGAGACGTTCCTCAAATGGCCGGACACAGGATCAATCGCGTCAATGACGCTAATCATCATGATAACTTCGGTGGCAACAGTGGCAACGTGGCGGTGAGAAACGTCGCATCCATGTCTTCGGCGAACTATTTGCAAAAGTCAGTCTCTTGCCAGCGGATAGACGAGATGTTGAAGGATTCAATGGATGCTTTCCATCGCGACGGACCTTTAGTTAGCCCTTTATGTACAGTTAAACCGGGCGGCTCTGAGCGGCACAAAAATCGACACGCGTTTGGTGGCGATACGGCGTTCTCCGGAGGCAGTTGGATGGTAGATTCGCCGATGCGGGACCGAATGTCTTACGTCTGCGAATCCAAAGGCTTTG
>Ga0181558_10002732_pt1 | contig 16489 bp, 10 predicted proteins | sample 011ome_22_FD_133754 | JGI IMG/M metagenome (GOLD analysis project Ga0181558, IMG submission 133754) | Coastal salt marsh microbial communities from the Groves Creek Marsh, Skidaway Island, Georgia - 011507BT metaG (megahit assembly) | ecosystem: Environmental > Aquatic > Marine > Intertidal...
AACGAAATCTCTCTCGAGGAAAAAATGAGGCGAAAAAAACGCTCGAGAGAGAGACGGAAAAAAAAAGAAATTTTGTGAGCACTAAGCACGACAAGAAGAATTATTACATATAGTATTTTCTACGACGGACGCGTCGATCAAATCGTATAATAATACGACGCGTTTAAACGACCACGGAAGAAGCCGCCGCCGCGCACAAGGCGGCAGCCGCACCGCGAAGAGACCTACTACTCGAAGAGGAGGAGGACGCCTTTCGTAAGAACTTGGTCGCCGCCGAGGAAGCGTTTCTTCGAGAAGAGGAGAAGGAGGAGAAGGAGGTGGACGCCGGGACGGAGACGCCGCGCTTGGATCGGACGTTTTTCAAACTCGCTCCTCCTCTTCTTCTTCCTCCCGCGGCGGCGCCAGAAGAAGAAGAAGAAGATGCGACGATGCCACACTTATCGATGAACACGTCGTACGACGGCGCGCCGGATTGCGACCCGACCGATTCTAACGCTTTCACCACGGAGTAACCCTCGACGACTTGGCCGAAAACCGTGTGCTTCCCGTTCAAAAACGGCGTCGCCACCGTGCACAAGAAAAACTGCGACCCGTTCGTGTTCGGACCGGCGTTCGCCATGGACAAAATCCCCGGACCGTTGTGCGGTAAATCAAAGTTCTCGTCCGGGAAATTTCGACCGTATATCGATTTCCCGCCCGTGCCGTTGTCGTTCGTAAAATCTCCTCCTTGGCACATGAAGTTTGGAATCACCCGGTGGAAACGACTTCCTTCGTAGCCGAATCCTTTCTCTCCGGTGCACAGTTGCTTGAAGTTTTCCGCCGTTTTCGGACACGCGTCTTCTTTCAGCTCGATCACGACGCGTCCGAGACGCTCGAACGTGCGGTCGTTGGACAGTTTCAAGTCGAAATACACCTTCGTGTTGTTCTGTCGTTTATGTGTGTTTACGTAAAAATGGAAACAGAGAGAGAGAGAGAGAGAGAAGAGCGCGTTTGATGTCGTCGTCGTGAGTGAGATGCGCGGATTGATGCGCGCCGCGCGAAAGAGAAAAGAGAAAAGTCACGACGTACCTCGTTCACGGGCAACGGAATCGTGTACGGCACGGACGATTTCGCGAGCGACACGACGTCTTCCACCGCTGGACCAGAACTACCCCCCGGGACGGATAGAACGCCTCCCATTATTATTGTTTACGTGTGCGTATTTGTTACGAAGAGCGCGGGTTTGCGAGCGCGTCGTGAAGAAAGTTCTGCCGCTGCGGGGAAAAAAATGTGTCGTCGATGCGATATTTTCATCACATCAACGCGCACAGACAGAGATACGCACAGAGAGAGAGAGAGAGAGAGAAAGATCGATAGATGTCGAAAGAAGAAGAAATCGAAGACGAAGACGCGTCGTCGAAGAAGAAGGTGCTGTTGCAAGAGGCGAAAGACGCGTTTTACGAGGAGAACAAAGACGCGTGCAAAGACGGACGATGTTCGAATCCGAGGTGTGGATTTAAAGGGTGCACGTGCGGAGAGAAGTGCTCGTGCAACAGACCGGAAGTTCTGGACGCGGTGACGTGCGATCCGTGCAAAGATGCCGCGAGGAAGAAGAAGATGACGATGGAAGAAGGAGAAGAAGGAGAATAAACGATTATTACGATGAACGACGGTGTTGACCAAGAACAACGACGAGGAGGAGAAGAAAAAAGCAGACCCCTTTCACTTCTCGTGAAGCGAAACAAAGACCGGTACGAGTTTGACGTCGACTGGGATTCGTCCACGGTCGAGGACGTGTTTACTGTGCTCAGTGAAAAGTCAAACGCGCTGAAACGAACGATGAAGCTCATCGTCGGCGGACAGACGATGACGGCGAGCGACGACGGGAAGAAGATATTTTCGGAGGTTGTCGCGAAGAAGATTAAAGGGGATAAGGTGACGTGCATGTTGCTCGACGGTTCGAATGCGACGACGACGACGATAACCAAAACGGTCTCTGCGGGCGCGGCGATGGCGAGTTCCATGGCGGAGAAGCGAAGAAGAGAGGCTATGGAGAAGATGATGGAAAGGAAGAGTAAAGTTACCGCGGAAAAGAGCTCGATACTAAGTGAAAAACGTTCGGGCGGTTTTGGCACCGTGTGGGAGAAAACGGGAATCTGTTCGTCGCAAAATTCAGGACTGGACGCGTTGCCGATCGCGGCTTTGGAAGCTTTGAACGCAGATGCGAAAATAAAAGTGTTTGACTTTAGTTCAAACGCAATCGCGCGCGTCCCGAGTGTAGTTTTTACGTTGCCGGCGCTGCGAAACATCACCCGAATATCGCTGTGCAACAACAACATCGAAAGCGCCGGGTTTGATTTCAAAATGCTCTTTGCAAACTTCAAGTTTCTGAAGTATTTAGATTTGAGCAACAACAATCTGAGCGGCGCGATTGAAATCACGTCCAACAGTTCCGCCGCGGAAGAAGAAGGAGAAGAAGAAAACGAAGAAGTCAACGAAGAAGTAAAAACGAGATCTCCGTTACAGCTAAAGATTTCGAACAATAAAATAACGTCCTTCTCTTCGAGTTTTTTCAAAGCTCTTCCTCCATTACAAAGCTTCGACGTGAGTGGAAACCAAATTTGCGATTCAATCGCGCACTACTTTGTCGGCAGCGAGACGACGCTGACGCACATCAATCTCGCCAACAACGCGCGAGTAAGCGCGATTCCAAACGAGTTTAGAAACATGAAGAGTTTACAATCGCTCATTTTAGACGGAAATAGAATAGATAAGAAAGGCATACCCGCCGTAGTCTTACGCGATTGCGAGCGGCTCTCGGAGCTGTCTCTGAAACAAAATCAAGTCACCATCGAAGAGTTGAGAGAATTGGACGGATGGGACGTGTACAACGAAAGACGAGTGTCTCGAGCGGACAAGATTCTCGACGCAAAGACAATGTTAGGAGACGCCTCCTTTCGCGAAGGCGCGGACGCGGAGCGATACACGAGAGATTTTTAGAGTTTGTAGAAGATGAGTAATATAGTAGTTTACAAGAAAGTAATTCTAAAAGTGTGCTTGTCGTTTCTTAGCGAGCGGCGACGTTGGAGGTGGCCTCTTCGTCTTCTTCCTCTTCGAACATGTCCTCATCGTCTTCGTCCATGGAACCTTCAGACGACGACATTTGTTCGCCAGTCATCGAACCCATTTTTGCCGCGATCGCTTCTCGCGTCAATCGAACAATCTCTTCGTATAGCCCCTCTTTCTCTTTCGCGGCGAGTAAACTTTTCTCGCGACCTTGGCCCAACTGCTCGCCTTTGAAGGAATACCACGAGCATTTCTTTTCTATGACGCCGGTAGCTTCCGCGACGTCAAAGACGCACCCTTCGCTAGAAATACCTCTGCCGAAAAGCATGTCAAACTCGGCTACTTTATACGGCGGCGCGACCTTGTTCTTGGCCACTTTCACTTTCACTCTCGTCCCGAGATCGTCCTCGCCCGCTTTACCTTTGATGACTTCTTTTCTGCGAATGTCCAAACGCACCGAGGAGTAATATTTCAACGCGTTACCACCCGTGGTAACTTCCGGGTTTCCATAAATCACACCAACCTTCGATCGAAGTTGGTTCAAAAACAAAATCGTCGTGTTCGCCTTCGCCGCGTTTACGTTAATCTTTCTCAACGCTTGCGACATTAACCTCGCGTGCGCGCCGACTTGGACCATACCAATTTCGCCTTCGATTTCCGATCTCGGCACCAACGCGGCGACGGAATCCACGCAAATCAAATCCACCGCGGCGGAACGAACCAACGTATCCACAACTTCCAACGCCATTTCTCCGGTTTCCGGCTGACACACGACTAAATCGTCCACGTTCAATCCCAACCTCTTCGCGTAGTCCGGATCGAACGCGTGCTCGGCGTCGATTAAAGCCACCGTCCCGCCCAACTTTTGCATCTCCGCCATCGCGTGCATGGCCAACGTCGTCTTCCCGGACGACTCCGGACCGTAAATTTCCACGATTCTACCTCTCGGTAACCCGCCTCCTAAGGCCATATCCAACGTCATCGCCCCGGACGGGAACGTCGCCACTTTCGCCTGCCCGGCGGAGCCTAACTTCATGATGGAACCTTTACCGAACGTCGAGTCGATTTCGCCGAGAACGCGCTCGAGCGCTTTTTTCTGTTTTATTACATTATTTGTTTTCAAACGCGCGAGAGAGAGAGAAGATGAAGGTGAGCGAATGCTTTTCATCGCGAGTGTGACGTGACGTCCACGTCTATCGTCATCGCGCGCGAGCGAGAGAAGAAGAAGAAGAAGCGCAAAAGTTTGAAAAAAATATCTCTCCCGGGAAAAAAAAAGAGAAGAGAGATCGGATTTGAAATCTAACACAAACGCAAAAATGTCGTTGTACTCTGTACCTTCGCCTGCGCGTTCTCTGGATCTAAACCCATGGTTGGTTCGCGCTCGGGAAGCTGCCCTTTCGGCTCTTTCCTCGCGCCGAACGCGTACGTTCGCACTTGGTCGCCTCGAGCGGTGTTGATGTTGAAGCGATTGATCGATGGAGAACCGACGACGACGACGCGCGCGTTGTTCTTTGGCGTCGTCGTCGCGGCGCATACTAAATGAGAAGGCAACCCCGCGCGAGATAAAGCAGACATCGTTTTACGGGACGTTGTTGTTGTTGTTGACGCGATAAAAGGAGACGACGCGATGATGCGCTCGATGAGAAGAGCAGTGGTTGGAGAAGTGGTTGTCGTCGTCTTTACTAAGAACGACATGAAACTTTCAAAAAGTGAGGCGACGAGAGAGAAAAAAATTTTGAATTTTGGCGGTAAACTATGATGATGGACGTTATCACACGACTTAAGCTCACTGCGGATATTGTTTCCCGGGTTACTAAAATACGTTGGGAATGAAGCTCGCGTGAAATTACAAACGCGAGGGAGATTTGGCGGCAGCTACTCGTTTCCTATTTCAAGCTCTGCGAGCTCCTTTTTGAGCTCCTTTTTGGATTTGGAGCTGTAGGTTTTCCTTCTCCAACTGTAGTTTTTCATTCTCCAGCCGTTTTCTTTCATTCTCCAACTGTAGTTTTTCATTCTCCAGCCGTTTTCTTTCATTCTCCAACTGTAGTTTTTCATTCTCCAGCCGTATTCTTCCATTCTCCAACTGTAGGTTTTCATTCTCCACGTGCAGACGTTTGTTCTCTCGCTCATCGGCTTCGTCGTCGTCGTCGTCGTCTGACCTTGCCCTCCTCCTCGTCGACGGCGTGATATCTTCGTTTCTTGTATCTACGCTCGTCATGCCCTGACCCGAGCTCGAGCTGTTTCGCCGTTGCGAACAAGACGCGAATACGTTTTCATCGATGTCTCTTTTCACTTGTTCTCTCGCGAGAAAGCAGCACTCGAGCGAATATTCCCTCTTGTTACCACACGCCTCACAACTCCAACCGGGAACTGTTCCGAGTTGCTCGTCAGACGCTCGTTTCCTCATGCGATCGTTTCGCACGGAGAGGTATTCCGAAAAGGAACCGTTCGGATATTCTTCCTTAAGTGGTTCGTAATATTGACGCAAAACTTTGATTGCGGCTCGTTCTTTCGTCGTGCACTTCGGAAAGTCTTGCCACCACTTGTGTACATTAGGAGGCTTAGTCGGGTCGTTGAGGTTGTCGTAAAATTGAAGCGCGGCGCGAGGCGCCTTGATTGCACTCGGCTTCAATTTTTCTATTCGCAAACCCGTCGCTGAACGGCATCTCGAAAGAGCGACATATACCTGGGCCTCCGCGAATGTGTTCGATGCATCAACTAAACACGAATCTAACGACATCCCTTGGGACTTGTGAATCGTAATTGCAAACGCCAACTTGATTGGAATTTGAAAGCGGATATTTTTCCCCAATCCAGCGGAATCGAAGGAAAATTCCATCGGAAATATTGGAACGGCTTCCTGAAAACCTCTGAACAAAACGTACGGGATTTTTTTTTGCTTTGTCCGTACCCATTCTCTCTGATTTTTCAGCAAATCGAGATCTCGCTGGTTGGTGTCTTCTTGTTTTTCGAGCTTCTCGATGTGCGAATTCATCGCCACCTCGTCGGGAAGATCGAATTTTATAATCGTACCTCGGGAGCCATTTGCTAGCCGTCGTTCCTCACTTTCGCTACCGTTAGTTTCTAGCACAGACGTGTTGATCAACATCATCACTTCGCATCCGACTTTAAGCGTGACTTTCTCCTCTGCTCGCATCTGTCCTTTCAAAAATCGCCAGTTGTCTTTCAAACTTTCACAATATGATTCGTATCGATTGTGGGTTTCATCAACACATGGCAGTACGCTATCAACTGCTTCATAAATAAACTCCTCGGTCTGAAATTCCGCCAATTTCTTTTTGTTGAACTCGTTTGCTTCCTTATTCGTGCATGTGAGTTTCATCTCAAAATGTTGATCATCATCATCGGTTCCAGTTCCTTGCGACGCCACGTACTTTATAATCTCTCTCCCAGCATCTTGCTCTCCTCTTCGCACGCGCGACAACAAATTTGCAAACGTCTCATCTTCCTGTCGAAACACAGTCTTGAGCTCGCAAAACGTAAAGTTTAACATGTCCCAAGTGAACGATTGAAAACATAACCCTCGGTCAAGCATCAGTGCTGGACATACCGCCTTCAGATTTAAGTTTCGACTCTTCAACTGTTCGATCGGCTGGAGTTGAAGAAAGTCGCCGAATACCACCACTTGCATCCCACCAAACGGCTGCGTCGGGTTCTCTCGAACGATCCCGAAATGTTCGCTCAATCGATCGAACATCTCTCCACTCAGCATCGAAATCTCGTCGATGAATAAGACGTCGTATTTCATAATCGCTTCTCTCTGCACATCTTTTAAGCCTCTCCCAAGAAAGTGTATGTTTTTTACGACTCCACACCCTGCTATCGAATGTATGGTCACGCCATCGATCGCTTCACTGGCAATGCCCGTCGTCGCGGTCACCGCGACCGTTTTATCCATCTCCTCCCGTAACTTTTTCACCGCGGTTTTCAAAAGCACCGACTTTCCCGTCCCCCCGGGTCCATACACGTAGCAGTTTTCACCACTTAAAATCTTTTCCAACGCAAACGCTTGATCTTCCGAAAGAGACGTCTCTTCCGGCAAAGGTTCATCCAGCAAAGACAAATGGATGAACCGCTCGGAGAGCGTCGCGACCGTTTCGTTCGCCATCATTCTTCCTCTTCTTCTTCTTGTTATTAAAGTCCTCGCGCGTTTTGCGTGCGGCGTTCTTCTTTATCAAGAGAAATTATTTGGCGAAAGCGCGCGCGTGTGTTTCACTCTCTTTTTTCAAATTTTTTGTGAGCACTTTTTGAAACCTTGCTCACATTCGCAAGAAGTGGCCGCGCCGACGGAAATAATAGGATGTGAATATTATATCGATAGCGAACGAAATACATACAACAGCAACATGTAGTGGGTGGATTTAAATTCGAAAACAAAGATGTAGCTCGTGCCTTCCTTCTCTCTCTCTCTCTCTAAATTCTTATATCTTTTTGCCCGCGCGAATCTGACTCTCTTCTTTCACCTTCTCCACTTCTTTCTTGTCTAAAAAAAAATAGCATTACGGTTTGTAATACGTCGTGTTGACAAACGGCATCTTCTTCACGACGGCTTTCGTCTTTTTACCTCTGGTTTCGACTTGCACTTCAGTGCCCGCCTTGGCCAACGCTTTGGGGACGTAGCCCATGGCAATGTTCTTACCCAACACCGGGGAAAAGCCGCCGCTGGAAATCTCGCCCACTTCGTTGCCGTCCATGTCTAAGATTTTGGAGTGTTGTCTCGCCGGAGCGCCTTTCTCCAAGAACTCAAAGCCAACTCTTCTTTGCGGGACACCCTCTTCGATTTGTTTGCGAATCCTTTCGCCACCCGGGAAGGAGAACGTGTCTCTTCTCGCTTTACCGATGGTCCACGTCAAACCGGCTTCCGGCGGCGTCGTCTCTTCGCTCAAATCGTTGCCGTACAAGCACAAACCAGCTTCCAAACGCAAGGAATCTCTGGCGCCCAAACCGCACAAACGGACGTTCTCGTCTGCGACCAAGTCCTCGACTAACTTCAACGTCCCCGGGACCGGGACGGAGATTTCAAAACCGTCCTCGCCGGTGTAACCGGTTCTCGTCACCCAGCACGGTTGTCCGGACACCGTCATCTCTTTGAACATGCCAAAGTATAACTTGCTCAAATCCGCGTCGGTCAACTTTTGCAACGTCTCCATTGCCTTCGGTCCTTGCAACGCGAACAAACTTCTGTCCGAGTGCTCGATGAATTTGCAATCGCCATCGAACTTAGCCAAGTGTTTGTTGATGTGCGCTTTATCTTTGTCCGCGCAACCGGCGTTCAAGACGACGTAAATCCACTCGTCGTTCACCTTCGTGACGACGGTATCGTCGATGATCCCACCTTCATCGTTGGTGACCACAGACAAGGTTCCGGTGCCGTCGGCTAAACCTTTCACGTCCGCGACGGTGATGGATTCCACAAACTTCACCGCGTCCTTCCCTTTAAAAGACGACCCGAGCATGTGGGACACGTCAAACAAACTCGCTTTCGTTCGGCAATGTTGCGTCGCTTCCATGATGGAATCCTTGTATTGAATCGGCATCGAAAAACCAGCGAACTCAACCATCTTTCCCCCGTGTTTCACGTGGAAATCGTACAGCGCGGTCTTTTTCAAGTTGCTGTCGTCCGCGTAGTGTCTCTTGGAAACGACGTTGGATTGATTAGTCGTTCCAATCACCAAACCGACACCCGCAAAGGAAGAAGGTCTCGTCTCCGAAACTCTCGCCAGAGACGAGTGCGCCGCGAAGAGGCGCTTAGAGGCTTGTCTCATCGCCATCGTGAGAAGAAGCGTTTTGATTGTTTGCGCGGTGTTCGTGTGTTTTACGACGGACGAGCGCGCGTTCAAATTTATCTGATGTGACGATGCGTTTCAGCTCTCGAGATATATCCAAAACGAGAGAGCAAAAGCGCTTCAGGAGAGTGACACGTGAGAGACGGTTTGTACTTTTTTTCGAGTTAAATTTATGCACTAGGGTGCGTACTCTCAGAGTGCGTAACTGAGTACAAAAATAGAGACTGTGGTAGGTCCGTTTTGGTAGTTCGGAGAACAAAAAAAAAAAAGTACGAGACCCTAAACGTATAACTTGAGTTGGAGTAACGACCTTTCACGAACGTCACTAGTGAGAAAAATTATGAATCGCGGCGGAAACGACGTCGAAGACGACGACGACAACGACGAAACGAAAGAGAAGAAATTCTCTTCCACCCCGTGCGTGTACGTGAACGGAAAACGACACGCGCTGAGAGATGGCATCGGGGAGACGACGTTGTTGGAGTTTTTGCGAGGTTTGTTTCACGTTTCAATTTTTGTTTCGTTTTGTTCGTTGAAACGACGCGCTTTCTGAGAGTGAAACGTTTCCTCCACTCACCGCGTCTTTTCTCTTCTCTTTTTCTTCTCGCACGCGTGCACGTATAAAATACAGGATTACGACTGACGGGAACGAAACTCGGGTGCGGCGAAGGCGGGTGCGGCGCGTGCACCGTCGTCGCGTCCTCGGTTCGTTACGATAAAATTGCGGACGAGTTTACGTACTCGCACAAAGCGGTGAACGCGTGTTTAGCGCCGGTGTACGCGTTCGAGGGATTCCACGTGATTACCGTGGAAGGTCTCGGGAATTTGAGAGATGGCATGCATCCCGTGCAGATGGCGATCGCGTCCGCGCACGGTTCGCAGTGTGGTTTTTGTACGCCTGGTTTTGTCATGTCGATGTACGCGTTGTTGTTAAACGCGCGGAGTAGTAAGAGTAGTAATAGCGGTAGTAGTGGCGGCGAGAAGGAGAATAAGGAAGAGAGGAAATTATCCGCGCACGACATCGAGGAGGCACTATCTGGGAATTTGTGCAGATGTACCGGGTACAGGCCAATTTTGAAAGGGTTCGTGGACGCGTTCGTGGAGAATAAAGTGTATTCGCAAGAGACCATCGACGGGGACATTTCAAACGCGTTCAAGAAAGCCGCAAAGGTTTCAGATGGGACGGTACCTATCTGCGCGAGCACGGGACAACCGTGCACGAACGGATGTGGTGTTGACGTGAAGTCTGAACAGGAGAACAGTGGTGAAAACATTAGCGCAGACAACGGCGCAGAGAATGCAATTAAAGAACCATTGTTTCCTGTTGAATTAAAGCGACGCGCGAAAGAAGAAGCCGGCGGACAGGTTCTTTCGCTCGCGTTTCAAGGCGGAGACGCGATAACGGATCCAGTGCACAACGACGGCGTGAAATGGCATCGACCGACGAGTTTAAAAGAGCTTCTGGATTTGAGAGACGCGTATCCCGGAAATGAATCAAAGATTGTCTGCGGAAATACGGAAATTGGCGTTGAAATCAAGTTCAAAAAAGCGCTTTATCCGAGACGCATTCACGTTGCCGGGAAAACGATTCAAGAACTCGACAGAATTAGCTTGAATTTCGATAATGGCGAAGCTGTGTTTGGAGCGGCTATTTCGCTCTCTGATTTAGAGCACGCGTGTAGCAGCGAAGATGCTTCTCGAGTGGAAAGGTTCAGAGCTATTGCCAAACAGTTGAAATGGTTCGCCGGGAGGCAAATTCGAAACGTCTCTACGCTTGGCGGGAACATCGTCACCGGCTCGCCGATTTCGGATTTGAACCCAATATGGTTGGCGTTAGACGCCATGTTTGTCGTCACGTCCAAAAAAGGCGGAGACCGATACGTCAAAGCGAGAGATTTTTTCTTGGCGTATAGAAAAGTCGATTTGAGGCCTGATGAAATCTTGAAACAAGTCGAATTGAAGGCGTTTGACGAGGCCGACTACACCACTGGAATTGCCGCGACGACAACCAAAGAGTATTTTCACGAGTACAAACAATCGCACAGGCGCGAAGACGATATCGCTATCGTCACGTGCGGAGCTCGTGCACTTTTCGACACGAGTACCGGTGAATGTTTGGATTTTTCTCTCGGTTTCGGAGGCCTGAGTTTCAAAACGATTTTCTGTTCTCAGACGGCGGGCGGCATGGTCGGGAAACACATGACGAAAGAAACGCTGGATTTTCTCATGAACGCAGTCGAGAAAGAATGTTTTGTGGACGAAAGCGCACCCGGAGGAATGTCGCAATATCGAACAACGCTCGCGAAATCCTTCGCATTTAAATTTTTCCTACATTGCGTGAGCGATTTGAGGACTGTCGTGAGCACTTCCTCGTTGTTATACGATCTTCAACAAAATGAACTTTCCTCGCTCGGACGAAACGAGCGACAATCGGTGGTGTCCGGCGCACAATATTTTACGAAAAAACCAAACGGCGAAATCGTCGGACAGCCTTTGGCGCACAAATCCGCGCACATACAGGCAACTGGTGAAGCTATATACTGCGACGACGCCGCAAAACCTGAGGGTTGCGTTCACGCCGCTTTGGTTTTATCTACGATTGCGCACGGAAAGATTCTCTCCGTTGATAGCTCCAGCGCCGTGGAAAGTATTCCAGGTGTACTCGGGTACTTTTCCGCTAAAGATATTCCTAAAAATGGGACCAATAGCATCGGTCCGATTGCACACGACGAGGAAATTTTCGCTACGGAATACGTCACGTGCGTTGGTCAAGTCATCGGTGTCGTCGTCGCGGAAACGAGAGCGATAGCGCTGAAAGCCGCGGACGCGGTGAAAATCGAATACGAGGTACTCGAACCGATTTTGTCCATCGAGGACGCTATCGCGAAGAAATCCTATTACACCGACGAAATGATTGGCATGAAAGGATTTCTCGGGCACGTTTTGCAATCTGGAAATGTCGACGACTTTTTTACAAACGAGAACGAAAAGAGCTCTGATGGCATTCAAATAATCTCTGGATCCACGCGAGTCGGCGGTCAAGAACACTTTTACCTCGAACCGAACGCGTGCGTGGTGGAAGTTACCGACAACGACGAAGTGATCACGATTTCATCGACGCAGTGCCCGATGAAGCATCAAGCGTACATCGCGGATTGCTTAGGTTTCTCTCGAAATAAAGTCACGTGTAAAGCAAAACGTCTAGGTGGCGGTTTCGGAGGGAAAGAGTCGCGATCGGGATTCATGAACGTCGCCATTGCTGTACCGGCGTACTGCTTGCGCAAACCCGTGTCCTTAGTTTTAGACCGCGACGTGGATATGCAAATTACTGGCCATCGACACAGTTTTCGAGGCGACTGGAAGGTGGCTTTTGATGTGAAAAGTCAGAAGATACTCGCGCTTGATGTGAAGATTTATAACAACGCCGGTAATTCGCTCGATTTGAGTTCATCCGTGCTCGACAGGGCACTCTTCCACGTAGATTCCGCGTATAACATTCCAAATTTGCGTGCTGAAGGGTACTGTTGCAAAACAAATTTACCTTCAAACACTGCGTTTCGAGGATTTGGGGGTCCGCAAGGTATCATGATTGGTGAATCCGTCTTGGACGACGTCGCGCGTCATTTAAATATCGCTCCTGATATATTTAGAGAAAATCATTTGTATCACGAAGGCGATATCACGCATTTCGGACAGAAGCTCATTGATTGCCAGGTTCGGAGTTGCTGGGAAGAGTTGAAGCGTAAGTGCGAAGCGTCTTTTGCGGATCGAAGGAAAGCGGTGGAAGCGTTTAATCAGACGAGTAAATACAAAAAAAGAGGCTTCGCCGCGACGCCGGCCAAGTTTGGCATCGCATTTACAGCTTTATTTTTGAATCAAGCTGGTGCGCTCGTGAATGTCTATTTAGATGGCACCGTGGGTGTGTCCATTGGTGGTGTCGAAATGGGTCAAGGATTGTTTACAAAAGTGGCTCAAATCGCCGCGAAAAACTTGGGCGTTCGTTTCGAAGACGTCCACGTCCTCGAGACGAGCACGGAAAAAGTACCGAACGCGTCCCCGACAGCTGCCTCGGCGAGTTCGGATATGTACGGCGACGCGACACAAGACGCGTGTTTGCAAATTATGGAACGCCTGAAGCCGGTTCGAGAGAAGATGGGTAAAGACGCAACGTTTAAAGAAGTCGTCAACTCGGCTTATTTCCAACGCATCGATCTTTCCGCTCACGGTTGGCACGTCACGAAAAATCTAAACTGGGACTGGTCCGTAGGCAAAGGTGAACCGTTCAATTACTACACGTACGGAGCTGCTTGCTCAGAAGTCGAAGTTGATTGCTTAACTGGCGACGTGAACGTTTTACGCACTGATCTTGTCATGGATGTCGGCGACTCAATCAACCCGGCGTTGGATATCGGTCAAGTCGAAGGCGGGTTTGCGCAAGGTTTAGGCTGGATTTTATTGGAAGAGTTGAAATACGGTGATTCGAAAAACGGTCACAGGTGGATTAAAGATGGCGTGAATTTTACGAGAGGACCCGGGACGTACAAAATTCCAACTGCGAACGACGTTCCGGAGGAATTCAACGTTACTTTACTGCACGATTCGAAGAATCCGAGAGCGGTGCAAAGTTCCAAAGCCGTCGGCGAACCACCATTTTTACTTGGAAACTCGGTATATTTCGCGGTGAAAGACGCGATCTATTACGCGAGACAAGAAGACGAATGTGAGAATGAAAAAGAAAAAGTGTTCAGTTTAGATTTACCGTGTACACCAGAGCGCGTGCGCATCGCGTGTGGCAATTCGTTTGCATTCGGTAGTCGCGATTACAAGACGCGCATTACGATTTAGTAGCACTGTAAGTGTTTGTACATATATTATGTATCAGTTATATCCGCATCTTTGTGTCGCGCTGATTATCACGTGTATGATAATAGTATACAAGTCTCTTTTTTACAACTCAAACAGCAAACTACACTTTTCAAAGTTCCATTTTAAAGCATCGACGACTCCAACGGGCTCGTCAGGCAAAGCAACTTTTCACACTCCACCATGATTTCCTTCGCCGTCGGCCTCGACTCTGGATCTTTCGCCAACATCGACTTCAACAAAGCCTTCATCTCGTCGCTGCAAGAAAACTCGTTCAAACCGAAATCTTCGAAGTTCTCATTCACTGACCGTCCATCTCTCAACGCTCGATACTTGTCGCCGTTCATCGGTAACGCTTCCCCTAACATCAACTCCAACGCCGTCGCACCTAGACTCCAAACGTCTGACTTTGCTAGGTTTGAAAAGTCGTCGTTTAACACTTCGTTGGCTAAGTATCGCTGATCGCCATCTATTTCTGAAGCACCACCGATGAGCTTTCTCCGCTTCTCGCTGCAAGTCGACGTCGCGCGTCCCCAATCCCCTAGCTTGTATATCTTCTTCTCCGATTCAAAAATATTATCCGGTTTCACATCCATGTGCGCGATGCGTTCCTCCGAGTCGTGCGCGGCAGATAACGCGCTAGCTACATCGCGAACGACTAACAAAACTTCGCCCTCGTTCTTCGTGAATTTAGCGTTCGGTCCAAACTTTACGGCGCCGCGCTCGCAAAGCTCCATCTGAATGTACAAATGGTCGTACTCCATCCACGAGGTATAATATCGAACAATGTTTGGTGAATTCAATGAAGATAACGCCGCCATCGCGTGAACTTCTCTCAGCGCGTCATTCTTCTCGGATTCACCGTATAACTTCTTTTCCGTGCGTTTGATCGCGTACATTTTCCCGTCCAATCGATGGACGACTCTGGAAACCTTCCCGAAGCCGCCCTTGGCGATCAATCCTAAATCTGCAAACTCCGAACGAAAGCGAAGCATTTGCGCGTTTTCTTTACCCGTCTCTCTATTGCTATTGTTACCGATATGTGCCATTCGCCTGCTGTGCCCTGGTAACTCTTTCGCTTGTTCTTCGTCTCGTAAAAACGCGTTTCGCGATATCGGCGGCGATTGGAGCAACTTTTCCTTCTTCGTCGCGTTCGAGCCACCAACTTGCTGTTGTTGTCTGTTGGGAATTGGTGGGACTTCGAACATGCTGTTGTGTGCGTTCGCGCTATTTCTATTTCCGCCACCGCCGCCGCCGCAGCCTTGCGAGTACTGCAAACACGTTTGTGGAAGACTTCCGGCTCTGCTAATCGTAAACGGCTGCGAAGACTCTCTCGGCGTCAACTGCATCTGCTGCGAGGATAACTGCTGGAATCGCAAGCCAGGAGGACCAGAACTTCCTCCACCTCCATTGATGACGTCCATGGCGCCACGACTCGAATCATAATTACCGCCGCTCAACATCTGCTGACTCACGTTCGGTGAATCAACGAGGCATCCCAACCTTGCTCTCTTGTGTCGCATCGGGCTCAAAGGCACCGGCGACCTCATGCCAAACTGTTTCCCGTTTGTCGTGTTTTGCACAATCGAGCTAAAATACCCCTTACCATTCACACCATTTTCCTTCCCATCGCAACTATCGAACGGCTGCAGACCTTGCTGAGATTCGCTGCCTCCTCCTCCCGCGTTATTCTTGGTGTTCGCGTACGCGATGTTCCCGACCAACTCAAACTGTTGGTCCGCCGGCGTGCAATAATCCGCCACGTCGAAACCATCTTGCGAATACGGCAACGGCGGTGGCTGCTGCGACGGTGCAAATCGAGGCTGGTATCTGTGAATCGATGGTTTTTGCGATGGTCCTAATCCTCCTCCTTGTTGCTGAGAGACTTCGTTGTTGTTGTTGTTGTTGTTATCGTTATTCGCCTTCAAAAGCTGTTGTCCTTGGTCTTCTTTACTGCTCTCGTTTATGCCCGTTTTCGAAAGTTGACGAGATAACCCGGTCGTCGGCGTTTCTAAAACCGCGCGCGATTTCAGCTTCAACATGTTTCTTTTTTCACTACTCGCGTTTGTTGTCCCCGGATCCGCTTTTGTGTCTCGTCCGTTCGCGATGAAAGACGTACGACGCGCGAGAGTGCGATTAGGAACTTTTATGCCCGTTTGGTGCTCTTTTCCCCTCTCTCTGGAAAAAAGAAATTTTGAAAATTCGATGCAAAAGAAACACACACAACAGAGATCAAAACTTGCACGAAACGCGGCTCTCGTGCGATGTAACAAAAACAGTTGCTGCTGCTGCTGCTGCTGCTTTCGGAACTGACGACCAAGAGCGCGTGCGTGTGTTGAAAGAGAGCAGCGAGCGCGCGCGCGTTTTCTCCCGAGTGTGTGGTGTAAATTTTTCAAAAAAAAGGGGGAAAAAGTTGATTTTTGGAAAAACCCTAAATATAAACGCTTAACGAACTTTTATCCACTTTTTATCTGCCCATGATACGCACAACAAACGACCGTCTCGCGCTCGCGAAAGAGATACGAACGCAGATGATGGAACTTTCGCGATCGCTGACCACCTCGTCGTCTTTGAAGCGTTTGCCGTGTTTTTATCGCTCTCATAGGAATTTTGCTGCTTCGTCTTTTAAGAATACTAATGAGAAGAAGAAGAAGAAGAAGAAGAAGAAGAACGAGTACGCGCACAGATGCGAAAAGCGAGAGTTTAGAGAAACGAAGAGAGACGCGGAGCGAGTGTCGTACGCGAACGAAGCGCGGAAGCAATTCGGGAGAATC
>Ga0181558_10002741_pt1 | contig 16458 bp, 11 predicted proteins | sample 011ome_22_FD_133754 | JGI IMG/M metagenome (GOLD analysis project Ga0181558, IMG submission 133754) | Coastal salt marsh microbial communities from the Groves Creek Marsh, Skidaway Island, Georgia - 011507BT metaG (megahit assembly) | ecosystem: Environmental > Aquatic > Marine > Intertidal...
AGGGGCTCGTGCTATTGTTGCTCGAACAGCTTTGGACAACGGGAGCGTGAAAGATTTGGTGTTTAAACTGAAGTCAAACGCAGCTACTCTTGTGATTTTAGCGAATGTCCTTGACGGCAAAGTTACCTTGAGTATCGGGGTTTCTGACGATTTGTTAGAAGTGAAAGATTGGCATGCTGGAAACGCAGTACGTGCATTGTCTAAACACATACAAGGAGGCGGTGGAGGCCAAGCTGCTTTTGCTACGGCAGGCGGTAAAAATCCAGAAGGAGTAGATAAGGTATTAGCAGATTGGCAAAATCATTTTTCATGAGAATAAGTAAATTATGGATGGCAGTGGCCCTTTTCTCGGGCACTCTGCAAGCTCAGACGGATGAGCCCATCGAATACTATACGGATAGTAAAGTTCAGGATACAAAGTTTTCAATCGCTGCTAGTTATGCACCGTCGTTTGCCTCGCGCAGATTGGCATTATATGAGCCGTTGAACGATGGGACGCAAGATTTTGCGCTGCTGAACGAGGGCGCGAAGGGTACTTTAGGCCAGCGTTATGGTATTATGGCGTTTTATGAGTTGCGTAGCATGTTTCATGTGGGCGTGGGCTTTATGACAGAACAAAGTGGCTTCGTTACAAAAGAGTTGGCAGTCTTTGATCAGCGTATTTTACCCGGATTCGGTTTAGATACTATCGGCGTTTTTAACGCGAAAACCTCTTATAGTGCCGTCAATATTCCAATCCAGATGATTTTCCACACTCAAATCAATGATGTTTGGGCGTTACAGGTCGTTCCCTCATATGATTTGACGTTTTACAATACCATTGAAAGGTCATGGATAGGTGATGGCTTGCCTGACTATTCTACTGATGCTGTAGAGGGAGTTTTAGGGAGTATGTATGAGCGAGGTACTGACATTCGCTATCACAAAGGTTTTAACGGAACCATAGGTTTCGCTTTGGGAAATGAGTTTATTGTAGCGAACAATCTCGCCCTCACTCTTCGTGGTGAGTTTCGACTCGGGTTCTTGCCTATCAATAAAGAAGATGCAGGTTTGAGCGAGGTGCCTTACGGTGTAGGTGCTGCTGTAGGCTTCCGATACTACCTCTAGGGTCAGGAAATTTTAGAATAAAAAAAAGCCGACGCATTCGCGTCGGCTTTTTTTTTTGCTGTACCGTTTTTGTACCATTTCCGTCTTATTCGACAGCGCTTGTATCAGTGCTTTCTTCCGTCGATGCTTCCTGTGTAACGGCTTCTCTATTTTCATTGAGCATATCAACCATTTGTTGGGTGATATCAAACTCGGTATTAGCATAGATGATTTGACCGCCTTCTTCGTAGAGTAGAATGAAGTCGAGGTTTAACTCCTCCTTCAAAACTTCGATGGCTTTGTCCATGTCCTTGCGCAATTGCTTCGTTAGGTCATTCTGTTTTTGTGCAAGCTGCTGCTGTGCACCTTGCTCGATAGCAAGATATTGCTGCTGAACACGCATGAGATCCGCCTCGTTAGCCTCGCGTTGACGAGCAGTCATTTTTGGAGCTTCCTGTTGGTAGAGGGCAATATTCTCCTGAAGGGATTGCTGTCTTCTTTGCAGTTCGCTGATGATTTCTTCTTCCTCTTGCTGCAGTTCATCCACCAATTCTTGGAAGTACAAGTACTGGCTTTGCATGGAGTCTATTCGAACATATGCTAAGCGGATGCCTTTTTCGGTTTCCACATTAGCTCCGGAAGGCTGCTGACAGCTCATCATCAAAAGTGCTGCGCTCGCAGCAAAAAGAAATTTCTTCATGTTAAAAGTCTAGGTTGCTTAAAATGCTTTCATCAACGAGTTCTGGTACTGTAACCTTTAGCGAAGGTGTGCGCTCCATCTCTCGTTTGATAGCGAATATAGCTTCTTTATTTCTAGCCCACGATCTTCTCGCGATACCGTTGTTTACATCGTACAAAAGCATCGTTTCTAAGCGTCGTTCGGCATCATCGCTACCATCAAGTAGCATTCCGAAACCGCCGTTGATGACTTCGCCCCATCCGACACCACCGCCGTTGTGTATACTCACCCAAGTTGCACCACGGAAGCTGTCTCCAATCACATTTTGAATGGCCATATCGGCCGTGAAGCTCGAACCGTCGTAAATGTTACTGGTTTCGCGGTACGGGCTGTCCGTTCCACTTACATCATGATGGTCGCGACCTAGTATTACTGGGCCGATTTTGCCTTCAGCAATGGCCTTATTAAACGCTCTTGCGATTTCGGTACGTCCTTGACTATCCGCGTAAAGAATACGTGCTTGTGAACCGACGACGAGTTTGTTCTCTTTTGCACCTTTGATCCAACGAATATTATCGTCCATTTGCTGACGAATCTCCTCTGGCGCCGATTTCATCAACTCCTCTAAGACCTCCTGTGCAATGGCATCAGTCTTGTCGAGGTCTTCGCTTTTGCCCGAAGCACATACCCAACGGAAAGGGCCAAATCCGTAATCGAAACACATTGGACCCATGATATCTTGTACATAGGATGGGTAACGGAAATGTTCTCCATCTTGAGCCATGATATCGGCTCCAGCTCTGGAGCTCTCCAATAAAAATGCATTCCCATAGTCGAAGAAGTACATGCCTTTTTCAACCAAAGCATTAACGGCCTTCACGTGGTTTTTGAGCGTAGATTGGATTCGAGATTTAAACTCTTCGGGTTGCTCAGCCATCATTTGGTTGGCCTCATCATAGGTAAGACCTTGAGGGTAATATCCTCCCGCCCATGGATTGTGCAGAGACGTTTGATCGGAACCCAAATCAACGTGAACATCACGTTCCACCATGCGTTCCCACAGATCTACAATATTTCCTAAAAACGCAATACTGCGCGCACGTTTCGCTGCCTGGAATTCCAGTGCCATATCAATGGCTTCATCCGGGCTTTCGGTGATCTCATCAACCCAGCCTTGCTCGTGACGTTTATACGCTGCTTTAGGGTTGATTTCAGCAGTAATGCTGACTACGCCTGCAATATTCCCTGCCTTAGGCTGAGCCCCCGACATTCCACCTAAACCTGCGGTAACGAATAATTTTCCTTCTGGACCACCAGAGGATTTCATGCGGGCTGCGTTCAGAACGGTAATCGTGGTTCCATGAACGATGCCTTGTGGGCCGATATACATGTAAGAACCGGCGGTCATTTGACCGTATTGTGTCACCCCGAGGGCATTAAATTTCTCCCAATCGTCAGGCTTACTGTAGTTAGGAATCATCATTCCGTTGGTAACCACCACACGCGGCGCCTCAACGCTCGATGGAAACAGTCCCATCGGATGCCCACTGTACATGTGTAAAGTCTGAGTCATCGTCATCTCACTGAGGTACTTCATGGTAAGTAAGTACTGTGCCCAATTCTGGAAAACAGCACCATTCCCTCCATACGTAATCAATTCCTCTGGGTGCTGAGCAACAGCAGGGTCGAGGTTGTTTTGAATCATCAGCATGATTGATGCAGCCTGAGCACATTGTGCTGGATATTCGCTGATATCACGTGCCTTCATTTCGTACGACGGCTTAAAGCGGTACATGTAAATGCGTCCATATTCTTTAAGCTCATCTAAAAACTCTGGTGCCAATTCTGCGTGCCACTCTTTTGGGAAGTAACGCAGCGCATTCTCAAGAGCTAACTTCTTTTCTTCAGGGCGTAAAATGTCTTTGCGCTTTGGTGCTCTGTTAACGTCGCTTGGTACTGATCTTTTTGCCGGTAGTGTAGTTGGAATACCCGCTTTGATGGCTTCTTTAAAATCGGTGCTCATGGTTCTATTTTCCTTTAACTCTGTGTGTTCCTTTATCATAACCGTAAGGGCAATGCTTACAACCGCTTTGGCAGCAATACCCTCTTTTTAAGTGGTATTTCTCAGTAAACACGATATAGCCCTCTGGTGTTTTGTAAAAATCTTCAGGATCTAAATCTTTTTTAAACATTGTATTTACTGCATTTCGCTTGCCCAAAGTTACATCACCGTAACTTTGTGTCTATGCAATCAGACCAATTTCCTTTTCTTCTTCCGTCACCTCTGGAAAAACTCGGTATTTCTGAAATGGAAATATGGATGAAGAGAGATGACCTTATTCATCCGGTAATCTCGGGTAATAAATGGCGTAAGCTAAAGGGTTTTTTCGACCAATTGGACCCGAATTCCACTATAGTCACTTTCGGTGGAGCGCACAGCAATCATCTTCCCGCTGCTGCGCTTGCGGCAAAAATGCACGGAGTTAAAATCATAGGAGTTGTTCGAGGAGAGGAGTTAAATAAAGACAGCAATGAAAATTTACAGTATTGCTTCAGTGAGGGGATGCAGCTACATTTCATTTCAAGAAAACTGTACAGAGAGTTAAGAGAGCAAGATTGGCAGGCAGATGAACTTTTGTCGATTATTCCTGAAAATCATATCCTTCTACCTGAAGGAGGTGCAGGTAATCATTCAGTAATTGGCTGTGAAGAAATTTGGACGGAAATCAAATCGAACTTCACCCCCGATCATTTGGTCGTTTCATCGGGAACGGGTTCAACAGCTTACGGCATACTCTCTGCGATGTCTCCAAATGAAAAAACAGAGGTTCATGTTATCAGTGCAGTGCGTGGGGCAAAGAAAGAAATGCGAAAAGTGTGTGCTTACGCAGAATCTAAAAATATTTCTGTGAATTGGGTGGATGAGGCCTTTGGTGGTTTTGGAAAAACCATCCCAGAACTGCAGATGTCTCGTGTGGGATTTTACAAAAGCACTGGGATTCAAATAGATAAAAACTACAACGCTAAACTCTGGTTCTGGTTACAAAAACAAAGTCTACAAGGTCGAATTGTATGGGTAAACACAGGAGGATTTTCATCTATGTGTTTATCTCCATCATGAGGGCTTATCGGTAATACGAAGTGGCTACTTTTGATGTATGAGACTGAAGCTTTTTGCATTATTTATTACCGTGGCGACGATCATCGCTCTTTTTATCATAGGGAAGCCTACCTACATCGAAATATCAATGTTTGCTACAGCGATATATCTCACATATAGCAGCCTCTGGCCTCGTGTAGAAGTGAATTCGAAGAATCAATCTAATCTTAAAATTGATTATCTAGAAATAGCTTTTTTAACTGTTCACTCATTAATAACGATCGCACTTTTAGTTCTCGGTGATCAATCAACTCTTTCAGTTGGTTTCGCGACTTTGTGGTTTTACTTGTTTATTATATCTACAAAAAGAAAAGATACAGGAAGCCTAGCTTATCTTTTGGCCCTGGGATTCTTTGTGCTCATTTTGATTGCGCTAACTTCTCGATCCTTCTATAGTTTAAATTTAGTTTCAGCATTTGTGAATCAAGGAATAATAATCACAGTTGTCCCGTTTGTTTTAGGGGTGATTGGGATTTATATGTCCACTGAGCAAATACAAAAAGAGCAGCAGGATTATGTGGAAAGTGAGAGGACGGTAGAATGGTTTTCGACACTTATCAATCTGGTGTCTCACAACCTTAAATCTCCCCTAGCTGCGATTTCAGTGAACGCTCAACTTTTAGAAATGAAGGGCGCAAATGGTAGTGATTTTAAGGAACTGAAACGCATAGTTACCGCTGTTGAAACCTCAAACGAGATTATTCATCGACTTTTAAAAGCTTCGTTTGTTACAGATGGTATGACCAATGAAGGCATAAACAGCTCGCTTCAAAAGACTTATCCTGGGCTCCAAATAGAAGGGAACTTAGATCTGGATTTGAAATATGAAGAAAGCATTAGTATTCATTTAGCACTGGAAGTGTTTTTAGATAATGCATTCAAGTATTCCCCTAAGGGCGTCCGCATTAGTAGTGATAACGGGTCCATAATAATTCGTGATTATGGCCCGGGTTTAACAGACGATCAGCTTAATTCTTTTGGAGAAGTAAATGAAAACTCCTCAACCTCACTTCACGGTATTGGGATTCCATTCGCGCTGAAACTCCTGAATAGCATAAATTATCAGGTAGCTCCTCAAAATCTTAAGGACGGCTTGATGATAACGATTCAAAAGGATAACAATAAAATGAATGGCAGCCTCTTTTTTAGTCAAAGACAAACTGCGTGAAATACAAACCCATTGAAAGCCCTTTAAATTTCCTTTAAGAGATCGAGAACTGATTGGGCTACCTCTGGAGAGTCCCAACATTCTTCGATATTCTCTGTCTTCAAGATTTCCTCCATGATGAGGTCATGCTTTTCACCTTGAGCTTTAGCTTCATGGTAAGGTATGTTCGTAAATTTCACCTGGGTATAAAGAGGGGTCCACTTATCTGGGTGACTCGCTTGAACTTTTCGCTCAATTTTCTTTCGCAGCTGAAAAGACGGATCTGCTACTAGATCTCTCATTTCAATAAAGTTGCGAAGGCTTAAGTCTACAAGCGCATTGCCAGCCGGGACGCGCTGTTCCGTGTATATCTCTAGCACCTTCTGCATATTCTCATCGCCGTGTTCGTCGAGAAGTTCTAAGAACACACGAACATCTTCTAATGAGCCGTTCATTCCCTCGCCATAGAAGGGAACCGTAGCGTGAGCTGCATCTCCGATCAGCATGATGTTATGGTTCCAATGGTAGGGATTACATCGGATACACGCTAATGCAGAGGTTGGATTATTTTCCCATTGCTCTTCGAGGTTAGGGATTAAAGGAATGGCGTCTTTGAAGTATTTTTCGAAGTAACGCAGACCGTCCTTGCCGGTTTTTAATTGGTCCAAACCGAATTCACCAGTAAACGGAGCAAATACAGTACCGGTAAATCCATTGTCGGTATTGGCCAGACCCATGAGCATGAATTCACGACGCGGCCAAATATGCAAGGCATCAATGTTTAATTGAGGCGAGCCATCCTCCGCAGCAGGAATATGAACTTCTTTGTAACCGCTATCAATGAATTTTTGAGAAAAATCAAACCTTGGTTTACCCATCAAAGTTCTGCGTACTGCCGAACCAGCACCATCCGCTCCTACGATTAAATCGCCTTGGACGCTTCTGGTTTTTCCTTCATGAGTTAATCGGACTACGCCTTGATCAGTATCCACATACTCGCAGATGTGGTCGAAGTGAAAGTTCACATTCGGTAATGCATCGGCAAGGTCAACGAGCGTTTCGTTGAGTTCGCTTCGAGAAATGCTATGAATCGCTTGATTATCTATGCTGTAAGGAAAATAACTTTCGTTTCCTTCAATATCGTGAATTTGTCTACCGTAGGCAGGAACTACAATGGCGCGAATCTGTTCTTCGATACCAGCGTATTTGAAAGCCGTCCACCCGCGGTGACTCACTACTAGGTTGATCGATCTCCCACTGCCGTATTCTGCTTTACGAGGGTCTGGTCGCTTTTCAAAGACTTCTACAGAGTATCCTTTTTTACCTAAGGCGTAAGCCATGTAGGATCCGGCTAAACCGGCACCAATGAGTACTATATTCTTCATGAAATGTTCTTAATGGTTCTGTAAATAGGATTGTAAGATTTCGCCAAAGTGACGGATATCTTCAAAAGAATTATAGAGAGGCACTGGTGCCATACGGATCACATTCGGTTCTCTCCAGTCTGTTATTACGCCTTCGCTCATCAAATAGTCGAAAAGTGGACGCCCGTATCCGTGAACGTGTACCGATATTTGAGCCCCACGCGCATCTTTTGGAGTGATTATTTCCAGTGATTTTCCGGTGCTTTGCGCCACGTAGTCCAATACTTCCTGCAAATATGCAGTCAGTGCACGACTTTTCTTCTGCAGTTCGGGGAATCCAGCCCTGTCAATGATGTCTAAACTGGCTCGAATTGGAGCCATTGCCATGACTGGAACATTAGAAAGTTGCCATGCTTCCGCGGTTGGAATTGGGACAAATTTTTCCGGCATTTGGAAACGTGTCTCTTTATCGTGACCCCACCATCCTTCAAATCGAGGTATATCAGAGAGGCCATGATGACGCTCGTGAACGAAATATCCTGCAGTGGCTCCTGGACCTGAGTTCAGGTATTTGTAGTGACACCATGCGGCGAAGTCTACATTCCAATCATGCAAATGCAGCTCAACATTCCCTGCTGCATGCGCCAAGTCCCAGCCTACAACAATGCCCTGAGCTTGCGCGTATGCAGTGAGCTCTTCCATGGCCATCACTTGACCGGTATAATAGTTTACACCGCCGATCATCATAAGCGCAATTTCCTCACCATGGGCATCGATGGCGGCCTTGAAGTCTTCCGTATGGATATGGTGTTCTCCTTCTCGAGGGCCAACCTCGATGAGATGTTCTTCTGGATCTAGACCGTGGAAGCGGAGTTGAGAAGCTAAAGCATACTGATCAGAAGGAAAGGCTTTTGCTTCACACAATATTTTCGTGCGCTTTCCCTCTGGTCTAAAGAAGCTGACCATTAACAAGTGTAAGTTATTGGTCAGGGTTCCCATGACGACCACTTCTTCAGGCTTGGCGCCCACTACTTTGGAAAGACTTTCCGAGAAAAATTCGTGGTAAGGCATCCAAGGACGGCGTGCGTGAAAGTGGCCCTCAACACCCCAGTTTTTCCAATCTTCTAATTCCTCGTCAAGATAGGTCTTAGCGCCTTTTGGCATAAGGCCAAGGGAGTTGCCCGTAAAGTACAAGGTTTGCTTCCCGTTAATTACAGGGATGTGGAATTCATCTCGTAACGCTTTTAGAGGGTCGTTTTGGTCTAATTGGGCAGCATAAGCTGTGGAAAGTACGGTCATGATTGTGCTCTGTTTAAGGGAGGCTAAAGGTAAGGCATACGCCAAACTAGTCCTAAAAGTATCCAAGGCAGCCCCTCAATAAGTAGACTGTAGTAAAGGTCCCCAAGATTAGGGTTTGCTACGATGATGATGGTCGCAAAGAATACGAAGGTGATAAACGTTGGGAAGGCCGCTAGTGCTAGACCGGTGGTGAGTACAAGAAAGCTTAACCAAAGTAGGCCGTGAGCAATGAAAATGCTATTGCGAGGGCCGACAAGATGAGGGAGCGTTTTGATGGAGTTGCTATCGATCGACGAATCTCTAACATCAAAGGGTATAGTCAGTGCAGCGGTCCATAAAAAGCGTTCAAGGAATGGTAATATAGGGGATTGACCGTCCAAATAGGCAGGGATGAAGGCGGTAGTAAAAGCCCAAGTAAAAGCGATGAGAAAAAGCTTTAATCCCGGAACCGAACGCAGACCTCCACCTCGTTTTCGTAGTAGAAAAGGCAAGGGATAGAGCACTGCGATTCCTGCTGCGAAAAGATAAAGACCCACAAGTTCTATAGAAAACAACCTAGTGATTTCCACTATCGATAAACCAGCGCCAAGGACCATACTCATCCAGCTGATTTTAGGCATTCGCTTTCGCCAGGCCGTGATTTTTGACGAAGAATCCGCTTCTGATGGGCCTTCGAAAAATCGTGCAAACCCATATATGACAAGAGTTCCAGCCGCGTTTAGTAGGGCGACAGATGGGGTAGAGGAGTTCAGAATTTTTTCTGTGGCTAATGTGAGTGCAAAGACGGCACCGGCCACCCAAAAATTGGCATAAACCAAAAGTCGAACGACTCCAAGTGCAGTGTTAATAAAAGGGTTGAAACTTCTCTCCATTCTCAGGTGTTAAAAATACATCATGTTAACCAACTCTGATGTAATTTTGCAGAACTTAAAAGAGAATCTCCTATGAAGCGCAATTCATTTGCTTACAGACACATTGGTCCCAAAGCAGTAGATGTTGATCAAATGCTCTCTACTATTGGAGTAGATTCGATCGACACGCTCATTGACCAAACAGTACCTTCGACCATTCGTGCCGAAAAGGAACTGGACCTAGCCCCAGCCATGACCGAAGCTGAATTCTCGACGCACATTACTGCGCTCGGTGAAATGAATAGCGTGTTCAAAACATACATCGGTTTGGGATACCATCCAACCGTGTTGCCAGGCGTTATTCAGCGCAATATTCTGGAGAATCCGGGATGGTATACTGCATACACTCCGTATCAAGCTGAGATTGCCCAAGGTCGATTAGAAGCTTTAATGAACTACCAGACGATGGTAGTTGATTTGACTGGGATGGAATTGGCCAATGCATCTTTGTTGGACGAGTCTACGGCAGTTGCAGAGGCTATGTCTATGTTCTATGGTGCTATGCCACGCGCGAAAAAGAAAGCAGGCGCTAACAAATTCTTTGTGGATCACAACACGTTCCCTCAAAGTTTAGATTTGCTGAAAACAAGAACCACTCCTATCGGCGTGGAATTGGTCGTAGGCGATTACCGCGAATTTGAAGCTACGGATGAATTTTTCGGAGCATTAGTGCAGTACCCAAATGCGGATGGTTCTATCGAAGATTACCGCGGATTTGCTGCAAAATATAATGCAGCTGAGGTTCAGTTAGTAGTTGCTGCAGACATCATGTCCCTCGTATTGCTAACTCCTCCGGGAGAATGGGGTGCTGATGCAGTTGTAGGAACGACGCAGCGTTTCGGTATTCCACTAGGATACGGAGGCCCGCACGCAGCATATTTTGCAACAAAAGAGTCGTACAAGCGTCATATCCCTGGACGTATCATCGGTAGAACTATAGATACGGATGGCAATCCAGCATTGCGCATGGCACTCCAGACGCGTGAGCAGCACATCAAAAGAGATAAAGCTACTTCTAACATTTGTACAGCTCAAGTATTGCTAGCTGTAATGGCGGGAGCTTACGGAGTATATCACGGTCCAGAAGGTTTGATGGACATCGCAGAGGCAATTCATACGAAGACCGGTACGTTAAACGAGGCGGTAAAAGGTATGGGACTTGTTCAGCACAATGCGAGCTTCTTCGATACGTTGAAAATCAGCTTGAAATCTAGTGATGCGAATACATTGAAATCGCTTAGTGAAGATGCTGAAATCAATTTCCGCTACTTCGATGAAAAGACCATCGGTATTTCACTGAACGAGACTACCACTGATGAAGATGTTGCAGAGATCATTGCAGTCTTAGCAGCAGCGGAAGGTGTAGATACGATCGAAATGAGTGATTTAGGAACCTATATTCCTGAAGCACTGGTTCGTAGCTCTGCCTTTATGACCAATGAGGTTTTCCATAGCTACAGAAGTGAAACCGATATGATGCGCTACTTGAAGTATTTGGAGCGCAAAGATCTCGCTTTGAATCACAGTATGATTTCTCTCGGTTCGTGTACAATGAAGCTAAATGCGGCTTCTGAAATGATTCCATTATCAAGCGGTTCATGGAACAATTTGCACCCATTCGTCCCTGTAGAACAAGCGGCTGGCTACATGCAGGTAATCGAAGAATTGGAAAAAGACCTTGCAGAGATTACTGGCTTTGACGCTACTTCATTACAGCCAAACTCTGGTGCGCAAGGTGAATATGCAGGTTTGATGGTTATTCGTGCCTACCACCAGGCCAATGGTGATCACCACAGAAATATTGCCTTGATCCCATCATCAGCACACGGTACCAACCCAGCTTCTGCGGTTATGGCAGGAATGAAAGTGATAGTTGTTGCTTGTGATGAGAACGGTAATATCGATGTAGAGGATTTACGTGCGAAAGCAGAGAAACACAGCGAAAATCTTTCATCACTGATGATTACTTACCCGTCAACACACGGTGTATTTGAAGCAAGTGTAAAAGAAATCACTTCGATCATTCACCAGCACGGTGGTCAAGTATATATGGATGGTGCAAACATGAATGCACAGGTAGGTTTGACATCGCCAGGCCTGATCGGTGCTGATGTTTGTCACTTGAACTTGCACAAAACATTCGCTATCCCTCACGGTGGTGGTGGTCCAGGTATGGGTCCAATTTGTTGTAAATCTCACCTAGCGCCATTCCTTCCAAAGCACACGGTTATAGATATGGGTGGAGAGCAAGGTATCTCGAGTATTTCTGCAGCTCCGTGGGGCTCTGCGTTGATCCTTTTGATTTCTTACGCCTACATCAAGATGTTGGGAAGTGAAGGCTTAACAGACAGTACAAAATATGCCATTTTGAGCGCTAACTATATTAAGGAGCGTTTAGCGGGTTCATTTGATGTGCTCTACACCGGTGAAAACGGTCGTTGTGCTCATGAAATGATTTTGGATTGTCGCCCATTCAAACGTGATGCGGGGGTTGAAGTAACCGATATTGCGAAGCGTTTGATGGACTATGGTTTCCACGCTCCGACGGTAAGTTTCCCAGTTGCAGGTACTGTAATGGTAGAGCCTACAGAGTCTGAAGGTCTAGCAGAACTAGATCGTTTCTGTGACGCGATGCTGAGTATTCGTGCAGAGATTCGTGAGATTGAAGACGAATCGGTGGATGCAAAAGTGAACGTTTTGAAAAATGCTCCGCACACCCAGTACATGATCTGTGGTGATCATTGGGACTTCCCATATACTCGTTCGAAAGCTGGATTCCCACTTCCGTATGTGAGTGAGAATAAATTCTGGCCTACGGTACGTCGTGTGGACGATGCTTACGGTGATCGTAATCTCGTTTGTACGTGTGAGCCTATCGAAAGTTACATGGAGACGGCAGAGGCTTAATACAGAGCAAGCACTCTGCGTGTAGATTTATAAATGAAACACCCCTGCAAAGCTCGCTTTGCAGGGGTGTTTTTTATGCGGGAATATTTCGCGCCGACAGCTCCTTTAAGCCTTAATGCTGCGAATATCTGCCCCTGTTGGTTTTTGGAAAAGTGCCAGATCAAAGTGGCGAGTGGCCGCATAGAGGTGGTCGAATACATCTGCCATGATGTTTTCATAAATGGCCCAGTCGGTAGTGTTTGTGAAGCAATAGACCTCTACAGGAATGCCCTCTGTAGTAGGTTGTAGTTGACGTACCATTAAGGTGTGCTCCGTGTTGATATTCGGGTGGTTGCGCAGATAAAATTCAATGTATTTGCGATAGAGCCCGATGTTGGTTTGGCGACGTCCGTTTAATAAGCTCGCGCCTTTAATGTTGCGTTCCTTATTAGTGGCATCTATTTCTGCTTGGCGCCCGTGCATGAAATCGGAGATTAAGTCAATCTCTCGGAGACTGTCCTGCAGCCCCTCATCAAGGTGGCGTATGGAGGTAATGTCAATATGAATGTTGCGTTTGATGCGTCGTGCACCGGTCTCGGACATGCCGCGCCAATTCACAAAGCTATCGCTCACAAAGGCCGTTGCAGGAACAGTGCTGATGGTCTTATCAAAGTTTTTGACTTTTACTGTCGTTAAATCAATGCTCATTACGTCCCCGTCTACACCGTATTGAGAGAAGGTGATCCAATCACCCACCTTTACCAAATCGTACATGTGGATTTGGAAATTGGCCAAAAGCCCTTTGATACTATCCTGAAATACAAGAATCAGGATGGCAGTGGTCCCGGCGAATGCGCCTAGAATAGCGCCTGCAGAAGTGCCCGTTAGAAGTGATATGACAGCAATAGCAGCACCGAAAAACGCGAGGAGGCGAATGACCTGACTGATCGTACGAATGGGTGTGTTGGTATACTTGTCGTTCTTGGTGAGCCAATTCTCAAGTGCGCGTAAGGTGCGATTGATTAAGCTTACCCCGAGGACAATAGTGTACAGAATGATGAACTTCTCGATGATTGGAATCATCTTTGGAACATCATTGAATACAAACGGCAGACTTTGGTAAACGATTCCGGCCGGCACCAGATGGGCGAGGTTTTTAAACACGCGCTGCTCAAAGAAATAATCGTCCCAAGTTGCCTTAGTACGCTTTACGGCCGTGTGTATCACACGTACGAGGATTTTCCTGGAGAGGAAGTCTGCAAACAGTGAAATGACCGTCAATAGGACGATGTCGATACCGAGTACCAACCACTCGATCCAATATTCAGAAACATGCAGTTGACGCAGCCAGTCGCTGGCCCAATGTATTTGATCCATTAGTATGGGTGAAATAGGGTTATGCTATCAAATCTAATCGAAGTTGCATAAAAATACCCTAAACCATAAACGGTTGTATCGTCTTGTCGTCTAATATTTCCAATCTGAGGGCTATATGGCACGCTGAAAAGTCCGCCGCCACCGATGTTGTTTCCCATGATGGTTAGGTAGTCGTACATACCACTACTCACTGTTCTTGTTTCAAATGCAAGATTGATCAAGGTATCGCGGAATACTGTGTAAGGAGGTCCGATAAAGTTGAAGCGGCTCACCTGTGGACCTTGAATAAACTGCTCGTCGTTGAAAATGTTAATGCTTGAATTCAAGCTTTTTTCTGTTTCTTCCGGAGTGAGCGGTCCAGTCGGGCCTTGGGGAGCATAGATTTTCGTGGTCCAGTAATTCTTTACCCAATACGCGTTACCAACACCTGCTGGGTCATTCCATAGTGCGTAAGGACTGTAGTAAGCCGAATCGGCATCTGCATAGAAAACAGAGTCGCCGGTTCTGAAATCTACCCAGCTGCTGTCGTCTTCTAAAATTGGAAACATTGGGGCAAGGAAAGTGAAAGGTGCATTGACAACATCTGTCGTGCTTTCCCAAACACCTGTAGCATCGCCGTAACCAGATGGGACATCTATGACGATACGGTAACCCTGGCCAACTTGTGCAAGTAGCGCGGTATCTTCATATCGGCCTGTGCTTACCTCGGCAAGGTTGGCGATCAAGCTATCGTTTTTATAGACTTCAATCTGCGCACCCGAAATTTTGGAGGCTTCATCCGTGCTTAAATATGGTGAGCTGATGCCCAAATCAAGATAGGTCCCTGTCCCCGGTAAATCGGTTACAGCTCCACTCACAGAGATCAGTGCAGCGCCATCGTAGGCGTCAGTGATGACCTTGTCTGTGACGTCAATCTCACAAGAAGTAATGGCAATGCTTAGAAAGCTAAATAGAATCAGTTTTTTCATTGCTTAAAAGTCTAGGTTGTATGTGATAGTTGGGATGGCCGTAGCAAAGATGGAAAGTTGCGTAGCTTTAGTCTGTCCAGTTGGGATATTGTTCTCGTCCAATTCCTCTTCAAAGAAAATACTAAAGGCATTTTTGCGGGCATAGGCATTGTACACTCCAATATTCCAGCTTCCTTTCCAGTCGCGGTCCTTTTTATTTGGTATGGAGATGTCCATACTTAAATCTAAGCGGTGGTAGGCAGGGGTTCTACTGTTGTTTCTGCTCAGTGCGAAGGGGTAAATGATACCTTCAAATTCACTCTTAGCTTCCGGGTAGGTGTACGGCTTTCCAGTCTGGTAAATGAATGAACCGGAGAAACTGATATTTGGCTTCCAGGCATAGGCTGCAACGATCGCTACATCGTGCGGTTTATCTTGAGCAGCAGAATACCACTCGCCCAGGTTGATCCATTCATCTGGTGTTGCACCGAGGTCTACTTGAAGTTCGGACCTGCTGTAGGTGTAGGCAATCCAACCGGTGAGTTGTCCAACTTTTTTGTCCAATTGCATTTCCACACCGTAACTTCTGCCTCGTCCAGTCATCAGGGCAATTTCTAGGTTGTCAATTCCGGTAGGCTGCGCACCATTTTTGAAATCTACGAGATCACGCATAGACTTGTAGTAGCTTTCGATACTCAGCTGCCATTCACCGTCTTGGAAGTTGCGGTTCCATCCAAGGGCGATTTGATCCGCTGTTCCCGGATCGATGTAGCGTCCAGCAGGGCGCCACGTGTCGATCGGCAAAGAGGAAGTGGTGTTTGAGATCAAATGAATGTACTGGCGCATTCTATTGTAGCTCGCTTTAATCGCAGTGTTTTCTGTTGCTTTATAGTTGATACCTAAACGAGGCTCAAGTCCTTGTAAGCCGTCAAAAGCTTCAATGATCTCCATAGAGCCATAGCTGGTAGTATCTGTGATCAGGTCGTTGCGAACGGTCCCGTTAGCTGTTGGTGTATAGTTTACTACGTCGCGCGCTCCGAGATTGTAAAAGGAGCTGTAACGAAGACCACCGCGAATAGTGAGGCGATTGTTCAATTTCCAATTGTCTTCAATATAAATCGCCGGCTCAACCGCGTATTCATTTTGTAGTTCGATATTGATGTCGGCCAGATTGGTATCGATATAATCGAAGACCGTAGAGAACGGTTCGAAATCGTAGATGGTCGCTTCTGCACCATAATTTACCTGGTGTTTCGCGTTAGGGAACCAGCTGAATCCAATCTTATTTGTCTGGTTTTTAATGTAGGCAATGTTGTCAATTTTAGCTTGAGGGAAATCAAAGCCAATTGCGTAGTCGTAATCCGAATATATGGTGCTCACGTTCATAAAGAGCTTGTCCGTGATCAGGTAGTTCCAGCGACCCGTTAGCCCAAGGTTCCCCCAGTTGAATTTCACCAATCCTGGGACACCAAAGGCATCTTTTCCGTAATACGCGCTCAGGAACAATCGGCTTTTGTCATTGAATTTATAGTTGACCTTAGCGTTGAAGTCGTAGAAGTTTGCAATGATGGTGTTTAAATCATCATTAGGGCTTGCCTTGAG
>Ga0181558_10002744_pt1 | contig 16452 bp, 8 predicted proteins | sample 011ome_22_FD_133754 | JGI IMG/M metagenome (GOLD analysis project Ga0181558, IMG submission 133754) | Coastal salt marsh microbial communities from the Groves Creek Marsh, Skidaway Island, Georgia - 011507BT metaG (megahit assembly) | ecosystem: Environmental > Aquatic > Marine > Intertidal zone...
GGGCATCGCCCAAGGAGTACACCACCTGATTCGCGCCTTCCATGTCGAGATGCGCGACGCGCGCGCGCGTTTTAAGCACCAAGTACTCGACGAGCTGTAACCGTTCCTTGACTAAGTCGCCCTTGGCATCTCCGAGCGCCGAGTCATTAAACATCAACCTACGTAAAGTCCAGTTTTTATTCATGATTTGTGGGATGCGCGCTGTCGGCGCGAACTTGGATCACGAACCTCCGCGCTCGTCGTACGGTGGGGCGCCGAGTTGGGAGGTGAGCGGGGCGAGGAGCGTGCGGAGAACGTCGAGCACGGATTCGGAATCCGCGGCGAAGAAACGGAGCACGACGCCGGGATGTGGGAGGGGTAAATCGCTCGCGGTGACGAATAATGTCGACCGTGGGTCGGTTTGGGTAAGGGCATCGGGCGAAGCACGCACCCAGGACGCGCCGCCTTCACGCATGTGGCGCGTCGCCGAAGCGCGGGCCCAATTGCCGCACGACTTTGCGAGGTCTTGCACTCTCGACCCAACGATGATGAGCGACGCAAACACGTTCACCGCACCCATTCGTAGCGCGAGCGAGACGTTGGCGTTCAGAGAATCTCGCGAAGACGCTTCTAAACGCGTGGCTTCGATAACGACGGGGTCGTCGTTGGCCATCACACGCGTGCGTACGTCCGCCCTCTCGAACGCCCATCTCTCGTTCCTGTACCCGACTCTACCCGCTGTGATCCAATCTACGCACACGAACGATCCATTTTCGTGGATATCGATCGTTTGCGTCTGTCGAAAAACCGCGCCGGCAAATATTTGCGTCGGGTCCGGGAGCAACGCTAACAAACCGCCGTCGCCAACGCTTGCGTACAGCGCCGACGTCGTCTCCCCGACACTCGATCGTCCTCCGCCCTCGTCCGCCTTCTCACAGTCATCCCATCGTCGTTTATTATGTTTATACACCTTTTGTGTGCCTTGCGTCGCCAAAGCCAACGCGCAACCGTCATCCACGCGAATCGTCGTCCCGCTGGCGTCGCCGCTCACCAATCCGCCACCCATGTTCACCGCGTACGCCCACGCGCAATCGCAATCGCCGTCGATCCCGCGCTTGGGTGCGAGATACTTCACCGGGTACTCCGCGTAGCATCGCGTCACGGTGGACGAGCCGTTGGCGCGCGTGACGTCGAGCGCGGCGGTGGCACACGCGCGTTGCGCTGAAGGGTCGCCGGCGAACGCGCGACGCATCTGCGCCGTCCCGCGCGTCGTGCGCGAGCGGAGGGACGCGCAACGCAGCGTACGTTCGACGGCGACTCGTTCGACGGCGACTCGTTCGACGGCGACGCGCGCGCGCGCGACGACGAAGAGTGAAGAGCTCCAAAAGTGTCGGACGACAGAGGCGTGTATTATTAAAAATTAAAGTGGTTTCTTCTCGCGCCCGGTCTGCGCGGCCCAATCGTCGAGAATGTGCTGCGCGATCTCTCGCACGCCAACGCCTTTCTTGACCTGCGCCATGACCACCGGCCCGTCCTCGCGCTGGATCTTGGCGTCGCGTTCCATGACTTCTAGGGACGCGCCGACGGCGTCGGCGAGCTCGCACTTGTTGACGACTAATAAATCCGCCTGCGTCACCCCAGGTCCACCTTTGCGCGGAATCTTATCGCCACCGCACACATCGATGACGTACACGATGTAGTCTGCGAGCTCGCGCGAGTAATTCGCCGCCAAATTATCGCCTCCGCTCTCCATTAAACAAATGTCGCAATTCGGATACGCCGCCGTGAGCTCTTCGACGGCGTTCAGATTACTCGATATATCCTCCCGTATCGCCGCGTGCGGGCACCCTCCGGTCTCTACCGCTCGAATGCGATTCGCATCCTCCAACGCATCGTTCGCGATCAAAAACTCTCCATCCTCCTTGGTGAAGATGTCATTCGTCACCGCCGTGACGTCGTACGCGTCCCGCAGCGCTCGACATAGCGCCAGCGTCAGCGCCGTCTTCCCCGTCCCCACCGGTCCACCGATCCCTACCGTGTACGCACGGTCGGCAAACGTTTGCGCGCGAACGATCGCGCCCTTTCGGCGCTTCGCGAACGATCCGGGACCGTACAGTTTCTCGTGTCGGTGCGGTTTCAAGCCGTCGTGCGCGTGCAGCGCACCGAACTCCACGTCATCGCTCCCGTGCGCGTGCGCGTGCGCGTGCGCGTGCGCGTGCGCGTCGCTCGACATCGGTCGAGCGTGTCGCACGAATGCGCTTAAAAGATCGCGTAGCGCGCGCGGGGCGTCGAGTTCGCGGCGTCGTCGTAAACGTCGCGATGTCCCGAAAGGTCGCGAAAAGTGCACTTTTTTCCGCGTCGCGATGCACGACACTCGCCCGCGCGCGCGACGCGACTCGGCGCGCGCCGAGAACCCGCACGCGACTCGACGCGACTCGACGCACGCGACGTTCGAAACGAACCATGCGTCTCACGCCGTGCGAGGTCGATAAACTCAACGTGCTCGTCGCCGCGGGGCAGCTGGCGCAGCGGAGACTCGCGCGCGGATTGCGTCTAAACCATCCCGAGGCCGTGGCGCTGCTCGCGATGCAGTGCGTTGAGCTGGTGCGAGACCCTCATTTCGAGAAGGACGGCGTGCGTCAAGCGCTGACTTTGGCGGAGGTGCAAGATATGGGTAAGCGCATGTTGGGACGACGACACGTCCTCGACGGCGTCCCGGAACTCGTGGGCGACGTGCAGATAGAGACGACGTTCGCTGATGGGACGAAGTTGATCACGATTCACGATGCGATATGTGCGGATGATGTCGATCTCGAACTTGCGCTGCTGGGATCGTTTTTACAGAAACCGGACGCTCGGGCGTTTCCGCCGGCGGCGAAGGAAAAGACGCCGGCGCCGGGGGAGATATGTACGTCGAAGGATTCTTTAGAGCTCCTGGAGGGAAGACCGAAGCGAAAGCTGAAAATAACGAATACGTGTGATCGACCGATTCAAGTGGGAAGCCACTTTCATCTCATCGAGACGAATCGGTTTCTGACGTTTGATCGCCGGCGAGCGTACGGAGCGCGTTTAGCCATTCCGAGCGGTACGGCGGTGCGATTTGAGCCTGGAGAGTCGAAAACTGTGTCTGTGGTCGATATCGCAGGTAACAGGGTCGTTCGGGGTGGGAACAACCTATTGAACGGGCCCGCGACCGCGGATAGGTTGGAAGAAGTGATGAAGCGGGTGGTTGATGGTGGATTCGGGCACACAGAAGCCGGCGATTTGGGCGAAGGCGAACCGTTGATGATTCCGAGACACAAATACGCGCACATGTACGGACCCACCGTTGGTGATCGCGTGCGATTAGCAGACACGAATCTGTATATCACTCCTGAGCGTGACTTGACGATGAAAGGTGAAGAATCTAAATTCGGTGGCGGTAAGACACTTCGCGAGGGGATGTCTCAGCAGGGCGGCGTCGGCGACGCTGATTCGCTCGACACCATCATCACGAACGCACTGATAGTCGACCATAGTGGTATCTATAAAGCAGACATTGGCATAAAAGACGGTCACATTGTCGGCATAGGCCATGGTGGGAATCCAGATGTCGCCGACGTGACACCTGGAATGGTTGTTGGCGTGAACACTGAAGCTATCGCCGCGGAAGGGTGCATCGTCACTGCCGGTGCGCTGGACACGCACATTCACTACATCTGTCCGCAACTGTGCACTGAAGCTATCGCGAGTGGCATCACAACCCTCCTTGGTGGCGGTACGGGACCAGCATCTGGAACATGCGCGACCACGTGTACGCCGTCCGCCGCGCACATGCGATTCATGCTCGAGACAACGGACACGCTGCCACTCAATTTTGCGTTCACTGGCAAGGGTAACACGGCGTCGCCCGAAGGCTTGCATGAAATCATTAAAGCTGGCGCCGTTGGTATGAAATTACACGAGGATTGGGGCACGACACCGGCGGCAATCGACAACTGTCTGACCATTGCAGAGGAGTACGACGTCGCCGTCACGATTCACACCGATACACTCAACGAATCATGCTGCGTCGAAAAATCCATCGAGGCATTCAAGGGCCGTACTATTCACACATATCACTCCGAGGGTGCCGGTGGAGGCCACGCGCCGGATATCATCAAGGTTTGTGGTGAAAAAATGGTCCTTCCTTCGTCCACAAACCCAACGCGGCCGTTCACAAAAAATACTGTGGACGAGCATCTGGATATGCTCATGGTGTGCCATCACCTCGATCCTGAGATCCCAGAAGACGTAGCGTTCGCCGAATCACGCATACGTGCGGAAACTATCGCGGCCGAAGATGTTCTCCACGATATGGGTGCGCTCAGTATCATGGCAAGCGACTCGCAAGCCATGGGACGGGTCGGAGAAGTCATTCGCCGCACGTGGCAAACCGCGCACTCTAATAAAGAACAGCGCGGTTCTCTGGAAGAAGACAAGCATTCCGGTGCAGACAACGCCCGAGTGAAACGATATGTGGCAAAATATACCATAAACCCTGCCATAGCTCATGGGATGTCGCACAAGGTTGGGAGCTTGGAAGTGGGCAAATTCGCCGACGTCGTCATTTGGAAACCGGCGTTCTTCGGCGCTAAGCCAGAAATGGTCGTTAAAGGCGGACAGATCGCTTGGGCACAAATGGGTGACCCAAATGCAAGTATTCCTACCCCTGAACCTGTCATCATGCGGGGAATGTTCGGTGCGCTGAAGCCAGGGAAGACTTGCATAGCGTTCGTGAGCGCCGCCGCCGCCGCGGCAGATGTTGGCACGAAGTATGGTCTTAATAAATGCGTCGAGCCGGTTTTGAAATGCAGAGGCTTGAGCAAAGACGATATGATTTGGAATAATGCGTGTCCAAAGATTGAAGTCGATCCGGAAACATACGAGGTTCGAGCAGACGGCGTCGTGTTAAAAAGCCTGCCTGCGCAAGAGCTGCCTCTTGCGAGAAGATACTTCATAATGTGAACGTACCGGTACCGTGCAAGAAATACCATGCGAAGGGAGAGAGCTTAGACTGAAAAATTACAAAAGTGATTTCAATACGCTTTAGATAGCCCATAGCCACGACAAACGAACGTCGGGCGCTAAAAAAAATTTTAATAAATGATGAACTGGTTCATAATGTTAATCACCAGTGAGTGCATGTGTGCGCGGTTCACTCAGGGCGGTCGCCGCGACACATCTCAAATCGATTGGTCAGAACTTACAGATGGCCGGCGATGAGTTTCGCACGGTAACCCGGTTGTTGAGACAACTTCTCGGTGGACTTCGAGGAGCCCGGCGCGAGAAGCGCGTCGATCTTGCCTTCGATGACGTCCATGCGCATGTGAACATCGTCGTTGGTGAACATACCCTTCAAGACGACGGAGATGGAATCCCAAGATTCGTACACCGGCAAGAAGATGATCACCGCGGTGGCGACGGTACCCCAGGCAAGGGCGATGCCGACCCAAAGGTTGAAGTAACCCTTGTTGAAGACACCGCAGCCCGCGGAGGTGCCACAGCCCGCCGGGAGCGAGAAGACAGGCCAGAGGACAATCATGACGAAGGTGAAGCCGATGCCCCACTTCTTGATCCACGAAAGCGCGGCTTCAAGCTGCTTCGGGTTGGAATCTTCATCTTGATCGAATTCCGGAAGCTTGTCATCGATGAGTTGAATGCGGTCATTCAACGTGCTGAAGTCGAAGTTTTGCGGATCTTGGAAGGACATGATCGCGTGGATAATGCCCGAGGAGCAAATGGCGACAATGTTACCGGCGAGCATCGGGTAGTTCATACCGAGCGTGTCGATGGTGACGTCGTCGTACAAGCCTTGAGCGGTGACGATCCAGGTGATTAAACCGAGAACTTGGCCGGCAATGGCGCCGACGACGGCACCCTTGGCGTTCGCCTTGTCCCAAGTCAAAACAAAGGAGATCGGCATGACGGCAGAGCCGATGAAGATACCCATCATAAGGTACACGAAACCGAGGGACAATTCAAGTTTTTCAAGGATCAAGGAGAGGACGCCCATGAAAAGACCGAAAGCGACGACGCCGTAACGAGACACACGAAGGATGTCCTCACCCGTGGCGTTCGGCTTGATGTACTTGCGGTACACATCGTACGAGAACAAGGAGGAGACAGCGATTTGCTCGGCGGAGCCAGTGGATACGATGGCCATGAAGAGCATGATGGTGATCGCGGCAGCACCACCTTTACCCATCAAGTGGGAAGCGATAGCGGGTGGCACGAGACCTCTGCCAGCTTCGTCGGCGGTGACCGGCAAATCGAGGGCGACGGTGGCGAGACCCATGGCGGTGGCGAGGGCGAAGGGGATGGTGAACCACACGAGACCGCCGAGGAGGTAACCCTTGGTGGAGGAGCTCGGCTTAGCCGCGATGGCGGATTGCCAGTAGGATTGGTCGACGAAAACGGTGCCGAAGTTACCAACAATGTTGATGATACCGAAGATGACACCACCTTCAGAGAGCATGGTCAAGTACGAGCCCTTTTGGTTCTTGGCGACCGGACCGCAGTTTTGGGAGGCTCCCAAGCGCGCGACGCACTCGGCGCTGGTCACATCGCGCGCAGCGACGGCCGTGAGGAGGTCGTACACTTTGCTCGGGGAACCGAGACCGTGAGTAGTGTCGCCAGCGTACACAATGTAGATGAAGGTGATGAGAATACCGAAGATGATGGCGGTGTGGATGTACGATGCCAAGAAGGTCGCCTTCAAGCCACCAGCCATGGTGTACGCGATGACACCAATCGGAATCAAGAAACCAGCGACGGTGGTGTTCATGCCAGTAAGCGCATTCACCGTAGCGGCACCACCGAGCACAAGCATTGAAGACACGATGACGTTGGTCAAGAAGCAGAAGAAAATGAAGACCTTTTGCACGTTGGAGCCCCAGCGCGCGTCGATGATTTCACAAATAGTGTGTGCGTTCGGCGCATATCGCTTCACTTGGATGGCGAGCATACCGAAGAGCAACACTTGAATCGTCGCACCAGACGCGTACCAGAACGGACCGGAGACACCGTATTGGTACGCGACGTTGGACGACTGCAACAGCGTCGCCGCCCACGTCCATTGGGACACAATGACGGACGCCGTCAAACCAGTCTTCACGTTGCGACCAGCGGTGTTGAAATATTCAGAAGAAATGTTCGTCCCACCATAACGCTGATCGAGGCCCATGATGATCGCCGTGGCGAAGGAAAAGAACAAACCGAAACCGATGACGATGCCGTAGCCCGCGCCTTCGGGGAGCACGGCGTTACCGCCAAAGAAGCTCGTGTCGCGGGTGCACACACCGTTCACGAGAGATTCATATTGTGCGCAAGACATTTTATTTGATGTTCAGCGCCAGCGCGCGTCAAAGTCTACGTCAAACGAACGAAACGCGTCGTCGTCAGTCCCCTCTTCACGTCCGAGGCGTCGCCATCTTTTTCGATGCATCTTTCGATGCAGTCAGCCGCTGTTACCCGGTTCCTACGCGCGCTCGGTACCGCACAGCGACAACACCGCGCGATCGATACCGAACAACGACAATACCGCGCTCTCACACGCACCGATTGAGCTCGACGAGAGTCGCGAAGTGTCGACCCGGAGCCATCACGACGTCATTACCTCCGGCGACCTTTCAGAGGATTGCGACTTTTCCGAGTGTCGTTTCGAATGCATGATGCGCTGTCGGGGTGCGAAACGTCGCGCCGCCGGTCGGTCGCCCTTTCCCCTGGTTATGATGGAGCGGTTCCCTTGAGGTGGTGGTGTATCGACGTGGTCGTTTCTGTGTGTATTCTATGACTATTTTCACATATGGTTACGAGTTGAAGAGGCGCGCGCGCGCGCGGTCGTGCGCGCCCTGAACGACGTCGTAAATCGGCGACGATGTCGCGGGCGCGCGACGTAGATGATTCATGATGGTACACGCGTCGTCGTCCTCGACTTCGTCCCTATCGGTTGTCGTCGTCAACGCGCGCGCGGTGGAGGCGTTGAAATCGGCGACGGCGACGGCGCACGCAGCCTCGGCGTCTTCGACGCAACGGCGCAACACCGCCACGGTTTCCAAAGGCCCACTAGCGTTTAATCGCGTCGCCGCCGAGCACACGTCGCGCATGACGCAGTACACGTACGCCCGCGCGCACGCGTCGGCTTCTAAATTCGCGATCGCGCTCACAGCGCCGAAGACGCACGCGTGATGCGCCTCGCCCAAGCCGAGCGGCGGCGGTCGTCGCAGCGTTCTTTTAATCGCCCTCAAGTACCAACTTCGCTCCTCGCCGAACGCCACGATCGACGCTCGTAATAGAGCTGCGCCCGTGCTCGCGCTCGCACGTCGTTGCACGGCGTTCGACGCGCACAGCGCGCCGCACTCGGCGTTCGCCGCACGCCACGCGCGCGTCGTCGCGTCGTCGTCGTCTCCCTCGCGCGCGTGTTTTGCGTTCACTCGCAACGCGAACGCGTGCGCAGCGAGCGCGAACGGGAGTTGAGCGTCGATCGCGCTCTGCGCGCACTCGCGCGCGAACGTTTCGACCGCGCGCGAGGCTTCGCGAGACGTCTCATCCAGTGTAGCGACCGCGCGCGCGATTCGCGCGGGCTCGAGCCCGAGCGAGTGCGCGAACGAGCCCGTGGGTAACAGCGGGTCGATTAAAACGAAGGTTTCCATGCGAACATTGAACGCGCGGCGCGCGAGTGCGGGCGCGAAGACGGAACGAATTACAGCAGGGAATCACTAGCGTGCGTTTCACCTTCTGCGTTATCCGTCCTATGGAACTCAATAGCAAAAGCTCGCGTCGAAGCGCGCATAGCTTTGCAGAAAGCGGGAAAGTTGCATTGAATGATAAAGACGGGGCAGTAGGGTACCGGTAGGAAAAACGTAGCTCCTTTTGCTTTTGTTGTAAAAAAATACATATTACCAGCTATAATGAATCGAGCTCTTCTAGCCATCGAGCCACCGCCTCGTGCCGGCGTAAAATCGATTCCGTGAAAGTCGATTGACTCTGAACTAGCGCGACGATAGCTTCGAGCGCGTCGCCACGCCACATTTCTGCAGACTTGAGTGTCGCACTCAAGCTGTCGACTCGCTGCTCGCACCAAGCAATCGCCGCATGCACATTCGATGGCGAAAGTTTCATGCTCAAAGCCGTTATTACGTCTTCAACACTGGATGATCCTCGTTCGTCACGCTGCACATTCTCTACTTCAAACACTGCGTTTAAATCATCGACTGACAGGCCGACGATATTTGCCACGTCAGTTGTGGTGTTCCGCGAGTGCGTATTTTGCGTAAACGACTCTGATGATGGTGAATGCGTCTCATGCGCTATGGCGGCTGCACTGACTCGTACAAAGAGCACAGATAGCAGGCGCACTGCATCCGCAAGAGCCAAAGCGGGAATGGCGTACGCCGCGACGGATTCTCTAAGTTTTTCTACCTCGTCTTCATGACGAGCGATTTCCCGACGTCTGCGCGCTTTTTCCGCAACCAGTTGAGCCTTGGCGTCTTCTAGTTCACGCAGATTGCCGCCGTGAGATGGTTCTTCGCCTTGAATTTCATGCTTTTCGGAGTGCTCTTGCGGTACAGGCGCAGGTGGTGACACATGTGTCAACCCAAGCCTACTATTCTCGTAAACTTTTGAAAGCTCTGCAATCTTGAATTCCGCTTCCTTGATTCTCATAAGGAGCCGATCGCGCTCGGCGACGTGCTCGTCTTGCATTCTGCGCATTATATCGCGATATCGCTGACACCGCTCGACGTGCGCTTTCTTCTCATCTGCACTAGGTACAGAACTCGAAAGCCACTCTTCTTCACGCTTCCTTTGCTCGGCAATTTCAGCTTCAAGATTCAACAGTCGCGCCGTCACCACATCTGTAAAAGCTTGTGCAGTACACGCGTTGACGTCATACATCTGTGCAATTTCGTCCAACTTCAAAGCATGCGCTGAAAAACTGTTCTCTATGCTCGCACTCAATTTTTCTAGCTCACTTTGAACGAATGGGTGATCTTCTCGGTGCGCGAGTTCTTTTTGCAGTCTCTCAATCTCAAGTTTACTTGCTTCAGCATCTTGACGCGCAGCGGCGGCGACGACGGCTGCGACACGCGCATCCTCGAATGCCGTTTCTTGATGCCTGATTTCCATCGATTCTTCTTCGCCATGAACAACAAGCTTTTCACTCATCATTCGTAATTGCTCGCGTTCAACACCAAGTTGTTCAACGACATCATCGTAGCGTTGCTGTAAATTGAAAACGTTGTCTTCTGCAATTTCGAATCGTGCGTTTGCCTCTGCTTCGCTCACCACGAGTGCGTGGCGTAACGCTTTGACGTCATTACGTTCTATCTCAGATTGTTCTTTCAATCCAATGATTTCCGATTTCAAGAGTGAAATCGTGTCGCCAAGTTCACGCGCGCGATCCTGTTCATCGAGAAATTCCTTTTTAGCCTTGTCGCGAGCGACTGACATCGATTGCATCGCGTTCGCCGCCGCTTCTCGAGCGCCGATGAGTTCACTGGACATGACTTCGAGTTCTTCTATGCGCGCCCGCGCGGCTCGAATTTCCTCATCCCGTTCAAATAATTCGTCGTCAACGTCGCGCGCATCGAGTGCGCCAGAGCTCTGTGACTCGCCCCGCAATAATAGTTCAACCAGTTTGGTATTTCTAGCTCTCGTCGCTGTCAACCTCGCTTCAAGTGATGCTAATGCTATTGACTTGAGTGACGCATGTGAGGTCTGAGACAGTGCCAGAATCGCACACACGTGATCAAACGCAGTTTTCATGGAGCTCGCACGGTGCTCCGTCTTGCTGATGTACCTCATGGCTAAAGAAAATGCAGATTCGTAGCTCAACGCATCACATTCAAGACGAACGATTGTGCGCTGCGCCGCTAACACCGCTTCTATGACTTGTTCATTGGCGCCGTCGCTAGTTTGCAAACACGAGCGAATACTGTGACAGAAACTCGCTGATCTATCAACGTGCGCCGACGAATTGCTTACGCTCTGTATGATAGACTGTTTCAAGACGTCCAGTTTTTGAGACGTAGTGTCATCAAAACGCTTGGCTTGTAAAAGGAGTGACTTTTCGCATGCCGCTAATTTGACTTCGATCGCTGCGCGCGAATGTTCTACTTCTTCCAATCGATAGAGTAACGCTAACTCAGCTTCCATATAAGAGCAGCACTCTTCACTTTTAATATCCAGTTGTGAAGTTAAGATTTCTTCGCGAACTTTTGACGCATTACTAATATTTTCGAACATTTCTGCACGTCCTGTTTCAACGCTCAGGTCATGACGCAATCGCAGAGCTTCACCGGTGAGAATTTCACATTGACTTTGGAGCCGGGTGTTTTCACTTTCGAGCGCATAGCATTTTTCGCGCGTCTTGCCAATCTCACGCTGCCGCCATTCTTCATCCCTTGGCGCTCTGTCGCTTTCGAGGGCGGCGACGGTGTCGCGAAGAATCAGAATGTCGTCTTCGCGATCTCGGAGCAAACTCTGCAAACGTGCCTTTTCTCTAGAAGTCACGTCGGCGGCAATTTCAGAAGCGTCCAGAGTGGCTCGATTCAATGTAAGCTGCTCGCGTAGTGAATTTTCTAACCGCTCAAGATCATTGACCTGCGCACGGTTCGTCGTTCTGAGTTCCTTCACCTCAAGCTGCAGCGACTTCAGCCTCGATTCTATCGTAGTGACGATTCGAATGTCTTCTTGTTGTGCGTTAATTGCTCGAATGACGGCGTCAAAATCACCCGCGCGTGACAGCGCCTTTGCCTCAGTGCCGCCATCAAGTTGTTTTGATGCGCGATCATCTAACGCCTCTTGTAACGCGAGCTGGGTTTCTATGAGTTTAACCCTTAATCGCTTCAATTCATTCTGTACCGAAGAGCTTTCTGCGGTATCATCATCCGCGTCGAGAGCATCGACGTGATGTTTTGTAATTTCTAAAGCCTCTAAAGCAAGCACCTTCGATTTCCAGTGCTCACACTCTTCTTGAAAGCGGTGCGACTGCGCAGTGAGTTTGGAGACTTGCGCAGACAAATTACGTTGGAGAGCAATGGTTGCAGATTCGCGCAGCTCCAAGAAATTTTCTCGCGCGCTTGAGACACGTCTAACGGCGTCGCCCAAGCGCTCGGCGTGATGTTCGTTCTCCAACGCAAACCTTCTCGCTGCTTCATGCGACTCTTGTAATTTACTCGCGTGAAGATTTGCCTCACGTAGCTGTCGACGCAAGTCAATCACTCGTGCTCGTTCCTCTTCCAGACTCTTTTCGAGCGCTTTGTGTTGTCTGCTGCTGCGTTCAGAGTCGACTGCGACGGCGTGATTCTCCTTGTCGCTTGTTGCCTGTGACCACGCTTTGGACGACCATCCGCCACCACGCGGGTCATTCTCACGCTCAGAAGACAGGTGTGACCCATTCTCATACTTTGCTAACGCCGCGCGTAAGTTGACAATCGTAGCATCCTTCTCTTCGAGCGCGCGCAGTGCTCGAGCAGAAGTCAGTTCGAGTTTGAAACGTAACGACTTGGCTCGAGCATCGTCGCCGTCGTCGCCGTCGTCGTCGTCGTCGCCACCGTCGTTGCCGCCGCGCATCATCGGTAAGATGCGCGACAGGTATTTGACGATATGCGCAGCGGTCTACCTCCTCACGCCGCGAGTCTAGGTGTGGCGTCTCTCGCGCGTGCACGATGTGTTCGCCCACGATGCCCCCGCCATTGACATATCTCGCGCGCTGCCCTGTCGCAGTGGTGTTCGAGGGGCGACAATCCAGCCAGAAACGAACGACGGCAGTCCGCGGCGAGGAGGATGGCAACTTCGGTGGAACCTGGCAACGCCGACGTCAAGGTGATAGATGATAGACGTGACGTCGTCATCGACGGCGATAACGCCATTCCCGCGACGGACGTGGGCGACCTAAACCAAGACAAAGGTGTTGGCGAGGAGGCGAGCACGCATGATGGTGCGGACGTTGGTGGCGTGACGCAACAACCATCGCGTGCGTTTCATGTGAAAAGAGACGATGAGGTGAAAGTTGAGGAGGAGTTAGCCATCGCGGCTTGGAAAAGACAAGGTGAAAGCGGTGAGGATGACGAACACGAGGTTGAAGATGACGAGAATGCGACTTCTGGTTTCGCCGCGGCGTTAAATTCATATAAACCGAGATATAAGTTGGATGCGCCAGACGACGTGAAGGCCACGCCATCGTCACGATCTTCATCAACATCATCGTCATCGTCGTCATCTTCCAGAAGTAGTAGTAGTAGTAGTAGTAGTAGTAGATCGACGAGCTCGTCATCGTCAAGTTCAAGCGGCTCGAGCTCGTCTGAGCAAGAAAACGGAAAAGATACCGCGGAGTGGAACGAAGAAGATGAAGAGAAAGGGAAAACGAAGCAACCACCGGGTCTATCACTACGAGGGATGTTGACACGGCAGGACCACATTCGGCACGTTGCAGATGACGACATAGAGTACTTCACCCCAACAGATAGTGACGAAGAGTTTGGCCTTGTGCCAGGAGGTAAACACGGCGATGAGGGTCGAAGTCTGACGCCTCCGATGTCGCCCAAGTCAAAGACTCGATATCGCTGCATCAAAGGCGAACTAGCGGCGCGAAAGTCACGCACTGAGGAACTTAGGGCTAAGCACAACGCCTCGCAAGCACTTTTAGAAGCCGCAGCTAAGAAGTTAGAAGACCAAGTAGACAGAGCGTCGATTGCTTCAGACGCCAGCGACGACGCCGCGGATGCCGCAGACATGCGTCTGAGAACGTCGCTTTTTACGAAAACTAACGGTTTATCGCAGTTTCCTGTGTGCACGTGTAATGGGCTGCCAACGACGACGTTAGGACCTAAAGATCGAGTGCAGTACGCATCGTACTGTCAAGTCCATTTTCCTTTCGCGCCTGCAAAAATGGGACGGTTTGGTACTTCACACAGCGAAGCGCACGTAGAAGAGGCGACGCGGCGCTTGCGTGAAATATTTATTCAGGAGCAAGAGCGAGAGTTACAAGAGTCGGAGAAAAAGAAAAAGTTGGATGTTTTTCGTGGTCAGTTTTCTTCAATGTCCAATCCCGACTCGTACATGCGTTACGGTGGCGACACGGATGATTCAGACTGGGATTTAGCGAATGTATCGCGCACGATTCGTCAACCTGGTGGGCCGCCGTTGGTCATTCCCAATCCTCACATCGAACGATCTAAAAGAAGAATCAAGGAACTGCGCGAGGCGAATGGCTTTCAATTATTTGAAACCAGGACACACTACATGATTGTCACAAACGACGCGATGAAAACGGCGTATCGCGTTGCAAAGATTGCACGTTTCAGCGATGAATTCAGTATTGATGAAGATCCTTTTCTGTATTCTCAACTGCAAGTACAAAATTTGCTCAAAATGGCGTCGCAAAGTCAACAAGGGTGCAAACTTGTGAGTTCTGGAACTGGTATCGTCGGCTTTATTCAGCTGTTCAGCTTTGAGTCGTGTGCAGAAACTGGACTTGATTTGGATGGCGTAAATGGTGCAGTATTAGGAGATACTATTAGAATCACTGAACAAATTTATCGGAAGCACGTGCGCGCGATGAAGCGTAAAGAGCTCATGTTTGCTTTTCTCGAGCACACTAAAACCGCGCGTGGCGCACCATCGTATTTGGAACAGTTTGGGCACAAGCAAGGTTATACTTTATTCAGCGGCGCAGACAAAGTTCGTCCGGTTGGTGCGTACGGCAGTCGCGCGAGCGCGAGAGAAATTCCAAAACAATTGCGTGACAAAGATAAAGGACGAAGTTCATCAGTCCACATTGGGGCTTCAGATTTAAATATAAATATGAATGGCGATGACGACGCGAAAAAAGACGCAAACAAGCCAGCGTGGTACGCGCGCATTCTAGAGTCCATTGACTCGAGTATTGACGCACGAGAGCAAGCGAAGCAAAAGGAACTCGCAAAACTGAAGAGTAAAAAAGAGAACACAGAATCTGAAGATGAGCGCGAAGCAAAGAAAAAAGAAGAAGAAGAAGAAGCTGCAGCTTTGGTGGCATCGAGTGCCGATTGGACGAAACTCATTCTCGAAGGTTTTATTGCTCCAGAGATACCCACGGATAACGCTCTTCCAGGAAAAGTTCTGCAAGTTGCATCGAACAAGTATATTTATCGGACAAAGTATTTGACAGTTTTCAATGAGTTGGAGCCATCAGAAGATGAAGACAGCGAGAATGACTTTGGCGCCGAAATCGACGAGGAAGGCGACGGCGTTAATTCGACTGATTCAGAAACTGAGCTCATGCCCTCAAAGATGAGCAAAGAATTGGGTAGATCATTCGCAAACGAGGCCGTTGAAACTGGTCAAGAAAAGCCAGCCTTATCAGTTTTAGCTTCTTTGAAAAAACTCGCTTTATTCAGACGCCAAAAGTCGTCAAAAATTCAAGTTGGACAACAGGCGACATTCAAGGGGCGCGACGAACCGCTTGCCGACGCAGAGAAGCCCGACGACTCCAAAAATATTCATAGCGTTCTGGAGAGAGCGAGCACCGTGCCGAAACCAAAAGGGCATACCCCGGAAGTACTCAAGCGCTCACATACTGCTGGTGTTGGTGAGATTGTTGACCTATTGAAACGGGAGCCGACATTGACCAAAGAAACGACAGTGGTGGAGGCAAAACCGAAAAAAGCAACTGCTGTGAATGTGAAAGAGAACGCCGTTCTAATCAGTTCTAACAAGTATGCGGAAGATTTGGACGACATTGATACAGAAGACGATGACGATGAAGACGAAGACGAAGACGAAGAAAGCGAATCTGAGCTTTCCGAGGAGGACGCGCGCGAGTTTGTCGAGTATACGCTGATTGAGCGAATCCTGATATTTTTGGGATTTCTGGAAGACAATCAAGCCAAGGCAAAGGAAGTGGAATCTGATTCCGACGATGCGCCAGGCATGTTTTCACGTGCATACAGCGCAATGCATAGCATGGCGTCAAAGTCAATGGGGTCCAAAAACCCAGTCGCTGAAGCCGCCAAAGAAAAGAAAGCGGTGGTTCCAGAGCCGACGCCCACGCGCTTCAAACGCCCAATGCCGAATAAGGAGAAAGATAAAGAAGGAAATCCGGCTGAGAAAAAGAAAGAAACGACGAGAATGACTGCAGAAGAGCTGGAAGAAGCCATCGAAGAAAAACGATTGAAGCTCGACGCACGCGCGGCTCGTCGCAAAGAGCGCGCAAGACTACGCGCCGAGCGCGAGAAAGCGAGAGAAAAGGCTCAAAAACGCATTAATCGCTACCGCTTCGATCCTGAACAAGCTATCGTCAAATTGCGATTCAAGAGTTTCGGTTCACACGCTCCTCTACTACTGTGACACTCTTTTGCACTTTTAGACATTTCCACGAGTATGTTGTACCAATGAAAAAGAAAAAGTACCGGTACACTATCACGACAAAACAGAATGCGATATGCGCGCGGATACGAAAGCAAGTCAGAC
>Ga0181558_10002748_pt1 | contig 16436 bp, 10 predicted proteins | sample 011ome_22_FD_133754 | JGI IMG/M metagenome (GOLD analysis project Ga0181558, IMG submission 133754) | Coastal salt marsh microbial communities from the Groves Creek Marsh, Skidaway Island, Georgia - 011507BT metaG (megahit assembly) | ecosystem: Environmental > Aquatic > Marine > Intertidal...
ACCGTCTCGAAACCCTCGCGCTCGTTCGCGGCGCGAACTAAAAGGAGGACTTTCTCGGCGAAGCGCGCCGTCGTCGCCGCCGCCGAAAACGCGAGCGCGGCGCGCGAGGTTCGCGGCGCGCCGAGACGCGCGTACACGTCAAGCCACGTGTTCGCGGGAATCGAGACGTGCTGAGACTCAGCGTCGGTAACCACGGTCGAGTGCGTTCGGCTACGCGACCGCAGCGCTGTGTATGAATTCATACACACGTCAGCGCCTTCGAACGTCTCGTCGGCGTCGGCGTCGTCGGCGTCGTCGGCGTCGTCCGGGAGCGTCCCGAACGGCACCCCGCGGAAACACGCGCACTCGCGTCGAAACGCGCCGACGCCGTGGCACGCGCCGAGCGCGTCGCACGCCGTGGCGAGGCCCTCGTCCACGTGCACGACAGCCACGCGCCACCACGCGAGCGCGTCCACGTCGTGCGCGGCGCGAACAGCGGCGGTCGCGGCGACGTCCCGCGCGACGCGCGCGCACGCCTCGGCGTGCCCGGATGCCCAGTGCGAGCGCAAGCACGCTTCGGCGCAGTAGGCGAACCCAGCGCAGCCCCCGCAGGTCATCGTCGCCGGCGCGCCGCACATCGCGCACGCGAACGCCTTCGCGGACGTCATCGCGACGCGCGCGATGGCTCGGCCATGCGTCCGTCTCGCCTTCAAGAGCGCACCGCGCGGTGGCGTCACGTCCCCCGGCACGAGCGGACTGACGCGATGAAGAAACGTCGTCGTGGTGTACCCGTAATAACTAACGCGGTTGCGGCATCGTGTGCTTGATTTACCGAAACGGTATCCACATGTACGAAGCTACCGAACCTGTCGCGCTCCGCGCCTCTCTCTCGCACGAGCTCATCACACGATCCTCTCCAGCTCCTTGGCGTACATGAGCGTCTGGTTGATGAGCTCGTGCGCGGGGATGTCCTTGGCGGACGGCGCCTTTTTCTCCTCCCCGAACGCGAACCCTCCGGCGCCGTCCGCGCGCCATCCCCGCCGCGCCGCGACGGCGGCCACCTCCGCCGGCGCGATTCCCATGAGCGTCGCCGCCGCCGCCGGCGCGATGGACGCGTACGCCTTCTCTATGCACGCCGCGATCTCCTCGCGCACGGTGGCCGCGAGCGAGGCCATGAACGGCGCGTACTCCGGGCTGGGCAGAGTGTCTGGCGTAGAGGCTGATACCAAAATCTTGCCGTAGGCGCCCTCCATGAGATCGCTCTCGAGCGCCGCGGCGCGCGCGACGTGCGCGGAATCCGCGACGCGCGCGGGTACCGTCTCGAGCTCGACGTGGAACTCCGCGATGCGGTTCTGCACTAACAGGCGCGTTAAGTTTAAGCCGGTGATGAGCGGTTCGAGCGGCGAATCTTTCAGCAAACCTCGGCAGTCGCGGTAGAACGGCCTGAGCTGCGCGTGGTCGCGCTCGGCGGCGGCTTCGTTCCCGGACGTCACCGCGTGCAACACCGCCGTCTCGAACGTCTCCCTCGCGATGGCGAGCTCGTCCGCCGCCGTCTTCGTCTGCTCGAACACGGGGGGGAGCGCGGTGAACGACGAGACCGCGATCTGGGGAGTGCGTGAGGGACGTGAACGGGTGGTGGTTCGGTTTTAAGGGCCGAGCGTATCGGTCAGTCACGGGTCAGTCACGGGTTCGTCTCTCGCCGCGCGATCGGACGTCGCGTCGCGTCGCTGGAAGCGCCAGATCTGGGCACCGGAACTTCGCGGAGCGTCGCGTGTTCCGCGCGCGCACCTTCAGGGTTCCCAGCAGTGACGCGGTCTTCGCGGCGTCGCCTGACTTGTGCGCCTTCCTCAACGCATCGAGCGTCTTCTTCGCCGTCGCGATGTCCGCCATCTTGCCCGAGCCGACGTCGCGCGGAGTGGAGTGATGACGTTCAAAAGGAACGGACAGTCCTGTTCGGGGCGACTGTGGTCCCGAGGCGCAATTTGTCGAATGAGAAGAGACGCGTCGTTGGAGCGTTGGAGGGTTCGATCCCCCGAACAGCTTCATAAATCTGCCGTATGCGCAATTAGTCAGATGCCTCGCGAACATTCCTGCCACGAGGACATATTCCGAGGCTTGCGTTCGGAGCCGCGGGCGTCGCCTCCCACTGCCAGGCGCGCTTCGCCGAGCCACGCACGATGACACGTCGCGCGACCACGCTCCTCGCGCTGCTCCTGGCGCTCGTCGCCGGGTGTGAGGCGCGCATTCGCGATGAGCCCGTCGAGCGCGACGGCCGCGCGCTGATCCCCATCGCCATGGATTACGGGTTCGAGGAGGACGGGTCCATCGAGATCTCCATCCAGCATCCCGTGCACTTGTTCACGGTGGAGAACGCGCCCGAAATCGACAAGACCAAGCTCGGGTTCTTCATCACCTCGAGCAAGGCGGACACCGCGCTGGAGGCGGACATCGCCAAGGGCGGGTGCCTGCTGGACGATCTCGACCACACGCTCGTGCTGTTCACGTTCGCGGACATGGCCGAGCACCTCAACGAGGAGGGCGACGAGTACAAGTTCTCGTACACCATCGCGCCCGGGAAGCAGGGGGAGTACTCGCTGTACTACACCAACTGCGTGCCGCAAACCGCCGTGAGCTTCAACCTGGAGGTGGAGCTGTACAACCCCCTCGCCGGCGGGGGGAAGGATTACCTCTCCGCGGGCGAGAAACCCTTGCCCACGCTGTACCTCATCGCCTTCTTCGTGTACGCCGCCGTCGGCGCGTTCTGGGCGCTCACGCTGTACAACTCCAAGAACTCGCAACCCGGGTCCGTTCAGCAGATCCACCTGCTGATGGGCGTCTTGGTGTTCTTCAAGTGCCTCACCGTGCTGTGCCAGAGCGGGATGTACCATCTCATCCGGTTAAAGGGCGACCCGGAGGGGTGGAACATCGCGTTTTACGTCTTCTACTCCATCCGCGGTTTGTTGCTCTTCACCGTCGTCGTCTTAATCGGCACAGGGTGGTCCTTCCTCAAGCCGTTTTTGAATGATCGCGAGAAGCAGGTGCTGATGATCGTCATCCCGCTGCAGGTGTTCGCGAACATCGCCGTCGTGATTTTGGACGAAAACGGACCGGCGCTCAACGGATGGCTGGAGTGGCGCGACCTGTTTCACTTGCTGGACATCATCTGCTGCTGCGCGATTTTGTTTCCCATCGTGTGGTCCATCAAGCACCTGAGAGAAGCCGCGATGACGGACGGGAAGAAAATCAGGAACATGAACAAACTGATCCTGTTCCGCCAGTTTTACGTCATGGTGGTGGCGTACATCTACTTCACCAGGATCATCGTGTTTCTCCTGAAATCAACCGCGGCGTACAACCTGACGTGGCTCTCGAACTTCGCCGAGGAGGGCGCGACGATTGCGTTCTACTGCGTCACCGGCTGGATGTTCCGCCCCATCGTGGACAACCCGTACCTGCACCTGAACGAGGACGAGCTGGAACTGGAGGACATCGAGGCCATCGTGGAGGAGGGCGTCGAGGGCAAGGGCGCGTAGACGAGGCTTTTCTTTTCCGCGCCGGCGAGGCGAGCGTTTTCGAGATTCGTAGACCCGCGCGGCGTTGCATTCACAGACGCGCACTCGCAAGCACGAACGTGCGTCTTCGTCTCTGCTCTACGACCCGTTCGTGATGAGCGAACGCGTTCGTTGAATCGTTTCACAACCGTCGAGAGGCGGCCTATTCGCCCCCCTTTTCGGGCTCTACGCGGGTGTCTATTTCCGATCGTCTCGTCCGTCGTCGGGACTCGCGAAGATCTCGGCATCGCCGTCCGCGTCGCCGTCCGCGTCGCCGCGAAGATCGCCGATCACTCGAACGCGCGGACGTTGTTCATCTCGTTCAGCAACGCCTCGATCTGCTCCTCCGAGAAACGCTCGTTCCCGTCCTCCCCCCTCGCCGCGAGCGAAGGCACGAGCGTCCTCGCCTCATCCGCGTTCTGCGGCATGATGTTGGCGAGAGCGGCGGTCTCGAAATCGGCGAGCCCCGCGGACTCGCACAAGTCGCGCATCGCCGCGGCCTGCTGCTGGTTCGAGCAGTTGGCGTACCGCTTGCAGTACGCCAGGGCTTTTTCAAACACCCGGGTGGTCGTCGTCGATGTCTCACCGCCAGCCTCGGCGTCGTCCTCCACCTTGGACTGGCACACCAGCATCACCTCGTTCATGCTCAACGCCGCTGCGGAGCTGAAGTCCTCGCCCAATTTCAACTCCGTCGCATCCTCCTCCTCCTTGGACTGGTTCGTGCACGCCAAGCCGGACATCGTGCCGGTGCGGTGCGCGCGGGTGACCCGACTGGATGCCTTCGCTCACGCGAAACGGGTGAGACCTGCCGCGGCGATCGTCGCGCGCGTCGAGGAGTGCGCGTCGGCGAAGGGTTTCGCGCCACAAGATCAGTTTGCGACGGACGACGGCAGCGCATTTCGGTCATCGGTCCCGAAGGTCGGCGCCGATCGGTCCGCACACTGAAGCTGGAAACCTCTAAAAGTCCGAGGCTCGTGGTGGTTCGACGAGGGTTGACTCGACGGCCCGCGTCTCCCCCGCGCGTTCGCACTCGCCCCCGCGCGCTCGCGCTTCGATCACGCCGCGCGCAAGGATGAGCGCCTCGATGCTGGAGGCGATGGAGATGTACCGGACACCCGCCGCGGGCGAGAAGGTGGAGAAGCTGGACGTCCAGGAGGTCCTCGGGCGCACGGAGAAACCTTTCTTCGAGAAACTCTCCTCGACACGTCGCGCGTACGTCGCCGCGCGCCTCGGGAAAGACCCGCTCGCTGGCCCGGGGGGAGACCTCGAGCGCGCGGACGACGTCGCGCTCTCGTTGTGCGGCCGCGTCGTCGTGGTCACCGGCGCGTCGCGCGGGATCGGCGAGGCCATCGCCGTGCGGTTCGCGGGGCGAGGAGCGAGAGTCGTGATACTCTCGCAAACGACGCGGGAGAACCCGGCGCTGCCGGGTACCGTTCAGAGCGCCGTGAACGCGTGCGTCGACGCGGGCGGGGACGCGATCGCGATCAAGACGGACATCTCCGACGAGGGCCAGGTCCAGGCCGCGATCAAAGAAGCGATGACGCACTACGGCGGGGTGATCGACGTGCTCGTGAACTGCGCCAGCACGCACTTCCCGCAGACGTGCGCGGAGATGGATAACCGGCGATACGACGCGCTCAACAACGTCAACGTCAAAGGCGCGCTCGTCGTCTCCGCGGCGTGCGCGCCGTACCTGCGGAACGCCAAGAGCCCGCACGTGTTGACGATAGCACCTGCGCCGAGGGCGGACAAGGACTGGCTCGCGCCGCACGCCGCGTACTCGGCGTCGAAGATCGCCATGGCGTTCGTCTCGCGCAAACTGCAACGCGAGCTCTCCTCCTCCGGCGTCGCGTGCAACACGCTCTGGCCCCGGTACGCCGTCGCCACCGCGGCGACCAACTTCATCGGAGGCAAGCGGCTCGTCTCCATGTCCCGGACGCCCGCGGCGGTGGCGGACGCGGCGTTCCGTATCGTCACCGCGCCTTCCCGGCGGGTCCAGAACCGGCACTTCGTGGACCAGGACGTGCTGAGCGCCGCGGGGGTGGAGGACTTCAAGCCGTACAACGTCGACCAAGACGTCGTCGAGCCCGTGGACGATTTCTTCCTCTGGTCCTCCGAGCGCGGCTTGCCCAAGTACTCGGAGCCGCCGCCGCCAGATCCTGTCACGAAGATCGTCACGCTCGGCAAAGCGAAGAACGCAGACGAAGAACGACGAGAAAAGGACCGCCGAGACGTCGTGCTCGCGCTCGTCGACGCGCGCGACGTCCGGCGCGTCGCGACGCTGCTCGACGCCCTCGCCGCCGGCCGACCCAACCGCAAGTTCGCCATCGTCGCGCACAGAGACGCGGCGCCCGTGTCGGGATCGAGCGACGCGAGCGAGTCGATCCAAACATCTTTGGATCGACTCACGACGATCGCCGCAGATCGCCAGCGCGTCTATCTCGGGGACATGCGCGTCGCGGCGAACGTCACGAAACTCGTCGACGCGGCGAGCCGAGCGTTTTACGGCGTCGACGCCGTCGTCGACGCGCTCACGCACCGCCCGTCTCCGGCTTGGGAACCCGCGGAGACGGTCGCCGCCACCGCGGTGACCTACGAAAGACACTTCGACGTGTGCGTCCGCGCGTCGTTCCTCGCCCTGCGAGACGTTCTGCCGCACCTCGCCAAGTCCGACGCGCGAGTCCGGCGCGTGGTCTCCGTGACGCCGCCGCCGCGGTGCGACGTCTTCGACGCCGAACACCGCGGCGTCGTGGCGCTGGCGCGCGCGGTGCGCGGCATGCATTTGCGCGGCGTCGCCGCCGAGCTGGCGGACGTGCGCCCGCCCATCTCGCTCGTCGGCGTGTGGTCCGACCTTCTCGCGACAGTGACGGTCGCGAGTGACGGTGACGCAGTGGCGGAGGCTGCCTTCGGCGCCGTCTCGCGCGCGGCGGCGAAACTTCTCGACGCGGACGCCGAGTCCGTCCCCTCGGGGTCGTTCTGGCGCGCCGAGGACGTCGCCGGCGGGGATGACCCAGTCGTCGGCGAGAGCCCCGAGACTGAGTCTACCGAGTCTGAGGCGCTCGCGCCTGTGTCCGAGCCGACGTACGAGGACGCGCGCTACGAGTTCCCCGACGTCGCGGAGGAGCTCGCGGAGGAGCTCGCGCGAATGACGCCTTCGGACGCCGCGGAGGACGACTGGCAACTCGTGTGACGGAAAACCGTGTGACGGAAAAGACGAAGCGAAAAGAAGCGTACGGTACGCGTACGTTTCCCGTGTCCCTCGCGAACGCGCGTTCGCGTACGACGTACCGCGCGACAATAGGAGTGGAACGTGACGTGACGAACGTCGATAGATTCGCTCAGAAGAACGCCCGTTCAAATGTCTACACCTTCATCTGCGCTTCTAGCGCCGCGATTTTGGTCAGCAGCTGTTCCTCCCTCGCCGCGTACTCCGCCTCGAGCGCGGCGCGTTCCAGTTTCAGTTTCTCCCGCACCGCGTGCGCCACGGCTTCGTCCAGCGTCTTCGGCCTCCGCCGCGCCTCGCGCTCCTCCCGCTGGATGCGCTCAGCCTCCTCCTCCTCTTTCCGCACGCGCTCAGCCTCCTCCGCGGCCGCTCGGGCCTCCTCCTCCAAACGCGCCCGCTCCGCCTCCTCCGCCTCCTTATCCCGCGCGAGCTTCGCCTCCCATCGCTCCGCCGTGTACGCTTCGGGCAACTTCCCAAACGCGAACGGCGTCTCCAAGCGCAGCGTCGTCGCGTGTTGCTCCACCGCCTGCTCGTTGCGGAACGCGTGCGCGAACAGCTTGAAGTGCGCGAAGAAGTTGGCGGCGAAGTGCGCGGAGACCACCCGGATGTCGTCCACGGTGAACCGCCCGTCCGCGGAAGCCGCGGCGGCGCGAGTCACGAGCGCGTGCTGGAACCTCGCTTCGGCGTCGTCGAAGGTCATCTTCGCGTCCGCAGCCACCTCCAGCATGGCGGTCGCCACCGCGTGCAGGTACGCCGCCTGCGCCAGCGAGAAGCCGGCGTCGCGCGCGAACACGGCGGTGTTCACGAAGAAATCGAGGCGCGCGCCGTTCCGTAGGTCCGTGGTGGGGTCCTCGATGTCCAGCTCCGCCGCGAGCGCGGCGGACGCCGCGTCCGGGTCGCCGGGCTGCGCGGCGAGGAAATCGGCGAGAATCTCCTCCACCGTGCGCGGCACGGGCTCGGGCGCCTCCTCGCCCTCACCCTCGGCGGGGGGCTCCTCCGGGGGGGGGTCCGCGGGTTTCTTGGGCGGCATGCTCCCGGGACCGCTCGCCCGAGCGAGACCACACCGCCTGAAGCGCGAGCGCGTGTGCCGAAGCGGTCAACCGAGCGTGCCAAAATGGGACCGATTTCGCTCTCAACGACCTCTTTTCTCCACTCGCGCTCTCGCGGACGACGCCGACGCGAAACGATTTTTCTCGTTCGCGCGGTCGTGCCTCTGCCTTCCCGCTGGGCGCCAGACCGCGGAGCGCCGGCGGCGCGGCGCGTGTCTCGTCCAAGATGCCGCCACACCAAACGCTGCGCGCGGTGAGGGATGCGAGCGTGGTGCGTACCGCGCGCGAGCCCCGACGCGCCCTCCCCTTTTCGTTTCACACACGCGCGACGTTCGGCGTGCACCTGATGCGTGCGACGCATCCGAGACGTCGTCCGAGCCCACGACGACCCGAGCACGGAACACGCGCTGACCACGAGTATCCCCGCGCGCGTCTTCGTTTACGCCCCCGCGCGCGATCGTCCGTTCCGCGCGCAGGCTTCCGAGCGCGACAGTCTCCGCGCGGAGGAGCGCGAGCGCGCGCTCCTGGTCCTGGCGCGGCGGTTCTTGGCGGACGCGGGCTTCGCCGAGTCCGCGCGGTGCCTTTCCCGCGAGAGCGACGCGAGCCTCGCCAAGTCGGACGCCGCGCCCGACGCGCACCTGCGCGGCGTGCTCCGCGAGTGGCAGGACGCGCGCGAGCGCGCCACGGGCGTCAGGCCGAGGCTCACCAGCCACGAGAGCGAGACGGGGAAGAAGGGGGCCGCGGCGCGCGCCGCCGCGCCCGGCCGCGCGGGCGCCACCGCCGGCGCCGCTCGCCGCGCCGCCCGCCTCGCCGCCGAGCGCGAAGCGCTTCGCGCGAAGACGGCGAGGCTAGACATCGAGGATGCGGCATCGAGAGCCTCCGAAACGAAGGGTACGGGACAAGACGGTCAAGACGGTCGACGGCCACCTTCTCGTGTCGAAACCGTAATCGGCGATGGCGGCGTTCCGGATGACGTCGACGCGCTCGACGCGTTTTCGCGCGTGCCTCCCGGGCACCCTCTTCTCCGGCAGTACTCGCGGGAGGGCGGCGTCGGCGCCGCGCCGCCCGGCGGGACGGCGCTCAGCAACGCGCTGGCGTACTTCGCTGACCGGAATGACCGGAAACGCCTGGAGCTGGAGGGCGGAGGGGACGTTCCGGCACGTTCCGGGGAGGACGCGGCGGCGGAACGTCCGTCTTCCGCGACGGGCGCGGAAGACGACGATTGGGAATCGAAGCGGCGCGTGCTTCGCCCGCCGCCGTCCTTCGGGGGCGACGTCGAGCTGCGCGGTCTCGCGAAGAGCCTTTCGCGCGACATATACACCGAGAACCCGAACGTGCGTTGGGGGGACGTCGCGGGCTTGGCGGAGGCGAAACGTCTGCTGCGCGAAGCCGTCGTGATGCCCGCGCGGTTCCCGCAATTCTTCCAAGGGCTCTTATCGCCGTGGCGCGGCGTGCTGCTGTACGGCCCCCCGGGCACGGGCAAGACCATGCTCGCGAAGGCGGTGGCCACGGAGTGCGGCACGACGTTCTTCAACATCAGCGCGAGCTCGATCGTCTCGAAGTGGCGCGGGGACTCGGAGAAGCTGGTGCGCGTGCTCTTCGAGCTCGCCAGGCACCACGCGCCCAGCACGGTGTTCCTGGACGAGATCGACGCCGTCGCGGCGTCGCGCGACGGCGGCGACGGCGGCGGCGCCGGGAACGACCACGAGGCCAGCCGCCGGATGAAGACGGAGCTCCTCATTCAGCTCGACGGCTTGTCGAGATCGGAGGACGACGGCTTGGTGTTTCTGCTCGCGGCGACGAACCTGCCGTGGTCGCTGGACCCCGCGCTGCTGCGGCGCCTGGAGAAGCGCGTGGAGGTTGGCTTGCCGGAGCGCGCGTCGCGCGCCGCGATGGTCGAGCGGCTGCTCGCGACGCGCGACGTGGACGCGCCCAGGGCGGAGGTCATCGAGCCGCTCGCGACGAAAACGGAGGGGTACTCTGGGTCGGACATCGCGACGCTGTGCAAGGAGGTGGCGATGCGGCCGCTGCGCAGGCTAATGGCGAGGCTTGACGACGTCGACGGGCCGCCGGCGTCCGGCGACGCGGCGTCCGGCGACGCCGACGACGCCGCGGCGGCGGCGGCGGTCGGCCCGGTGACCGCGGAGGACGTCGCGGGCGCGCTGGCGCAGAGCCGGTCTACGCACACACGGACGCACGCGCGACGGTACGAGGAGTGGACGCGGTCGTTCGGGATGAACGCGGGGTGACGCACGGCGCGCTGGACGGCGCGTCTCGTCTTCATTTTAATACAGCGTCTTGCCCTCTTCGCGGATGCCCCGTTTCGCGGTGTTCTTCTTGAGCTTCCCCGCCTTGCGGTCGGCAACCGCGATTCCCTTGGCGATGAGCTTCTGCTTGCGCTTGGTGATGCCGCGAAGCACGGTGCCGTGCTTCCGGCGCACGCGCACGCCCCCCGCCGTCAGCGCCCCGCCCGCGGACGGAGGCTTCGCGCCAGCCGCCGCCGCCGAAACGTCCGCGCCGGACTTGTCGTCCTCGTTCATGGAGGCCACCTGGTCGCCGTACAGCCAACCCCCGCCGCCGCCGCCCGTCGCGGGTTTCGCGTCAGCCACGGACATCGCCGCGTCCACGCCGTTCTTCTTGAAAGCCTTGCGTTCCGAGCGCTTGCCCATCTCGCCACCCTGGTGCGCCTGATGGGGTTGGAGCGCTGGGAAAAATGCTCGAGAAGACGCGGTGTGAGACGACTGCGCCGCGCCATTCCGCTGAAATCACGAATTCGGCCAAAGTGTGTTGCCGTTGTGACTTTTTTGGTCGTCGGGGTTTTTGACAATGCGTCCACGACCGTCCGCGGACGGCAGACTGTCACGCACGATGGCGATCGACGAGGCGAAGCGCGCGCGCCTGCAGGCGCGCCTCGACAAGGAGACGTCGAAGTCGTCCCTGGCGGAGAAGGTGCGAAGGCGTGTCCGGTCTTCTCGAACTCGGTCGCGCGACCGACGACTTCCCGGCCCGTCCATCGATTGACCAACCAACGGGCTCCCGATTTGGCGCGTCCCCTCCCTCCCCAGGTCAAGGCGGCGAAGAAGACCCCCGCGAAGATGCGCACGCTCGTCACCGCGACGAACGATCGCAACATGTTCATCAGCGGGCACGTCCCCGCCTCGAAGCGGCCCGTGTCCAGCTCCGCCGCCGCGCGCGCGCGCCGGTCCGGCGGTCCCGAGACGGACGCCGCGAAGAAAACGAACAAGCACGTCGTCACGCGGGTCTCGACCAGTTTGGCGTACGTCGGCGGCGCCGAGGACAAAGACGCGCGCCCGTCTCCCCGCGCCAAGCCTCCTTCCCTAACACAGCTCGAGGCTTCTCGAAGAGACTGGGCGGTGATGTCCGCGTTCGAGCGCGCGGTGTACGCGCGCGAAAAAGCCGAGCGCGAGGCGGAGCGCCGCGCGCGCGTCGCCGAGCAGAGAGCCGCGCTCGACGAGCAGCGCGCGCTCGTCGAGCGGAGACGCGTGGACGCGCGCGAGGAGAAGGCCAAGGTGGCGCGCGCGGTCGCCGCGGATGTCGCCAGACACAAACAAGAGGAGGAGGCCAAGGCGGAAGCGAAGCGTCGCGCGGCGGCGGCGACGCGCGACGCGCGCGAGGCGATGCTCTCCGAGTCGCGCGCGCGCCGCGAAGAGGAGGCGGCGCGGCGCCGCCTGGAGGAGTTCAAGGCGGTGGCCGAGGCTGAGCGCTTGATGGAGCTGGAAAAGGAGGCGAAGTTCGAGAAGCAGCGCGAGGCGAAGGAGGCGTACGCGCAGACCATGGCTCTGAACGAGCGTCTGAATCTGGAGAAGGCGGCGGCGCGCGAGGCGGAGGCGCGCGCCGACGCCGAAGTCGCCGACGCGTACAGGCGGAAGCTCGAGGCGGAGGAGCGCGCGCGCGAAACGGCGCTCCGCGAGTTCCACGAAAAAATCGCCGCGCGCGCGGGCAAAGCCGGCGAGACGGTGGTGGCGAACGCCGAGGCGGCCGCGAAGGCGGAGGTGGCGCGCGCGCGCAGGTTCGAGGAGCAGCGCGAGGCGGCGCTCGCGGAGAAGGAGCGCCGCGAGCGCGAGAGCCGCGCGGCGGCGACGGCGCGGCAACTAAAGACGCTGGACGCGCAGCTTACCGATCGGCGCCTCGAGCGGCGCCGCGCGCGGGAGGAGGACGCGCGGTACGCCGGAGAGGTTCAGGCGCGCGTCGAGGCGGCGAAGGTGGCAGAGCAGGAGAAGACCGCGGAGCGGCGGCGTGCGGCTGTGGCGACGCGGCTGCACCTGGAGGCGCAGATGGAGGAGAAGCGCCGGAAAAAGCGCGAGCAGCACGCGGACGTGATGGGCGAGCAGGAAAAGCTGTTCAACGCCGCCATTCTGGATCAAGCCTCCGCGGTGGTGCTGCGGGGGGAGGCGTTCGATTAATTCGCACGTAGGTCATGAGCGCATCATCATCGGTGTGCTGTCGTACACGACGCGCGTGCATCACGCGTGGCGTGCGTAAACTGAGACGAAAGAAATACTTTATGTAAAACACATCGCCGTCGCCGCCGCTTCTCGCCGCTTCCCGACTCACGGCGACGTGGCGTTCCCCCCCGGGCTCGCCCTGCTCGACCCCGGGGACCCGCGCGCGCTGGGCTCGTACCCGATCAGGCGGTCCTCGTCCTCCAAGCGCAGCTGCGACAGGACGCTCTCTTCGGTGAGCGACCCGTTGGCGGCGAAGTCGCTCACCAGGTTGGAGAATCGCCGGAAGTCCTCGATGTACAGCCAGTGGTCCTCGTGCTCGAACACCACCGTGCGCGCGCCCGGGATGAGCCGCCCCACCTCCTTGACGCCCTCCAACGGGAAGATCTGCGACTTCCCGCCCGCCAACACCAGGCACGGCACGTCGATCCGTCTCAGCGCGGGGCGCCAGTCCAGCTGCGTGTGGTCCGCCATGAGCGTCGCGAGCCCGACCGGATCCGCCTTCATCGTCTCCGCCATCAACAGCCGCGCGTACCCGGGATCGACGGGATTGCTGAGACACCCGTCTACGTTCCCTTTGGTGAACGCCATGAAGTCGTACTTCAGCAGCGCCTGCAGGCGCGTCAGGGAGACCGCGTCGTAGCACCCCTTGCTGCCCAACGCCCAGTCCTCCGCGCGGTTCTGCAACGGCGCCTGGTCCACGAACACCGCGGTTTTCACCTTCCTCGACCCGAAAAGCTCGAAGTAGGACCAGATGATGGCGCACCCCAGCGACGCGCCGACCAGCGTGACGTTGTCCAGACCGAGATGGGCCAAGAGGTCGCGCAGGTCCGCGGCGTAGCGGGACACGTGGTGTCCCCACTTCGGCTGTTCGCTCTCGCCGTGGCCGCGCAGGTCGTACCGCACCAGCAAAGGCGGGTGGTTCGAGGTCTGCTGCAGCGACGCGAACGCGTCGTCGTAGTACCGGCGCGAGCCCGACCACCCGTGCACCAACACCACGGGCGAATCCGAGGACGACGCGCGGTTGCCTTTGCCGAGCTCGTACACTAAACGCACACCGTCGTTCGTGGTGAACTCGCCTCTGCGAGTGGACATGGTCGCTCACGGGAAAGTACCGAAGGGAAGAGCCGCCGTCCAGCCGCGCGCGCGCCGCTCGAAGTGTCTGTGCCGTCTCCGGCGACGCCTGCATTTGGGTTTAAAGTGCCTTTCGCGCGTGTTTCGCGCAGATCTCTCAGAGTGTGGGATGTCAGGTCGCGACTCCTGCCGAGAACACGTGGCAAACGCTTCGATGCCTCGCAGTCGTGGCAGCGCGCGCGGGATGCTGCGAGCCGCCGCTCGCCGGCTTTCCAGCGCGGCGGCGACGATCTCGCCCCGCGGGGCTGCCGATGCGCTGGGCGCCCCGCTCGCGCGGCGCGCGCGCGCGTTCGCGTCCGAGCCGCACAACGACGACTGGGAGGCCAACTTCGAGGATCTCATGGCGATGGAGGACAGCTACGGCAGCGGCGTGGAGGACCTGAGCTCGGCCGCGGCCGAGCTCGCGGGCGCGCGCATGGCCGAGCAGAAACGGCTACAGGAGGAGATGCGCCGCCTGCGAGGCATCCAGCCCGGCGACCGAGTCAAGGTGCGCGTGCGGCTCGGCGCTCCGTACCCGGAGGTGGTCCAGAGGTTCAACTACGCGTCGCCCTTCGGCGGCGCGGGGCTCGGGCACGCGCCGGGCGGCGGCGGCGGCGGCGACGCGGTGGACGCGTTCGATTCGAAAGAAACACCCGACGGGATGGGCGGCATTTCGCCCACCGCGAAAAGGCAGGCTTCGGCGTCGTCGCGAACGTCGAGCGCGAAGAGACGAGACGACGCGGATGTTCCCTCCGCCGAAAAAAAGAAACCAGGCGCTTCGCGTCGGTGGAAGATGGGCGTCGAGCTCGGGTACGTGGTGTGCGTTCGCGGCGACCGCGTCGGGGTGAAGCGGAACGGGCACCCCGAGGACACGGCTGCTTCGTATCCGACGTACCCGAAGGCGTGGGTGGAGGTCCTGGACGTGGGAGAGATGTGGGAGATGAAGACCGGCCCTCGGAACCTGGGCGCGTTCGCGTCAGACGAGGACTACGCGCAGGCGCAGGCGGCGTGGGCGGAGGCGACGGAAACCGTCAAAGCCGCCAACGCCGCCGGGAAGTAGTGAAACTCGTCTGAACGAATAAAAGCCGCCACGTATCCTACGACCGCACCCTAACGCACACGTCTCGGTGGCGTACTTCTACTTGTTCTTCCCACCCAGCCTTAAAAACGAAGCCACGCCGAACCCGGCGGGCTCGCGGAGCGGCGGCGGCGGTTTCGGCGCCGGCGCGTCGTCCGGTTTCGGATCCTTCGGTTTTTCGGCTAAGTCGCGCGGCTGTTTCGCGACCGCGACCTTCCCCTTATGCAGCGGCGACGTCAACGCGACGGGCGACGAGAGCGCCGAGGCGACCATGCGCAGAGGGGACATCGCGCTCGGCGAGGCGCGCGCGCTGCCGGGCTTGCCTTTGCCGCCGGGCGCGGGCGACCCGGAGGGCGTCGTCGTGCAATTAGTCTGCAAAAAGCCCGGCGTGTCGATCGCCGCCTCCAGTCGGCTCGCGAGCGCGTCGAGCGTCGTCGCCTCCAGCGCGTCGTCGATGAACGCCACGCCGAGCGCCGAGTTTGCCATAGAGTCTTCGTCGGCGAACGCCACGCGCGACTCGTTGAGTGGGCTCTTGCGGGTCCCTCGCGCGTCGCCGCCGGGAGACGGCGCCGGCGAAACCGACGCGCCCCAGCCCGGGAACGTCTTGAACGGCGAACGGAGCGCCTCGGCGTGCTTCGCCTCCTCGCCGTCCCAGTACGCCTCGTACGCGTCCCGGTCGAACGAGCCCTCCGAGTCGTACGAAGAGTACGAAGAGTACGAGGAGTACGAGCGCGCCGAGTCGGCGTCGGAGTCGGCGTCGGAGTCGGCCTCAGAGGAGGACGCGCCGCGACTCGAGTCGCCGCTCTCCTCCTCCTCCTTCTCCTCCGCCTCGAGCACGGGCGACGGCGGGCGTTTCGGCGGAATCAGCGACGGGGGCGCCGTCTCCAGCGCCTTGCGACGCAGACGCGTGATATCCGCCGTGCTCGGCCGCGCGAGGTCCGCGCTCGACGCCGCGCCGGCGCCCGCGCCACCGTCGTGCTGCAGATACACGTCGAACGCGATGCGGCCGTTTCGAAGACTGCCGAGCACCTCGGGCGTAATCGAGGGACACGCGTGCGTGCGTTCGTAGCGGAGCACGGCGGCGGCGCCGCCGACGGTGCCGCCGCCCGACCCCCCCCGGAACCCCCTGAACCTCGCGCTCCCTTTCGACTCGTGCACGGCCACCACCGGCACCGGCGGCGTCGCGTGCACCGCGCCCCAGCCCGGGCCCAGGTCGCCGTGATACCGCACGCGGAGCGTCGCGGTGACCTGGCCGGTCTGAGGCCGGTCCGCGGTGCTCTCGGACGACGCCCGTCCCACGCCTCCCGCGCGCGCGTCCTCGTCCGCCGCCTCGTCGGGCCCGATGGCGGTCCTCGGCAAGCCGGTCGCGCGCTTCACTCTGACCAGAAAGTACAGAGGCTTCCCCAGAAGCGTCTCCGGGTCATCCGTCGCCGCCGACTCGCCCAGCGGCGCGCCGTCCCGCGAGCACGGCACCGCCGAAACCTCCAGCGTGCCCCGCCGCTCGCCGTCCGGGCCGACGATCGCGGGGTACGCCGTCTCCGTGTCCAGGCGGTACGCGAGCGGCTCCGTGGACAAGTGCGCGACGCCGAGCTTGCGCATCTCCGTGGACACCTCCTGCCTCGCGCCGGCGCGCATGGCGTCCGCGGCCTCCGATGTGAACAGCGCGCCTTCGCGCCAAGCGCGGTACACTTCGCGCCAGTCGTCCAGGCGCGACGCGAGCGACGCCACCGGCCAGACGCTCCTGCGCCCGGCTTCGTGCCAGTGCACGTCGATCGCAACCTCTAGCGCGTGCTCGAGCGACGCGTCCTCGCCGCCGCCGTCGCCGCGCGCGGCGCGTATGCGGAGCATCGTGCTCTGCGCGTCGACCAGCGTCGGCTTGAACGCGACGCCGACGTCGAAGTCCTCGGCCATCTCGGTCGCCTCCTCGGCGAGCGCGATGGCGCGCTCGAGATCCTTCTCCAGCCCGGGGTCGATGGAAAC
>Ga0181558_10002756_pt1 | contig 16416 bp, 16 predicted proteins | sample 011ome_22_FD_133754 | JGI IMG/M metagenome (GOLD analysis project Ga0181558, IMG submission 133754) | Coastal salt marsh microbial communities from the Groves Creek Marsh, Skidaway Island, Georgia - 011507BT metaG (megahit assembly) | ecosystem: Environmental > Aquatic > Marine > Intertidal...
GCACTTTCGGTCAGAACTCGGTTCGGATCGCCCACAGATCCGGGAATGCAGGGCGAAACAGCGTCTTCTGGAGGTAGGCCGCGCCGTCGGATCCACCGGTGCCGTGCCTGGTGCCGATGGTGCGACGCACCATCATCACGTGGCGATAGCGCCACTCTTGGAGGCCTTCGTCGAGGTCGGTCAGCGTCTCGCAGACGGCGGCAAACGCCTCGTCGTGGTACTCGCGCACGATCAGCGCTTGGAGTTCCGGGTCTTCGACGATGGTCTGGGTGACGTCGCGTGTGGTCGCATGTTCGGGGACGTCCATACCGTGGCTGACCATCGCAGCGATGAAGGCGTCCCACAGTGTCGGGGTTCCGAAGCGGCGTTCGAGACGTTCACGCTCATGGCCCGAAAACCAGTCGAGTCGGACCCGGTCCTTCATGCCGAGCACGAACTCGAGTTCGCGGAACTGGGCGGACTGGAAGCCACTGGCCGAGTCGAGAAACTCGCGGAAGCTCGCGAATTCCGCCGGCGTCATCGTCTCGAGAATGTCGACCTGGCCGACGAGTGTCTTCAGGATCTTCAAGACTCGCTTCATGTGGAGTCGTGCGGTTGCAAGGTTGTTGGCGAACATCGCCGCCACCACATAGTCGAGCTCGTGCAACAGCTGCTTGAACCACAGTTCGTAGACCTGATGGATCACGATGAAGAGCAGCTCGTCGTGTTCGGCCTCACCCGTGCGGGGATCGGTGGACCGGGGGGTCTGGAGGCCGAGGAGCTCGTCAACTCGCAGGTAACTCGAGTAGGTGAGTGGTTCGGTGCTCATGAGACGGACAACGCTTCCGGGTCGGCAAGCGGGTCGAGTGCAGGTAGTGGCGGAAGCTCACGCACGAGCGCATCGACGTCGAGGTCGGGGTCGGTGAGGGCGTCGACGATGATCTCCTTTTGACGAACAGCGCGCTGCAGGGCCTCGGCGTACGGCATGGTGGAGAACATGACCATGTTGTAGCGAGGACTCAAGCGGGTCGGGTGTCGCTGTTCGAGTTCGAGTGCCAGTGTTCGCTGCGCGACGTAGTCGGGATCGACGACCCCGGCTCGCATCTCGATGTAGTTGTCCAGGGCCATGCGGGCGATCGCGTCGGTGTCGGGTCGCCGCTCGGTTTCGAAGCGTCGGAAGGCACCGGTGACGTCGTCGGGCCGGTTGGCCAACTGTGCCGCAAGGGCTCGGGCCGACTCCATGGCGGCATTCATCCCTTGGCCGTGGAAGGGCACGATGGCGTGCGCAGCATCACCGATCACGATGGCGCGGTCGTCGTGACTCCAGCCGTCGGTTCGGAGGGTGCCGAGCGGGCCGGTCGGGTTGTGGGCGAACTGATCGGTGAGGTCGGGGACCATCGCAGCGAAGTCGGGGAATTCGGCGGTGAAGAACTCGTCGACGGCGGCGGCGTCGGTGAGATCGGCGAAGACGGCTTTCGGCGCGAACAGGGTCACGGTGAAGTCACCGCCAGGGTTGGCGAGCGCGATCAGCATCAGTTCACCGCGCGGCCAGATGTGGAGTGCATTCGGGTCGAGGCGGTGCATCCCGTCCGCATCGGGTCGAAGTGTCAACTCCTTGTAGTCATGGTCGAGCCACTCGGTGTGTGATGTGCACGATCCGGCGGCTTCGATCGCTTTGCGCACCGGCGAGCCTGCGCCGTCGCATCCGAACACCACACCGAAGGGTTCGGACGAACCGTCGTGGAACGTCAGGGTCGATGTCGCGAAATCGACGGTCTCGAGTTGCCGTTCGAACTCGATTCGCACCCGTCCCGTCGCTTCGGCCTCGTCGAGCAAGATGGCGTTGAGGTCGTTGCGCGACACCGAGTGGATGACCTCGTGGGCTTGCGACCCGTAGGGCTGCAAGACCGCTGTCGACTCGTTCTCGGCGTGGATCATCCGGCCCCGCATCGGGATCGTGATCTCGTCGACCCGTCCGATCGCACCGATCTCCACCAAGGGGACGATGCCTCGGGTGGCGAGCGCCAGGTTGATCGAACGCCCGGCATCGACATCGCTGGTGCGCAGATCAGGGCGACGCTCGTAGATGGTGACGTCATGGCCCTGGCGGGCGAGATAGATCGCCAGCAACGATCCGGCCGGTCCGGCACCGGCGATGACGATCGGCGTGCGGAGTGTGCTCATTGCACGATCCCGTCGAGGATCTGTACGAAGCGTTCGATGTCGCTGAAGGAGTTGTACAGGGGGACTGGAGCCACGCGAATGACGTCGGGCTCGCGCCAGTCGCAGAGCACCCGCGCCCCTTCGAGTGCGTCGAACACCCGCTTGCCGTCACCGGCAGTGACGCGCAGGGCGAACTGGCACCCACGCTCCTCGAGAGCCCGGGGCGTGATGTTGATCACGCGGTCGCCGATCACCTCATCGAGGCGTCGATCGAAGAACTCGATTTGCCGCTCGGATTTGGACCGCAGTGCTCCGATCCCGCCAGCCTCGTCGAAGAGATCCAGGGAGGCACGCAGCGTTGCCATGGCCAGCACCGGGGCATTCGAGAGCTGCCATGACTCGACAGTGTCGATGGCATCGAAGTCGGTAGCCATCTCGAACCGAGTCGAGGGGTTGGTTCCCCACCAGCCGAGGAGCTTCGGCAAGGTTTGATCGTTGACGTGACGGCGGTGGACGTAGGCGCCCGCCACACCGCCCGGCCCACTGTTCAGGTACTTGTAGGTACACCAGGCAGCGAAGTCGACGTTCCAGTCATGCAGGTCGAGTTCGATGTTGCCGACCGCATGGGCGAGATCGAAGCCGACGACGGCGCCGACGGCGTGTCCGGCCGCGGTGAGTGTGGCCATCGGCATGACCTGACCGGTGTAGTACTGCACACCGGGGAGCATGACCAGCGCCAACTCGTCGCCGAGTTCGGCGATGGTTGCGAGCATGTCATCGACTCGGAGGGTCTCCTCTCCGGGGCGGGGGGCGAGTGTGACGAGCGACTGGGCTGGATCGAACCCGCGTTGGCGGATCTGCGACTCGGCTGCGAAGTGGTCGGACGGGAAGGCATGCGCCTCGATCAAGATCTTGTGGCGTTTCGGGGTGGGTCGATAGAAGCTGATCATGAGGAGGTGGAGGTTGACGGTGAGTCCGTTCATCGCCACCACCTCGTCGCGACCGGCACCGACGAGTCGAGCCAGTTGATCGCTCACCAGGGCGTGGTAGTCCTTCCACGCAAGTTCGCCGGTGAAGTGGCCCTCGACGCCGAGGGTTGCCCATCGCTCGAACTCGGTGGTGACGTAGTCGGGAGCAGACTTCGGCAATGCGCCCAGCGAGTTGCCCACGAGATACAACTCCCCGGGCAGGTGGAAGGCGTCGCGCAGGCGTGCAAGTGGATCGGCGCTGTCGAGTTCGGCTGCGGTGAGGGTCGCAGTCACAGGCGGTACTCCTTGCCCGGATGCACCGTGCCGCACGACGCGCAGGTGCGAGCGGTTTCGTCGCCGTGAAACGCGGCGAACAGCGGCGGAAGATCCTTGTCGATCGCCTGCACCTGAATCTCGACGCGATGCACGACCCGATGGCACGTCGGGCACGGCCACTCGAAGGCATCGAGTTCGCCGAGTGGCCGCTGGTACTCGACGACGAGTCCGATCGAGTCCGGGTCGGGGCGTTGCGGCGAGTGTTTCAGGTTGGGTGGGAGGAGGTAGATCTCGCCCTCGCGGATCGGCATTTCGAACGGAGCCGAACCCTCCTCGGGCCAGAGCCAGAGACTCATGTCGCCCTTGAGTTGGTAGAAGAACTCCTCGCGTGGGTCCTCGTGGAAGTCGTTCCGCTCGTTGCCCCCGCCGACCATCATGATGACCATGTCGGCCTCCCGGAACACCTGTTTGTTCGCAACCGGTGGGGTGAGTTCAGCTCGGTGATCGTCGATCCACTGCATCAGGGCGAACGGTCGGCGAGCGGTCGCATCGGCGGGGTCATACTCGGGCATCGGGTTCTCCTGCATCATCCGGCTCGCTGTGTTGTCTGGGTTGTCTGCGCTCGTGCCTCGACCGCTTCGGTGAGGGCACGGAGTTGTTGCGACAGTGCGCTCAGGCCGCCGACCTCGGCAAGGGCCTCGTGTTGGAGTGCGGTGGCCTCGTCGATCAGGGTTGCGGTGAGGCGGGCACCGCTCGGGGTGATCGAGATGATCCGCTGGCGTTTGTCGTGGGTGCCCGGCCGTCGGGTGACGAGGTCGCGGTTCTCGAGGCGCCGGAGGGCGTGGGTGACGGTGGGTTGGGGACTGAGCGACGCAGCAGCGAGGTCGACCACGCCGAGATCGCCAAGGTCGTGGAGGACTGCGAGGACGCGCCATTCTGAACGAGCGACGCCGTAGCGGTTCAGGACGGCGTAGAAGGGCTCGGACAGTGTCTGGTCGGCGTGACGCAGGAGGTAGGGGAGGTAGCCCTCGAGAAAGCGCGGCGCCATGCCTCGATCGTAGATACATTCAGATGAATATGTCAATGGACCGACCTCATCGTCGGAACTGTCGACCGTATGGCCGCCCCATTGTTTTTGCCCCTTGGTACGAGTTCTGCTCAACTCGGTTCATGGACATCCGTGAAGCGCTCTACACCACGCGAGCAATGCGACGGGTCAAGCCCGATCCGATCCCCGAGGACGTGCAGATGCGCATTCTCGATGCCGCGATCCGTGCGCCGAGCGGAGGGAACGGGCAGCAGTGGCGGTTCATGCTCGTCGACGACCCGGCCATCAGGGAAGAATTGGGAGAGCACTATCGGTTCTGCATCGATCAGTTGTGGAGCACGGTGTATGCAGAGCAGACCGCGGCGGCTGCCGATCCCCAGAGCGAATCCGATGAACAGTTCGGCCGCATCATCAACTCGGTCACCTGGGCGCAGGACAACTTTGCGACCTATCCACTCCTGTTGTTTGCGTTCGAGCGGGGCGACACGAGTGGTGGATCGATCTATCCGGCGATCTGGAGCGCCCAGCTCGCTGCTCGGGCCGAAGGCGTGGGGTCGTCGCTCACCACCGTGCTGGGGTACTGGAAGGGCGACGAGGTCAACGAGCTTCTCGGCGTCCCCACGGGCGAGGGCTGGAGGATGGCCGGTTGTGTCCCGATGGGCTATCCGACCGGCAGGTGGGGTGTCGCCAAGCGAAACCCCGTCCACGAGGTCGCCTACCGCAATGCGTGGGGCAGCGACATCGGTTTCACGATCGACGAGCCGCTCTGGCCCTGAGCGCTCCCGCTCGGATCTGGCGCACCACCGTGGCGCGTCGGTGACGCGCGAGCGAGAATCCTTGCCGTGCTCGACCCCGCGATGCTGCTCCGCCCCGACATCTTCGAGATCAATCGGCTTGCAGCCCGGCCGCCGCTCGAGCCGTACCCATCGGCGTCGGAGGCGCGTGTCGGTGGTGGTTCGCCATGGCGCCGCTCGCTCGACGGCGACTGGCGGTTCCGGCTCGTCGACGCGCCTGCTGCGGCACCGGCCCGCTGGGCATTGCCGGGGACATCTGACGAGCGGTGGCGCACGATTGCCGTCCCGGGTTGTTGGACTCGCCAACACACCGGAGACCTGCCGCACTACACGAACATCGTCATGCCGTGGCCCGACACCGAGCCTCCGTACAGCCCATCGAACAATCCGACGGGGCTGCATCGCACGACCTTTCGGGTTCCTCGATTCTGGAGGGGCCGCGACGTGGTGTTGCATCTCGGCGGCTTCGAGAGCGTCGTCGCGGTGTGGTGCAACGGGGTGTTCGTCGGGGTGGGCAAGGACTCCCGGCTGCCGTCGGAGTTCGATCTCACACCGCACCTGACCACAGGTGACAATCTGCTTGCCGTCATGGTGATCCGCTGGTCCGATGCGACATGGATCGAGGATCAGGACCACTGGTGGCATGCGGGCCTGCATCGGTCGGTGCACTTGGAGGCGAGAGGTCGCACCCGCATCGATGATCTCCGAATCGAGGCCGACTATGACTCGGATCGTGGCACCGGCTCCCTCCGGGTGATCGGCCAACTCAATGTTCCACCGGCGGCGCACACACTTCGGGTCGTGCTCGAGACGCTCGGCGGGCGTCGACTTCGTGGTGGCACGGCAACAGTGGATGACCGAGCCCGAGGCTCGATCTTCGCCGAGGTCCTGGCTGCCGAGGATTTTCTCGGCCATCTGGCCTCGGTCGAATTCGTCGATCTCGACATCGACCCGTGGACTGCGGAGACCCCGACGCTGTATCGGGTCGTCACGGAACTGGTCGACGCCAACGGTGCAGTCGTCGAAGCGCATCTGACCCGCGTGGGGTTTCGGCGCATCGAGCTGGCTGATCGTCGGCTCATGATCAATGGCGTGCCGATCAAGATCTTCGGCGTGAACCGGCACGATCATCATCCGGTCACGGGCAAGACCGTCACCGTCGAGGACATGCGAGACGAACTCGTGCTGATGAAGCAGCACAACCTCAATGCCATTCGGACTGCGCACTACCCGAACGATCACCGGCTTCTCGATCTGTGCGACGAGTTGGGGTTGTACGTGATCGACGAGGCGAACGTCGAGTGTCACGGGCGGGAGAAGGCCCTCGCCCACGACCCCCGGTACGAGGCCGCGATCATGTCCCGGGTCACGCGGCTTGTGGCCCGTGACCGGAACCACGCCTGTGTCATCGGTTGGTCGCTCGGCAACGAGTCCGGCCATGCGCCGGTGCACGAGGCAGCTGCTGCGTGGATTCGGCGGGTCGACCCGGGTCGATTCGTCCACCACGAGGGTGCGGAACGGTGGCGAAACGCATCGGCGGCAGACGCATGGTGTCGATCGCCGACTCCATCCGAACGCACGTCGAACGACGTGCTCACTGCGATGTACCCGCCCCTCCACACGATCGTCACGTGGGCTCGATGGGCGGAGCAGACGGGTGCCGATGATCGCCCGATGCTGATCTGCGAGTACTCCCATGCCATGGGCAACTCGAACGGATCGCTCGACCGGTACCTCGATGCATTCTGGTCCGAACCCGCAATCACCGGGGGTTTCGTGTGGGACTGGCGCGACCAAGGACTTGCCGAACGCGATGCCCACGGTCGGTTCTATTGGGCGTACGGCGGCCACTTCGGTGATGAACCGAACGACGCCAACTTCTGCATCAACGGACTCGTGGGCCCTGATCTCACTCCCCATCCTGTGATGCGGGAACTGGCGTGGGGATGTCGCCCCGTGACCGCCGAGCACGTGGGCGGGCGGCGGGTACGAATCACAAACCGACGTTTCTTCACCGGCATCGACGATCTGCAGTTGCGTTGGACGGTCGACGTCGACGGAACTCGGGTCGAGCGAGGGACAACGAACGTCGAGGTTCGTGCCGGCAGATCTGTCACGGTCTCGCTCCCGCTGCCTCGACAGCTACCTGACGGAGAAGCTCACCTCCTGGTCGAATTCATCCAGCGTCGTTCGACCGACTGGGCTCGAAGGGGACATGTCGTCTCGTGGCAGCAGTTCCCGCTCGGCGGTCGGCCAGCGGCGAGACCGGCTCGGCGCCGCAACGTGGAGGTGGAGACCACCGAGACTGGAATCGCCGGCGTCCGCATCGACGGTGTAACGGTCGTCGACGGTGACATCGTGCCCTGGCTGTGGCGGGCCCCGACCGACAATGACGGTGTCCAGCAGGGTTGGATGAGCGAGATCCAGGGTCGCCGGCAGGCGTGGCTGCGATGGGGTCTCGAGGAGGCCGAGCTCGTCACGGACTCGCTGACCCGCCGTCGCTGGGGTGACGCCGAGCTCATCTCGATCGCTCGGCGACTTGTCGGTACAGACGAGGAGGCCCGCCATCGCACCACGATCACGATCGAGAATGGGCTGGCCCGATTCGACGAGCGCATCGACCTTCCGAGTCGCTGGCGAGACATGCCCCGGGTCGGTGTGCGCTTCGAAGTGCCTGCTTCCTTCGCCCGGATGGAGTGGTTCGGTCCTGGTCCACACGAGACATACCCCGACCGCAACTCGAGCGCCACGATCGGACGGTGGTCGTCGACGGTGGACGCGCAGTACCACCCCTACGTCGTGCCACAGGAGCATGCCGCCCATGTCGCCACTCGCTGGATGACGCTCAGGAACAAGGGTGGCCAGGGTTTGCGAGTCGAGGGTGGCCGGCCGCTCGTGATGACTGCTCGGTCGCATCATGACGCAGCCCTGACCGCCGCCGCGACCCTGGCGGAGCTCGAGCGAGCCGGCACCACGGAAGTACACATCGATGCCGCCGTTCGCGGCCTTGGCACCGATGCCTGCGGACCCGACACGCTTCCCGAGTTCATCGTCGGCGCCGGCTCGCATCGCTGGACCTGGTACCTGGGCTCCGCCCGCTGAAGGGAGATATCGTCGATCCATGAGCGCTGCAGTGGCCAAGATCGGAGCGGTCGTGATCAATGTCTCGGACTTCGAGCGCGAGAAGGCGTTCTGGTCAGCGATGCTCGGAACCGGTGTTCGAACCGAGTTTCCGGGGTTTTGCTGGTTCGAACCGCAGCACCCCGGGGGTGTGATGCTTGCGCTGCAGGCATCACCGGAACCTGGAGCAACGTCGGGTCGGGTCCACCTCGATACCCAGGTCGACAATGTCGACGAGGCGCGCGCTGCCGTCGAGACGCTGGGTGGAACCTTCGTCGAGGAGCACGAGGCGGCGGGGTTTCGGTGGGCGATCATGGCCGATCCCGAAGGCAACCGTTTCTGTCTTGCGTCGGGTCACTGATGGACATCGACGTTCAACCGATCGAAGGTGCCCGTTTCGGTGCTCGCATCTTCGGCGTCGAGCCGTCGGCCTTGCCCGATGATGCGGCGGCAGCCGACTTGCTTCGTCGGGCAGCGATCGATCATCACGGCACGCTCGTGTTCGAGTTCGGACGCATGCTCGAGGTCGCTGAGCTCAATGCGCTCACCCGCGTGTTCGGCCACAACGAGTTCGCGCCGGGCCTGATCACGGGCTACGGCAAGGGCAGGGTCGACGGTGAAGACGAGCTGACGGTCGAGGAACAGGTCGCCCGATTGGAGGCGCAGGGCATCGATCCGTACCTGCTCTTCCTCGGCAACGTGCATCCCCGGACCGGCGAACCGATCGAGACGGATGAGAAGTTTTTCGGTGAGTGGGAGTGGCACACCGACATGAGCTACATCCCGAACCCGCCGACGTTCACCCTGCTGCACGCTCGCCAGGTCCCGGAACGGGGCGGTGATACGGGATTCTGCAGCCAGGTCCTCGCCGCGCAGAGCCTTTCAGCCGAGCTTCGCAGGCGGGTGGAGGGCAAACGGATCAAGCACGATTCGACGTTTTCGAGCAACGGGGCGTTGCGTGTCGGCATGACCGAACCAGCGACGCCGATCGAGGCGATCGGCACGTACCATCCGATCCTGCGGCGGCTACCCGGAACCGAACACGAGGCGCTCTTTCTCGGTCGGCGGACCAACGGGTACGTGGAAGATCTGCCGCTCGAAGAGAGCGAGGCGTTGCTCGATGCCCTGTGGGCCCACGCAACGCAGGACGACTTCACCTATCGCCATGCGTGGCGTCGGGGCCAGGTTGTCGTGTGGGACAACCGGTTGGTGATGCACTGTCGCCACCCGGTCGATCCGTCAGAGACACGGTTCATGTGGCGAACACAAACGGTGGGTGAAGCAGTCGTTGCGTCGTCGGCATGACACATCATCGGCTGGTGGCGTCGGCACCGACGAACGGCCGGCGCGCAGCTAGGGATCGACCCAGCCGTTCGGTTCGCACCCATCGAGCCCCTTGGTCTGTTGCATCATGATCGGTGCGAGCTGACCGGGGCCGGGACAGCGGGGATGACCGGCGCCGAGGATGTAGTGACCGATCTCGTGGTTGACGAGATAGCGGCGATACGTCTCGAGATCGGCTGGCCACGAGTCGGTCGCGCCGAACCAGCGATCACTGTTGAACACGATCCAGCCGTTTCGCGCACACGAGTATCGACCGTTGGTCCGGAGCGGCCAACACAGCTGGTCGGTTCGGGCTGGTGTCGCAACGGTGACCGTGAACAGTCCGCCGTCGTCGACCAGGCGAAATCCCACACCCCGGCTGATCCACGATCGTTCGTCGCGAAGCGTCTCGACAACGAAGGTTGTGAATCCGGCTTCGGTGAGTTGCCCGTCGAACGACTCCTCGTCGATGTCGATCGAAAACTCGATCATCGGAGATCCGTCGATGTCGATGGTCGGGACGGTGGTTGTGGTTGTCGTCGTGACTGTCGTTGTCGTGGTCGGTTCGGTGGTGGTGGTCGGTGGGGTGGTGCTGGTCGTTGTGGGTGTGGTGACGGGGGTCGTGCTGGCGGTCGTCGTCGTGACGGGGGCCGTGATCGACACTGCCGGTGCTCCGACATCTTCGGCGCTACTGCAGGCGGCAAGCAGGAGTGCCGCTGCGAGTGCCACGGTGAGAATCCCTCGCATTGCGAGGCTCCGATCAGTTGTTCACCTTGATGACGAGTGCATCGCCCTGTCCGCCGCCGCCGCAGAGCGCTGCGACACCGATGCCGCCACCCCGGCGCTTGAGTTCATAGGCGAGATGGATGGCGATTCGGGCACCGGACATACCGATCGGATGTCCGAGCGCAATCGCGCCACCGTTGACGTTGACGATGTCGGTGGGGATGCCCAGGTCGGCCATCGATGCAATGGCAACGGCTGCGAACGCCTCGTTGAACTCGAACAGATCGACATCGGTGAGCGTCAGTCCTGCCCGTTCGAGTGCAACCATCGTCGCACGGCTCGGCTGGGTGAGAAGCGACGTGTCAGGGCCGGCAACCTCGCCGTAGGCGATGATCTCGGCCAGTGGCTCGATGCCGAGCGCCTCGGCTTTCGCCTTCGTGGTGATGACGGCTGCTGCGCCGCCGTCGGAGATCTGCGAGGCGTTTCCGGCAGTGACGTTCCCAGCACCACCGAATGCGCCCTTCAGGCCGCTCAACGATTCCGCGGTGGTGCCGACTCGGATGCCCTCGTCGTCGCGCACGACGATGTCTTCCCCCCGGCGCTGGGGAACGGTCACCGGCACGATCTCTTCGGCCAAGAGTCCATCTTTCTGCGCAATCGCAGCACGCTCGTGCGACAGCGCCGAATAGGCATCCATCGGCTCCCGGGCCATCTCGGCTGCGGCTGCGTAGCGCTCGGTCCCGGCTCCCATCAACTCGTGTTCGATCGAGCAGTAGAGGCCGTCGAGCGTGAGCGAGTCGTGCATCGTGGCGTCGCCGTAGCGGTACCCCTCGCGACCTTGCGGGAGGATGTACGGGGCCTGGGTCATCGATTCCATGCCGCCCGCCACGCACAGTTCGGCTTCTCCCACAGCGATCTGGCGGTGGGAGAGGGCGATCGCATTGAGCCCCGACGGGCACGCCTTGTTGATTGCCGTCGAGGGAACGGAGAGGGGGATGCCACCCTTCAGCGCAGCCTGACGAGCGGGGACCTGACCTGCACCACCCTGGACCACCTGACCCATGTAGACGAAGTCGACATCATCGCCGGCCACGCCGGCCCGTTTCAGCGCTTCTTCGATTGCGAGCCCGCCGAGGTCGGTGCCGCTGAACGAGGCGAGCGCACCGGACATCTTGCCGATCGGGGTACGAGCGCCGGAGAGGATCACGGTTTCGGTCATGGCCCAAAACTACCGCCGCCAAGACCCGCAGACCTCGGCGCTGAGCGCTGTTCGGACCGTAGGTGAATGAACTGCCCATACGGAATGCTTCGAACCGAGGTGCCGAACGGCCCTCCTTGAGTCGTTGCTGCACTCAACCCACTGGCGGAAGCAGTGCGGCCAACAGGCCACCCCAATCAGCGATGCCGCAACCGTTCGCTCGGTTGATCGTGGCGTCGACTGCGTTGTCCTCGATCGATCCCGTGATGTGAGCGAGCTGGGGACCGCCGTACTGCTGGGTGCACCCCAGTTCGAGATGGTCGTCGGTGAGGAGTCGGTTACGAACGTCACGTTCGTCGAGGGCAAGACAGGCTCGGCCGGCATCGAGTGCGGTTTCGCCGGTGAAGGTCGCGGTGTCCCCTCGGCAGACGAGTCGATACGTGCCGGTCGCTCCGTCGCCTGGGTCGATGTCGATGACGATGTCGGCGATCGGGTACGGACCGGCGCCGAGTGGCTCGTCGGTGGTTTCGGGTTTGGGTTCGGGTTGGGGTTGGTCGGTGGTTTCGGGTTCGGGTTCGGGTTGGGGTTGGTCGGTGGTTTCGGGCTCGGGCCGGTCGTCGAGACTGTCGTTGACCGAGGGACTGTCGCCAGCGGCGACGGTGCCGTCGTCGCTGCACGACACCGCCATGACGATGGCGAGCGCGATCGTTGTGAGTTGCCGAAGTCGGCTCATGTCGGTCGTACTCCCTCGATGGATGACAGGCATCAGTCTGACGAGTTCCAGCTGCCTGCGGTTCCCGCCTTGGCGACAAATCCCGGTGTGCGATCATCGGGTCGTGGAGATCAACTGCTGGGAGCGTCGAGGAGGGAAGACGACGTTGCGGGTTCCGAGACCGAAGCCGGAGCTCATAACGGCGTTACAGGCGGCGATCGACGAGGTACGCGCAACCGACAGCGACGACATCTCGGTTGCGTCGGAGGTGCCGTCTTCGGTGCCAGCGTGGCTTCGAAGCGCAGCCCGCCTCGTCTTGGGTCTTGGGTCGGTACTGGTCACCGTGCTGTTGCTTGCACTGTTCGTCGTCGACACCGAGACGCGCGGCACCCTCGTCCTGAGCCTCGTCGTCGTGATCGGAGTTGGTGGTCTGTTCGTCATGGTCGTGGGGCGACTCGACGTCACGGTCACGATTCACCGCAATGGCCAGCTCGTCCGGAAGGGCTGGAACGGTTTCACCGAGATCGACCTGCGAGACTGTCAGCGGGTGACCATCAACGCCGACCGAAGCACTGGCACTGACGAGTCCCGCCTGCCCGTCGATCGACGGCGCGAACGACACCGCCCGGACACCTGACGACGATCGTCTTCACCAGCTCACCACCCGCGGGCCGCCCACTCGTCGAGGCTGGGAGCTTCGGCCCCGATCGTGGTGTCGAGCCCGTGGCCCGGCAGCACGATCGTGTCGGGGTCGAACCGACGGAACATCCGATCTTCGATGCTTTGCATGATGGTCGGGAAGTCGCCCCCCTCGAATTGGGTCGCTCCCGGGCCTCCCGGAAAGAGGGTGTCGCCGCTGAACAACAGCGGTGCACCTTCGACGCTGAACGACATCGACCCTGGGGTGTGACCGGGGGTGTGATGCGTATGGATGCGAAGTCGACCGATCTCGATGACGGACTCGTCTTCGAGGATGTAGTCGTAGGAGGGAAGCATCGCAGCGTCCTCCGCGGTGATCCCGACCTCGTACCCGGCATCACGAATCTCGGGCACCGCTTGGATGTGGTCCCAGTGGCCATGGGTTTCCAGCACGGTCCGCACGCCCAGGCTCTGGCAGAGCTCCAGAAGTTTCTCGTGCTCGTTGGCAGCGTCGAGCAGCACAGCCTCACCGGTCTCGTGGCAGCGGATCACGAACACGTTGTTGTCCATGGGGCCGACCACGTATCGGTAGACCTCGACTCGACTGTCAGACCAATGCGGTGTCATCTCTGCTCCCTCCGACGTCCGTCGTCACGGTATCGGCCCGGCCGGAGACCATCCAGCAGGTCAGGCCGCGTTCTCGTCCTCCACGACGAGGCGGGCATGCCCGGCCTCGATCCCTGGCAAACCGCAGAACCAACAGGTGGTGGCGGTGTCGCCCCGCCAGGTGACCTCACAGCGCGGACAGGCGTGAAGAACCCGCGGCGCACGGCTGTCGCTCGGAGGTTTCGTCTGCCTCACAATCGTCACCCTAAGCCGATGCAGATGGCGGATTGGGTGATCCCTCGCTGCCGGTAGCCTCATCGGCGGCGAATCCGCGCCGCACCGAGATCGACGAGAGCGAGATCACCATGGCGACCATGTGTCCCAATGCCGACGGTTCCAGCCCGAAGCAGCAGGAGTTCGACGAAGCACCTCCGATGTGTATCGACCCCGAGAAGACCTACACCGCCACGATGGTCACCACCTTGGGCACGATGGTCATTCATCTCAACGCAGCGCAGGCGCCGAAGACGGTCAACAATTTCGTCACGCTGGCCCGGTATCACTACTACGACGGCATCATCTTCCACCGCATCATCAACGGCTTCATGTGTCAGGGTGGCGATCCGACCGGGACCGGTCGTGGTGGCCCCGGCTATCGGTTCGAAGACGAACTCCCGGCACCGGGCCGCTATGAGATCGGGTCGGTCGCGATGGCGAACGCCGGTCCGAACACCAACGGGAGCCAGTTCTTCATCGTGTCGGGTCCGAGTGGTGTCGGGTTGCCGCCGCAGTACTCACTGTTCGGCAAGGTCGTGAGTGGACTCGAGGTCGTCGACGAGATGCAGCGGGTCGAGACCGACCGTATGGACCGTCCCCATGCCGACGTGGTCATCGAGTCGGTCACGATCGAGGAGAGCTGAATATGGCGATCACCACGCTCGGGGTCATCGGAACCGGCGCAATGGGGTCGGGGATCATCGAGGTCGCCGCAAAGGCCGGTGTGACGGTGATTGCCCGCGACATCAACCCTGCTGCGGTCGAGGCTGGGCAGGGCAAGGTCGAGGGTTCGATGGCCAAGGCCGTCGAACGAGGCAAGCTCGACGACGCGGCGCGTGCTGCCGCTGCAGCCAACATCACGTGGACGACCGAGATGGCGGATCTTGCTCCCTGTGATCTCGTCATCGAGGCCGCACCGGAGAACCTCGACCTCAAGAAGGCGATCTTCACCGAGCTCGACGGCATCCTCGACGCCGAGGCGATCATCGCCACCAACACGTCGTCCTACCCGATCATCGAGGTTGCGATGGTCACCGAACGCGCCGACAAGGTCATCGGGATGCACTTCTTCAACCCGGCGACGGTCATGAAGTTGGTCGAGGTCATCTCGACACAACGAACGTCCGATGCCACGAGGACCGCGGCAGACGCGTTCGCCACCGACGTGCTGGGGAAACGGGTCGTGCATTGCAAGGACCGAGCCGGCTTCGTGGTCAACATGTTGCTCGTGCCATACCTCTGCCAGGCGATGCGAATGTTCGAGAACGGCCACGCCTCGGCGCCCGACATCGACGAGGCGATGAAGCTCGGTGCCGGCCACCCGATGGGCCCACTCGAGCTGAGTGACATGATCGGCCTCGATGTGATGCTCTGGACCGCCGAGTCGCTCCACGACGAGTACAACGAGGCGTTCTACGCCCCGCCTCCGCTGCTTCGGCGCATGGTTGCCGCTGGCCAACTCGGGCGCAAGACCGGCCAAGGCTTCTACAGCTACTGACCCCGACAGCGCCATCGCTCCCAGTGCTCGCGCCCTGGTCTGCGACAGAGGGTTGGGCAACTCGACGCTGCTCTGCCCGCCGGACGGGCGTTACGAGACCGTCCGCTGACCGACGCTGCTGGCGTTCCGGGCCCGCCAGGCGCGGGCGTCGTCTCTGGCTTCGACCTCTGCAGGTATCGACAGGTAGGCCTCGCGATGGTGGCGATGGCGAAGCAGACCGAGTGCGTAGTGCCGCAGGTACCGCAGCGAGAAGCGGACGTAGCCGAGCTCGGCGTATTGGCGGACATGAACGAGTTCGTGGGCCATCAGTTCTCGGTCGCCGTCGTGGTCACCGTCGTCCTTGAGAAAGATCCAACGCCCGATGGTCATACCGGAAGCGCCACGCGGCAACACCGGGACGGTAACGATCCGAACGCGCCTCGCCAGATCGGCGTCGATCACGTCGTACGATGCGAGTTCGGGACCTTCGAGACGGCGCACTGCGGTCACGATAGGCCAGCACCCGACCGAGGGGGACAGCGCATGGTCAGCGATCACTACACCCGGGTGTCCGATCTGGCAGCCACGATTCTCGCTGCCTACGGCGATACCGACATCGGGATCGACGATCTGGCTCCAGCCGACGAGTTCCACCTTGGAGGGGCTGCTGCAACTGCGGCGCTGGCTGCCGACCTCGGCCTCGATGCCGATGATCACCTCCTCGACATCGGGTGCGGGGTCGGGGGCCCGGCTCGTCGGTTTGCCACGCTGTCGGGGTGTCGGGTCACCGGTATCGACCTGACCCCGTCGTTCGTCGACGCCGCTGCGTCACTGTCGGAGGCGGTCGGACTCGCCGACCGCACGCGGTTTGTGGTGGGTGATGCAACGAATCTGACCGTCGATCCGACCGTCACTGCGGCCGTGTTGATGCATGTCGGGATGAATGTTTCCGACAAACAGACGCTCTTTGCCGCTATTGGCGGTCTCCTTTCGCCAGGAAATCGCTTTGCGATCTACGACATCATGCGAGTGGGTGATGGCGATTTCGACCTTCCCCAGCCCTTCGCCAGCCAACCGGGGCACGCCCACGTCGAGACACCGGCGGCCTACC
>Ga0181558_10002775_pt1 | contig 16366 bp, 10 predicted proteins | sample 011ome_22_FD_133754 | JGI IMG/M metagenome (GOLD analysis project Ga0181558, IMG submission 133754) | Coastal salt marsh microbial communities from the Groves Creek Marsh, Skidaway Island, Georgia - 011507BT metaG (megahit assembly) | ecosystem: Environmental > Aquatic > Marine > Intertidal...
CAGCAACTCTATGATTCCCTGGTTGGTATTCAGAAGGGTGAGAATGAAGATGTTTTCGGCTGGCTGCGCGAAGTTGAAATCTAGAGTCTTAATGCGGAAACTGCAGGTTGCTTGACGTGAATCTAAGGAGTCGGGCGGCCAATGTTAAAGTGCTAACTGGCACTTAGACCAAGCACTTCACTATCACTCTCCCACCTTAAGTATCCTTTTCGGAGAACACTCCCTGGTTCTTTGGCTCAAATTTTGAGCAGGTTTCGCGCTAATTGGATTCCGCGGCTAAACTTGGGAATCTCATATAAATGTCTACTCAAGACTTGACCCAATGCAATCTTGCCCTTATATATGTGCGCTGCTCGCAGCCCATCAGCACTTAATAGAGCGCAAACCAGGCGTATAAAATGACAAAATCCCTCGTAATTGTTGAGTCTCCAGCGAAAGCCAAGACCATAAACAAGTACTTAGGCCCGGAATTCGTGGTCAAGTCCAGCGTGGGTCACATCCGCGATTTACCAACCAGCGGCAGCGGCAAGCCGATCGACACCAAGGCCCGGGCAGCAGCTGCGGCCAAGACCCGGAAGATGAAGCCTGAAGAAAAGGTCGTCTACAAGAAAAAGAAAGCGAAACAACAGCTTGTAAGCAGAATGGGAATCGACCCAGAGCATGATTGGAAGGCTAACTACCAGATTTTGCCGGGCAAGGAAAAAGTTGTTGCCGATTTAAAGAAAGTCGCCAAATCAGCGGACAATATCTATCTCGCGACTGACCTTGATAGAGAGGGGGAGGCCATAGCCTGGCACCTGAAGGAAGCAATAGGTGGGGACCCCGATCGCTATAAGCGCGTGGTCTTTAACGAGATTACCAAGCGTGCTATTACCGAGGCCTTTTCAGAACCGGGTGAATTAGACATGCGCTATGTAGAAGCGCAACAAGCCAGGCGGTTCCTTGATCGGGTGGTGGGCTTCATGGTTTCACCCCTGTTATGGTCGAAAGTTGCAAGAGGCTTATCCGCAGGGCGGGTGCAATCAGTGGCCGTGAGACTTGTGGTCGAGAGAGAGCAGGAAATTCGAGCTTTTATCCCCGAGGAGTTCTGGGAAGTCTATTCTGACCTTGCCACTTCCAACAAAAATAAATTGCGCTGCCAGGTCGTGCGGGATGAAGGGAAAAACTTCCGTCCACGCAGCAAAGACGAAACTGATGCGGCGCTTAAGATCCTCGAGGCGGCAGATTACACGGTAAGCAAGCGTGAAGACCGCCCAACTTCCTCCAAGGCAAAGCCGCCGTTAATCACATCTACCTTACAGCAAGCGGCCAGCACAAGGCTCGGATTTGGCGTCAAGAAAACCATGCTCATGGCGCAACGGCTCTATGAAGCTGGATATATCACTTATATGAGAACCGACTCGACGCACCTCAGTAATGATTCGATCCAGATGTGCCGAGACTACATTGAGGGCAATTTTGGCAAGGAGTACCTACCGGAAAAGCCAGCTCTCTACAGCTCTAAAGAAGGCGCACAGGAAGCTCACGAGGCAATCCGGCCCAGTGACGTAAAAGTGCTGCCAACCCAACTTATGGGTATGGAGCAGGACGCTGTTCGACTGTACGACTTGATTTGGAAGTACTTTGTGGCTTGCCAAATGCCCCCTGCACGCTACCTTAGCAGCAGTATTACTATTGCGGCAGACAAGTTCGAGCTCAGGACAAAGGGTCGCATAATGCAGTTCGATGGCTACTTGCGGGTAATGCCATCTAAAGAGGAAGACGTGGTACTTCCGGAAGTTGAAGTCGGCGACTCCCTCAAATTAGAAAAGCTTGATCCTTTCCAGAACTTTACCAAGCCACCCGCGCGTTTTACCGAAGCAAGTCTGGTCAAGGAGTTGGAGAAGCGAGATATCGGCCGTCCCTCTACCTATGCATCTATTATCTCTACCATCCAGGATCGAGGTTACGTGAGGGTAGAGAACAAGCGATTCTACGCGCTGAAGATGGGTGATATCGTGTCTGAACGGCTGATCGAAAGTTTCGATGAGCTGATGAATTACGATTTTACAGCGAAGATGGAAGACTCCCTCGATGACGTGGCTGCGGGTAAGAAAAACTGGAAGTCTCTGCTGAATGATTTCTATCAGAGTTTCACCAGTCAGCTTGCGGATGCTGAAGCGGAAGAGGGTGGTATGCGTACCAACAGGCCCACGGATACTGATGTTGAGTGTCCTCAGTGCGGCCGTAATATGCAGATTCGGACAGCCTCTACTGGCGTTTTTCTGGGTTGTTCCGGCTATTCCTTGCCACCCAAAGAACGCTGCAAGAGCACTATAAACCTGACACCGGGCGAAGAGGCGATAAGAACCGACACGGCTGAGGAAGCTGAAAAGCAGGAAAACATTCAGCTTCGCCACAAGCATCGCTGCAAGATATGCAATACGGCGATGGATGCTTATCTAATTGATGAAAAACGTAAACTACACGTATGTGGTAATAACCCTGATTGTCAGGGGTACGAAATTGAACACGGTGAATTCAAAATCCGTGGCTACGATGGCCCGGTAATAGAATGCGACAAATGTGGCGCCGATATGCAGCTAAAGACCGGCAGGTTCGGTAAGTATTTTGGCTGCAGCAACGCTGATTGCAAGAATACCCGTAAGTTGCTTCGCAATGGTGAGGTTGCACCGCCCAAAATGGATCCGGTGCAAATGCCAGAATTGGCCTGTGAGACGGTGGAAGATCATTATGTATTGCGAGACGGCGCGTCGGGCATGTTTCTGGCTGCCAGTAAATTCCCCAAGAACCGTGAGACTCGTGCCCCCTTGGTTGAAGAATTGCTTCCCCACAAAGATGCAATAGATCCGAAGTATGAGTTTATTTTTTCTGCACCCACTGAGGATGATGAGGGTAATAAAACCCTTGTGCGATTTAGTCGTAAAACCAAGGAACAATACATACAGACGGAAGTCGACAAGAAAGCCACGGGCTGGAAAGCTTTTTACCGGGACGGCAAGTGGGACGTAGAAAAGCCTGAAAAAAAGGCTGCCGCGAAAGGGAAGAAAAAGGCCAAGAAGAAAGCGGGGAAAAAGTAAGCAAGAAGAAATAGGGCGGTCTTGCTTCACCAGGGGTTCTCAATCCATTCTCTAATCGTTCTTTGGCTATCCTTTTAATGTAGGTTCGCTGTTTTCTCGCTGCTGTATTTCATAAGCGAGCAATTTCTTAAGCCAGCAATTTCCTAAACTCGCATTTCGCTTGGAAGAGTGGCGACTCGCCATAGAGCTATATCTGCCGGCGAATTACGCCTACGCTAATACCCTCAATTGCGAAGTCGCTGTTGCGCATGTCGACTTCGATCGGCGAGAAATCCGGGTTCTCAGCGATCAGGGTCACCTTGTACTTGCTGCGTGAGGTTTCCAGTCGTTTTACGGTGACCTCATCGTCAATTCTGGCGACAACGATGTCACCATTGTTGGCGCGATTAGTCTTGTGAACGGCGAGCAAATCGTCCTCAAAAATACCCACATCAATCATGCTGGTGCCTTTTACCGTGAGCAGGTAATCAGCCTGGGGCGAAAACATGTCAGGCGGTATGTCGCAGTAATCGGCGATAGACTCTTCTGCCAATATCGGGCTACCGGCCGCAACCTGTCCAATAATGGGTAGTCCAAGCTGTTCATTGATTGGCAGACGAATACCTCTTGAGGTGCCGGGCAGCATTTCGATTGCGCCCTTGCGCGCCAAAGCCCTGAGATGTTCTTCTGCTGCATTGGGAGACTTGAACCCCATTTCCTGGGCTATTTCAGAACGTGTGGGAGGAAACCCGGTCTCCTGCAGATAATCTTTGATGTAGCCGAGGATCTGTTCCTGGCGTCCTGTGAGCTTGTGCATGATAAAGGCCTCAGAAGGAATACAACTGTAATTATATACAGTTATCTGACGATCTCAATCAAACTTTAGAAATGACAATGACTAAGCTGAAACGCCCAATTCATGGGCTTCCTCGGGTGAGATAAGCTTATTAGAGCAAGATTATGGGTTGGATGGTCCTCAGAGAATCTGAAAATCGTCACCAAAATCCATTAATTCCGGTTCCGGCTCAGTGAGTGGCCCGGAGAAGTCTTCCGGCACCGTTGTTTGGTCAGAGTAAGCCCGGTCTTCTGTGCTGAGGGCATATGGGCTACGCCAATCCTAAGGAGCTTCGGCAGGGGCCAAATAGAGCATCTGCCAGCTGGCACTGTCGTATTCTTCGACTTCGCCATCAAGTAACTGGTATTCGATACTGCCGCTGGCCTCATCTGTAGCTACGACTTCAAATAAATTACCGCTGGCTAACTCCTGCTACCAGGCGGATACTTCAGGCATGAGAGTGTTCATGACCTTGTCTCCAGTGTTTGTTGTATTAGCGATTTACTGGGATAGTGCGCTCCTTTTTTTTCCATCGCCCTGGCATACAGTTGTCTCCGATGCGCAGGGTATTGTTTCGGCATGAAGTCATGTCAATTACGAATTCACACGATCAATGGCCGCCGGTAATTCACACTATAGGGAGTATCCGAGTCAAAAAGAAAGCGCTTTTTACAAGAAAATCGTTACAAGCTGATCGACAGAATTAACAGTGCGGGCTAGGCTATTGAACAGCTCTCAAAACTAATTTTGCTCGGCAAAATGTTATTTGTGATAATTCCGCGACTACCAAGAGAATACAGCAGACATGGAAAGCAATTGCCCCCTGGGCGTCTTGATGTTGGATATCGAGGGCCCGGAATTAACTGCAGAGGATCGTCAGTTGCTGGCTCGGCCGGTAGTTGGTGGATTGATCCTGTTTACCCGTAACTATCGCGACCCCAGACAGCTGCGTGAATTGGTGGCAGACGCCCGCAATTGCAATCCGGAGTTGCTGATTGCCGTGGATCAGGAAGGCGGTAGGGTGCAACGCTTCCGACATGAGTTCGTGCAGTTACCTCCATTACACAGGCTATTCACGGTCTACCAAGATGATTCAGAGAAGGCACTGGAATTGGCGCGCAGCTGTGCCTGGGTCATGGCTGCTGAAATCTTGCATCACGGCATCGATTTAAGCTTTGCGCCCGTATTGGATCTGCATAAAGATATCAGTGAAGTCATAGGAAATCGCGCCTTCGCAGCGGATGTCAAAACCGCGACGGATCTGGCTCGGGCATATATCAATGGCATGCATGAGGCCGGCATGATTGCTACTGGAAAGCACTTTCCTGGGCACGGGTCAGTGACTGCCGATTCTCATCACGAGCTGCCAGTTGATACCCGGGATGCCGAAGAAATTTTCAGAACAGATATGCAGGTCTTCAGCAACTGCATTGATGTGTTGGACGCCATTATGCCCGCCCACGTTTCCTATCCGTCGATAGATAGCGAATGCGCAGGGTTCTCCAGCAAGTGGCTTCAACAAATCCTGCGACAGCAACTGGGGTTTGAAGGCGTCATTTTTAGCGACGATCTCGGTATGCAGGCTGCCCGGGAGAGTGGCAATCCTGCTGACCGTGCAGCGAAGGCACTCAGTGCAGGATGTGACATGGTGCTAAGCTGCAACGACAGGGAGGCAGCACTCGCGGTTGCTGATTATCTGGAGACAAATCATTCCGCGGGTAACTATCGACTAAGCAAACTGCGAGCGACCCCAGCCGCTGACATCAGCGATCTGTATAACACTGAGAAATGGCAAGCAGCAACCGATCAGATTGCTGCATTGGTTTCCTGACGAATGAGGATTGATTGAATGTTTGAGTTTCTTTCACTGGAGCGATTGGCCGAGCTGGGTTGGGGCGTTGAACTCTTTGCGGTAGTCACGCTTACATTGATCGCCCGCTTTATCGCCATGCGTACCCTCAACGTATTGGGAAGACAGTTTGAAAAAACTGATAACTTGTGGGATGACGCCCTGTTTAAGGCCGCCCACCACCCGGTAAGCTGGTTCATACTCATCATGGGATTGCTCTGGGCGATTCAAATCAGCGACGGGTACATCGACACCGAGTTGTTCAGCGCAGGCAACCTGGATCTGGTCAGGCAGCTTACCTTTATTGTACTGCTCATGGTGTTTCTGGTGCGATTTATAACCCTTTCAGAAGAGCGCATTCTCAAGGATTTGCAAGAGCGGCCCGATGGTGAACAGACCCGGATGGACCCGACAACCCTGATCGCGCTGGCAAAACTATTAAGGCTTTCGGTGGTAATTTCCAGCGCACTAGTGGCATTGCCTACTCTGGGCATAGAAATCGGCGCCTTACTGGCCTTCGGTGGCGTAGGGGGAATTGCAGTTGGATTCGCTGCTCAGGACTTGTTGTCGAATTTTTTTGGCGGTCTGATGATCTATCTGGATCGGCCGTTCGCTATTGGCGATTGGATCCGCTCGCCCGATCGTGAAATCGAGGGCACAGTCGAGTCCATTGGCTGGCGTCTTACAGTAGTAAGAACCTTTGACAAGCGCCCGCTGTATGTTCCCAACTCGGCATTCACCAAACTTGCCCTGGAGAACCCATCCCGCATGACTAATCGGCGCATCAACGAAACCATTGGCATCCGCTATCAAGATTCAGAGAAGATGGGAGGTATCATTGATTCTGTAAAAGCCATGTTAACAGCCCATGCAGATATCGATGCCAATCAGACGCTGATCGTTAACTTCAACGCCTATAACAGTTCCTCCCTCGATTTTTTTATTTACTGCTTTACCAAGACCACGAACTGGATTCGGTTTCATGAAGTTAAGCAGGATGTACTATTAAAGATCGTTGAAATCGTGCATGAGCACGGTGCAGACTTCGCCTTTCCGACCACCACGCTGGATGGCCTGGATCAGCTGCGACCTGAATCAGAAGCCATGGAGTCGCACTAATTATGTCAAAACAAAAAATACCACCGATAAAATACTAAAGCATCCATAGGCGCCAAGTGACCCTCGAATTGATTAAGGCCGTCAGCTCGCGAGCTACCTGTTTATACTCTGAGCAGGACGTGGAAATGGCAATTGACGCTATGGCAAATGCTATATCTGGCAGACTTCATGCTCACAATCCGATTCTGCTCTGTATTATGAATGGCGGGCTAATCCTTACTGGCAGATTAGCAACCCGTTTAAAGTTTCCGCTACAGATGGATTACTTGCACGCAACGCGTTATCGGGACAAGACTCGGGGCGCAGGCTTGCATTGGGACCGCTATCCAGGCATCTCTCTTGAAGGACGGCAGGTTTTGGTGATAGACGATATTTTGGATGAAGGGGATACGCTAGCAGCAGTGATGGCGCATTGTCAGGCCCTGGGAGTGCGGGACGTACTGAGCGCGGTGCTAGTAGACAAGCAACATGATCGCAAAACAACGAATCTGAAAGCCGACTTCGTCGGACTCGAAGTGCCTGACCATTACCTGTATGGATACGGCATGGATTACAAGGGATATCTCAGAAATGCTCCGGGTATTTTCGCAGTCGATCCTGCAGACTGTGACTAAATCAAAACTCCATTTCAACCAGTGCAGGAATGGCGGTGAGCAAAAGCCCCGTGCGGATGGGGCGTGATTCCATGTAGCTAAACAAGCTGCGATAACTATCCAGCTGATTCCGGTAATTCTCACGTTGCTCAGCCACAAAGCTATCAATCGTTTGACCTGCAGATGGTGTGCTGGTCTTGTAGTCGATCACCCAGCGTACGTCATTCTGATCAATAAAGGTCCGATCTATAATAAAGTTTCTCAGTTGGCCGGACTGAAACCGCGATAGTTCCAGCTCGCACTCGCTATCGAGGTGCTGATCATCGAAGATCCAGGCTAACGAAGGAGTTTCGAGAGTGCGTTGTACTGATGCATGAATAAATGCGATCGCTTTCTCTTCAGCCCCGTGCTGCAAATCCAGATGGCGTATTGCCAGACGCCAATGCGGCTCCAGCGACTTCAGGTCTCGTAAGAATAAAGCCCTGTCTGGCGCTGACACATAGGTCTCAAATACCCGGTGCACAAGCGTGCCAAGAATGCTCGGTAGTTCGGACTGCTGATCATACCCCTCAGCCGTGCTTGCAGTCGAAGCTGCATTTTTTAACGCTGGCTGCAGCGATTTCTGCGCGCCAGATCGACTTTCACTCGCCGCTTTTTCTTCACTCTTGGCCGGAAGCTCTAATGCTCTTTGCTCCCACGGCTCAAATTCTAGGACTTGATTAAAGCGAGTTATCAATGTGGGCTGAATATCATCCGGGGTTCCGCTAGCGTCTGTTTTTGAAACGGCATAGATATCTTCCAATGCTGATACTGTTACCGACTCATGCCCTTCAAGTTGCGGCCAGATCCGCTTAAGCAGGGTGCCGCTGCCTGGCTCCTTAAGACCGCCATCTTCATCTCTTACCACATTGGCAAACAGCGTCGCGGATTTTTTCGCGCGGGTAACGGCGATGTAAAGCAGGCGCGTGCTTTCGAGTAGCTGCTTGTGTTTGTGCTCGTACCTGATTAGCTGATAAAGCGAAGACTCCTCAGAGCCAGTTTTGGTCACGCCGGCCATAAACAGGTGCGGCTCCTGGGCAGTGTTCAGACGCTGATGCCAAACCAACAGCGTTTTATCATCGTGACGAGGAGGGCGCGACAAACTCGGCAGCAATACATGATCATATTCCAGGCCCTTGGACTTGTGCATGGTCAGGAGATGGAGTCCACTGAGGCTTTCCTGCGCGTCTGTACTTGGAACAAATGACGAGTACACCGTATCCTGGAAGTCGAAGAAGTTACTGAGCCCGCCAGCGACCTCTTGCTCATCCAATAAATTGAGAAAACGGGCAACGCTTTCTAATTCCAGCTCGCTGCGGCAGCAGTTGATTCCCCGTAACAACCCCCAACTTGCTTCGATATTTTGTCGAAGGCTGCGTTTACCCCGACTCGCCATGGTGAACATCATGGCTGTGCTGAATGTGCCGAGCATTTCCCTCGCGTGTTGCGAAAGTTGTGAATTGCCACGGAAATGCTGCACTGCTTGCCAGATAGAGGCTGAAGTTTTATCGGCGGCAAGCGCGAGCAGGTCGCCACTTGAGAGTCCACACCAGGGCGCGCGAAGTAAGGAAAGCCAGCCAAGCTGATCTCCAGGGTTAATCACCACGCGAACGAGGCTCAGGAGGTCTTCAATCACCGGCAGGGCTGCTAGGCGGTCGATGTCACTGGCTCGCCACTGCAATCCCCTTTCGCGCAATGCCGGCACAATGGCCTGGAGCTGCGGTCGAGTTCTCACCAGGATCGCGATGCTGTCATTCGGAAACTGCTGCTGCAGCGCGCTGGCTTGTTCGGCAACAACCTGAGCTTCTGCGAGGTCAGCCGCCTGGCGTTGGTCGCTTTCATGATGCAGCAGTTTAACTTTGACGCCTGTGCCATCACTTTTGGGATGGATCACCTGGGCTGGGCTGTAGGGCACTGCGCCGCGAGATATATTGGGGTGTCGCGGAAACGCACCGGAGAATACATCGTTTACCCAGGACACGACGGGCTCCTGAGAGCGAAAATTACTGCTAAGCGCCAGCGGCGTGAGGCTCAGCTCACCGATGCCTCGTTCTTTTACCGACAGATAAATGCCTACATTGGCATTTCTGAAACCATAACAGGACTGCATGGCGTCACCAACGAGGAACAGACTGCGACCATCATTAGGCTCCCAGCCAGCCGTCAACTTCCGTAAAAGATCGAGCTGGAGCTGCGAAGTGTCCTGAAATTCATCAACAAGAATATGATTGATGACATTATCAAGCGCCAGCGCAAGATCGGTTGGTTCCTCCGCACTTCCCAGGGCGAGACCCGCTGCTGCGCCAGTCTGAGTATAGTCCACCAGGCGAAACCGGCTAAATGCAAGCAGCAGTTCGGCGTTAAGCGCATGCAGCACATGGCAAAGTGCCGTCAGAAAATACCATTGCTGTGGGTCCAGTCCAGGGCCAGGAAGTAAGCGTACATAGCAAAGCGCCTCTAGTAGTTCCGAGTCAGGCAGATATCTGTTGACCAGATCATCTCTTCTGCTCTTGAGCTGCTTGCATAAAGCACCAAATTCTTTGTCGGGCTGATTAGCCGGTGGAAATCCATTTTTTGCAACCGCACGTTTAAGCCAATTGCCTTTAGCGCGATTATTTGGTTCAAGCTGACTAAGTAGAAAGCTGACCAAGAAAAGCCATTGTGGCAAGGATTCGCTGTTGGCTGCTGGCAGAGCATTAAGGGGTATAAATTCCTTCAGGGGCAATTGTCCCTCTTTATCGAGATTGCTTGCGGCAAAATTATAAAGTTCGACTAGCTCTGCCTCATCTTCCTTGAGCAGTGCTGTTGTTGCGAGTAGGGTTTCAGCCACTAATTCTTCGAGGCTGGACTGCAAGTAGCGTTCAGTCGGCTGCTCGGCATTGGTGAGGGCGAGAATATAACTACTCCATTGATCGCGCTGCTTCAATAGCGTGATCAGCTGGGCTTCAATCGCGGCCACATCATTGTCGAGATGTCCCAGGACGGTCGCAATGTCATCGGCGAGCCGGGTATCGGAGTCAAGCTTGCCAAGCGTGGCGCTAATGGCTTCGCGAAAGCAGAGCTCGATGTGCTCCGTGACGTTAGGGTTGCCTCCCACCTGCGACAGAATTGGTAGCTGCTTGGCAAGATAGAAGCAAAAACTGTCAATTGTCTGAACCCGAAACCGGCCAGGTGACTCGAGTAGCCGCCAGCCGTGCTTACTGTCCGCCGCCAAAACGGCGCTACCGATGTCGAGTCGCAAGCGCTGTATCTCATCCACAGGCGCAGAATTGCCGTCCATGCAGTCCTTACACCAGTTTAAGACTCTGATGATGCGGTCTCGCATTTCGCTGGCGGCTTTGCGGGTAAACGTGATTGCAAGAACTTCCTCGGGTTGCCGGGAAATCGCAAGCAATTTTAGATAACGCAGGGAGAGCAATTCCGTCTTGCCTGAACCTGCTGGGGCCTGCACGATAAATGATTTCGACACTTCCAGCGCAGTTTCTCGCGCTGCCTGGTCTGGTAAGGCCTTAGACATCACCGCCCCCAATAGAATCTGCTTGTAAACTCTCAACTCTTCCTGTTTCTGCCTCATCAATACGACAGAGCCCAGCCAATTCACAATAACGGCAAGTTACATTGCCGTTAGCAGGATCAACCCGGATTAGGCCCGCCTTGAACTCGGATGAAAATCGAGAAATCTGGCTAGTAAACAACTGGGTAAGCTCTGACCAGGGTTTCTTTACTCCTCGTTCTTCCTCGGTAGGTTTGATGCGACCGTGGAATGTAGAATCTGCTGACAAGCCCGTGTAATCGATACGCGCGGCATTAACATGGGCGAGGGCAACAGCTTTTACCGACGCTCCCCGCATTTCCGCCATGGCGGTAAAATAGAATGGAATTTGTAAATCTTCCGGCCGGTCAGCTAACCAGGTGCCGCTGGTGGGAGAAGATTTGCCAGTCTTGTAATCAATGACAGCAAGAGTGCCGTCTGCTAGCTCATCAACACGATCGACCACCAGATTGAAATGCAGCTCATTGTGTATCCAATGGTGCCTCTTTTCTAATTCCAGAATACGGTAGTCAGAACGCCCAGCCTCAGCTTCCTGTGCTGTCAAAAATTTCTGCAGTAGTTTTGTGGTTCGCTCAACCTCAATAGACTGAAATCGCGGGGTCATTAGCACCTTATGGTTACGGGTCAAGTATCCCACAGCCTGTTCAGCTGCCTGCTCGCATAACTTATGTATCTGAGCGTCAGTCTGCCGAGTCAGAGTTTCCTGACTATTGATATTCTTGAACAGGTACTCAAGTGCAATATGCATGGCACTGCCGCGCGCCATCTTACTCAAGCCCGTGCTAAATGGCTGCAGCGGTGAGGCACCGAGGCGATGCAGGGCGAATGCGCGGAACGGGCAGCTGGATTGGTTGCTAAGAACCTGATGTCCTCCGAGGCTGTCTGTTGATGCCTCAAGGGGAATCTCCACATCGTCTTCAACTTGAATAAGGAGCTGCTGGCGGTAATGCTCTTTGCCATAAAACGACTTCAGGACAATTTGTTCGCCCGATTCAGGGGAAAATTGTTCGAAGTTTGCCACAAAGCTACTGGGTCTGAATTCCTCGTCATCGTCGCTTTGATGGTGGCTGCTGCGCAATTCAGTGCTCACTGATTTGCAAAGAGCTGTAAAAACTCCAACGGCGAATTCATACTGCACTTCACTGTGACTTGCCGGCATTCGGTTGTCGCGCTGTAGGTTGAAGGGAAGAAATGGTGACGGCGCGATGGAAGGTGGCCAGACCTGGTCATTCATGTTTAAAAGCCATAAGTAATCGAACTCAAGTCCGGCGGCTTCCTCGAGGCTATATAATGACAAGTTTACGGCTGGCATAAATTTCTGTGATGCTTCGGCTCTCGACACCAGACTACGCAGACTTGCCAGTGCTTTGTTTATATCAACGGCGCCGATTACCGGGGTAAGTTGAGCAAACTGCTGCAATACTTCCTGCCACTGTTCGAGTACGCGCTGTTGATAGTTTGATAGCTGAGAACCAGGCCACCCTAATTCTGCGAGCAGCTGCGCAAACAGTTGCGACCAACGTAGTGGCGATAGGCGGGAATGCTCTCTTCTCATACGTTCACGCAAGCGAGTAAGCGCCGCAGTGAACTCAGGCCAGTAATAGTCTTTGTCTTTTTGCCCGGCAATAAACTGCAGCTCGCTGAGTTGGCAGCGGTCAGCGAGTTGTCTGCGCAAATGGCGCTCCAGTTTAGACCTGGCTTGCCAATCCGTATGTTCATCAAGCAGAAAAGGGGAGCGCAATAAGCGGCATATTTCTTCGCTTAGCTGCTCTTCCCGAATTAATCCGAGTAATAACAAACCGTCATGAATTAGCGCTTCATCATTCAATTTTACGTCGGCCTGTGAGCTATTCATGTGATTTGGGGCTGTATCGAACTGCAACAGTGACTGTGGGTCCAGTGTTTGATTTAGGCGCCGTTTAACTTCGCGCATGCGAGATTCATCTAACTCACCCACGATACCAATATGCGCGTTCGGTGAGACACTCAATATGGCTTCGACCCATTCACAGCAGGCGCTGATTTCGTCGCGCAAGGAACCGAACTTGAAATGTTTGCCGCCAATACCGGTATCTGGTGGTTCAGGATTGATTCGCTGGATACTATGGTGTTTCTCCAAAGAGGCAAATAGATCAGCGTATAAAGGCGGTGGGCTAAGGAAGCTGTAGAGACAGAAGTCATTGCTCAGGGGCAGGGGGCCCACATTAAGGCAATGTCGATTTATCACCTTGAGACAATCCGCCAGGCTAATGAGCTGTCTCCGTTCACACTCTGCTTCGAACTCAGCCTTCCAATCCAGAAACACTGCAATATCCGGAATTACCCGATGACTTGTGAGTACATCACCCTGCTGTTCCTCTAGCTGCCATTGCCTTAACAGCTGATAAGCATGACTGACGGCCCTGGCCGTCTCCTCCGGGTTAAGCAGCGGTATCCTGTCCTGGGCTGCTTCGATAATCTCCATCCAGAGGAATGATTCTTCTGTTGATGAGATTGGTTGCCTGCCGGCAAATGCCGGGAGACCGTGACTGGCGGCAAGATCCCAAACTCGCCGCACCCACACATCGATACCCAAAATTTTGGGGGTACGAAACACCTCGGTATCACAACGCTGTGCATAGGCATGCAGCAGGGCATCACGAATTCGGCTGTTGGGGACGAGAATAGTGGCATCGGCGGCAATGGCTGTTTCCAGGGGTCCCAGGGAGATTCGCCGAATCGACATTAAGAATCCCCTGTGCGTAGCATGGGCTGAATCCAGGCTTTTACTTCTGCGTTGCTGCCACGAAATACAATGCGATCGGCTTTCTTTCCAAGCTGATAGTCATACATCGGATCATAGTATTGCTGCAGCAACTCTCTGATCCACGTTTCATGCGCTACAGTCGACCGGTTCTGAAACTGTTGCCTGAGGGCCTCCAGCATCAGGGTATTTAGATGCTGGTAGCGCTCTCCACCAAGGCGTTTTTTTATGCGGGTAAGGGCACCTAGCAAAAACTCAGTAAATAGCGTCTCGGCTGCATCTGGATGTTGGACCTTGAACGCCTGGTAATTCGACTGGATATAGTCCATGTGAATAGTTTGTACCCGGGCATCCAGGTTTTCTTCGATTACTGCAATTGGCGCTTGCCCCATGGCCAGGTGGAACTTCTTTGGAACAGAAATCGAACCGATGGCGTGGCTCTCGTCCTCCACAGCGATGCGCCGAGGCTCAATGGCCAGGCATTTCAGCAGCGCAATGCCCAGCGCATTTTCAAAATTGGCCTGGCTGGGTTGGGGCTCGACGTGCTTGCCAAAAGCAGAGCCACGATGGTTTGCTAACTTTTCGAGGTCAACACCTATGTCCAGGCTGTTGATAAAATGCGTCTTGCCACTACCGGTCTTTCCGGCTACCAGGACCAGTCTGTCCTGAGCGTCGAACTGCTCCACTACGCGGATAAGATGTCGGCGGAGCGCCTTATAGCCACCTTCAATTCGTGCGATGTTGACACCAGCCTCCTGTAACCACTGCTGCACGAATTGCGATCGCAACCCACCTCGATAGCAATAGAGCAGTGCGTCAGGGTTGCTGGCGGCAAAAGCTTGCCAGCCCTGTAGGCGTGTTTCTCGCGTTGTTTCAGTAACCAACTCGTGACCCAGCTTGACTGCAGCCGCTCTGCCGGCTTGCCGGTAGGTCAGCCCTACCTGCTGGCGTTCCGAATCAGTTAGTAACGGGAGATTAGTGGCGGTGGCAAATGCGCCCTGCGCAAACTCCACGGGTGCTCGTACATCGAGCAAGGGAGCGTCGTGTCGAAACAGGGAATCAAATTGATCTGCGGAGACAGTTTCTGACATGCACCACTTCTAGAGAAAACTGAACTAGCGCTAGAATTGTATCACGGCCGCCGGTTGATTCCTTGGACTTCTGTACAGGAAGGTGGGCCGCTTCTACACTGCCCCGGGTTTTCATAGACAAAGCGTTTAGGAGTCCTAGAGAAGCCTCTTGCCAGCTACCGGGTTCGGCACCAGCGCCAGCTTGAGGCTGCAGTATTTGAATGTCAGGAAATCGAAAGGGCAGAAGATGAGAAAAAGCTTTCCGCTGTTAGCGCCAGTGCTGAATAGCTATTTCTCGGCATTGGTTGCACAATCCCGGTAAGCCGGATATTCGATTTGCTGCCATTGAGGTTTTTCAACGAGACGTGACAGACGCTGGAGAGCGACCAGATCCTTTTGCGATGGTCGCAAAAATAAAGAGCCGGGGGCCCGCGCCAGTGCATTTGTGGGATCCACCGTTCTGTGGTGATCTTGATATGGTCATTCAGCGGGACGGCACCTGGGTACACGAGGGCAAACCCATTAGGCGACAGGCTATGGTTGCACTGTTCGCCTCAGTATTGAAAAAAGAAGCCGATGACTTCTACCTTGTTACACCGGTAGAAAAAGTCCGCATCCAGGTTGAGGACTGTCCATTTTTAGTTACGGAGATGGATGTCAGCAAATCCAACTCGCAGCAGCAGCTTACTTTTCATACAAATGTCGGCGAACTCGTGGTAGCAAACGCCAATCACCCCTTGCGTGTCACTGAACACGGAGAGAATCAGGAGCCCCATCCCGTACTGCAGGTGCGCAATGGTCTTGAAGGGCTAATCAGCCGGGCCGTTTTCTATCGATTAGTCGAGTTGGCTGAATCAGCGCGGGTAGGTGGGCAGGACCGGGTAGGGGTTTACAGCGCCGGAGAATTTTTCCCGCTTGAGTCGGTTTAATCCACTTCCGCAGTTGCCAAAGTCAATGGCGCGGTGACGAAACCGCAGGCTATCAAACGACCGGCAAGAATTAGGCCAAACAGGCCGCCCATCAATTTGTATTTATGCATCATACTTATCACCACTCTTGCTTCGATTCGAATGTAGCTAACTGTCTGTATTTTAAGTGTAGTTCACAGTTTGAGCAGACAGCGGCTGGTTGACCTAACTAAGCAAAACCGGCATTATTACTCGCCTTTTTTTTGGGCCCATTGCAGACAACTTTTAGACAACTCCCAAAGAACTCCCAAAGAACTCCCAAAGAACTTCCAGAGAACTTTCAGAGGACTTTCAGAGAATAGGTCGTTGTAAGCAGCTGTGCTTTCGCGGCTCGCTGCAAGCCCAAAACTACACCCTCTTTTTTATCTTAGTTTTTGGAGAATCCATGAAGGTTCTTGTTGGAGTGAAACGCGTAGTTGACGCCTATGTGCGAGTCAGAGTGAAATCAGATGGAAGCGGCGTTGACCTAACCAACGCCAAAATGGCGATCAATCCGTTTTGCGAGATTGCCGTTGAAGAAGCGATTCGCATGAAAGAA
>Ga0181558_10002779_pt1 | contig 16356 bp, 26 predicted proteins | sample 011ome_22_FD_133754 | JGI IMG/M metagenome (GOLD analysis project Ga0181558, IMG submission 133754) | Coastal salt marsh microbial communities from the Groves Creek Marsh, Skidaway Island, Georgia - 011507BT metaG (megahit assembly) | ecosystem: Environmental > Aquatic > Marine > Intertidal...
GTATTTAGAACCTTATATAAAAATCGATGAGGTACGTGATTATTCAATAGCATTAACGGTTACACCTGTTGAAGCAGGGGATTATACAATATATATATATAAGGACAATGAATTATTAGCTTCACATATAGATGTATCAGGTACTTTTGTCACACCAGATTATGCTATTGCAGGTGATGAAACTATTGAGATATACGCTAAAATAGAAACTGCTAACGGTATAACTAATTATGATGCTGGATGGGAAGTGCAGGAATATGTATTTGATCCAGTAGATGGAAGACCAGCACCGCAAATTGGTACATTCGAATCTAATAGTCAGTCAGTAATAAACGAAATATCCATAAGGGATAATATTCCTAATGTAAAGGTAATGGATTTCTTAAGTAGCATTTTTAGAACTTTCAATCTAACAAGCTACGTTAAACAAACTGGAGAAATATATGTAGAGCCATTAAATACTTTTTACGAACAAGGTACAACAAGGGATATATCGCAATTTGTAGATATTAGAGAAATAACAGTAGATAGAGCAATCCCTTATAGAACAATGAATTTTAAATTCCCAGAGTCTAAAACTTTTCACGCTCAGAAAAGAAATCAAATCTTTGGAGGTACGCAGTTTGGTGATCTAGTTTATACACAAAAACAATTTGACGGTACGGATTATAGTTTGGAAGTTGGATTAGAGAAAATGTTATTTGAAAAAATATCGGATGAAAACACCGGAGAGTTTACTCAGATCGGATGGGGTTGGTCTGTAGATTATAATGGAGATTCAGCTGAAGATATACAAAAAGCATCATCAGTTGTTGGCGAACCTTTAATCTTTTTTAATATACCAACTACAAACGGATCTACACCTATTAGCTTCTATGGAGCTGGGCATAACTCATTGGCTGGATATAACAGACCAGGGAATGTGAATGAGAACGAAACACAAACATTAAATTTCAATGCTGAGATAGATGAGTATAATTTAGTAACAAACGATAATTCATTATATAAACGTTACTATGAAACTTATATATCCCAGATCTTTGATGTAAAAGCTCGTGTATTCACGTATGATGCAGTTCTACCGAATAACCTATTGTTAAACTATTCTGTTAATGATACGTTCATTATAGGAGATCGTAAATACATTATAAGTACCGTTAAGACTAACACCAAGACTGGTAAAACAAGATTGGAACTAATAAATAAATTATTTTGATTTTAATAAAGCTTCTTAATTTATCGGATTTCTATGGTCAGGGTGAGAATATAGAAATAGCAAAAGGAAAATACAAACTAGCTGAGTCTTTCAGCGAAGGATTTAAACAACTAAAAAGAATAAAGAATGAGAAATGAAGTTCTTGAGTTACAGGTTAAAACTGACAAAGCTGTACAGGAAGTCGGTGAATTAACAAAAGAAGTTAAAAAACTCCAGGGCCAAGTATCTGAAGGTAATAAAAATACAGCTAAAGGTTTAAATGCAATTGAAGGCGCTACTAGGAAAACTAATAGGGTTTTAAGATCTTTAGGTAATACGCTTAAGGTTATTGGTATTGGTTTATTATTAGCAGCGTTAGAAAAATTAAGAGAGGTATTTGCTAGCAACCAGAAAGTTATAGACACTTTCAATATAGCAATGGAAGCAACTACAATGGCTTTCAATGATCTATTTAATTATTTAGATAGAAATACTGGTACGATAATAAGCTACTTTAAAAATATTTTTGAGGATCCATTACCGGCTATACGGGATTTAAGTAAAGCAATAGATCAATATCTTATTAGAAGCTTTATTAATTTCATCGAACTAATAGAAGTTTCAGGAATGGCAATATCCAAGTTTTTCAAAGGGGATTGGGTTGGTGCTATAGGATTAGCTCAAGTTGCTGGATCTAAATTCGTTGATGTTGTTACAGGAGTTGATGATAGCTTAGTTAAAACAGGTAATGCTTTAAAAGCTGTTACATCTGGAATATCCGATTATGTGAAATCAACAGTGGAAGCAGCAACTGCTACTGTTGAAATAAATAAAGCAGCTGCTACTGCAGAAATTAGAATACAAGGTTTAATAGAGCAGTATGATAGACAAGCAGAAAAGCTAAGACAAGTTAGAGATGAGGAAAGGAATACTATCCAAGAAAGAATTGATGCAAATAATCAACTAAAAGAGGTTTTAGACGAGCAGGAAGCTGCAATGCTTAGACAAGTGGATTTACAAATAACAGCAGCACAGCGTCAGTACAATATAAATGCCAATCAGGAAAATTACAATAATTTATTAAGAGTAACACAAGAAAGAGAAGCTGTATTAGCGCAAATAGAAGGCTTTAGATCAGAACAAAAGATAAATGATTTAGCTTTATTTAGAGAGCAGCTAGAGCTTTATAATTCGCTTAGAGACGCTGAATTTGAACGTGCAATTGCAAACGAGGAATTCAACGCTTCCTTGATAGGTAATGATGTTGCAAGAATACAGAGATTGCAGGAGATTGCTACATTCGAATCTAATATTAGAGAAAAGCAATTGCAGGATGATTTGGCTAGAACTAAATTAGGAACACAAGCTCAGATAGATGCAACTAATGCTCTATTTTCATTCCAACAAGAAAATGCTAATAAACAAAAACAATTAGATAGAGACTTAGCGGAAGCAAAATTAGCAGTTATAAGTGGTGCGTTAGGTGGTGTTGCTAAATTAATAGGTGAAGGATCTACATTCGGTAAAGCTGTAGCAATAACACAAGCAGTGATTGACACATACGCTGGTGCAAACAAAGCATTGGCTCAGGGTGGTATATATGGTGGTATAGCAGCTGCTGGTATTATCGCATCTGGATTGGCTAATGTAAAAAGTATAGTTGCAACACAAGAACCTGAACTACCAAGCTATGCAAGTGGTGGTAGAGCAGCAGCATCGGCACCTCAACCAAGAGTAGCTAGTTTTAATATAGTTGGCGAAACTGGGACTAATCAATTAGCTGAGACTATAAGTTCACAAACTAGACAACCAATTAAAGCTTATGTTGTAGCAAGTGATGTTACTACAGCACAGAGTTTAGATAGAAATATAGTTCAAGGAGCATCAATCTAAACAAATTAACTAAAAAACTGTTTTTAAATAAAGTAAAAATGAATATAATAGAACTTATCCTAGACGAAAACGATGATATGAATGGCATAGAAGCTATTTCTGTTGTCGAAAATCCAGCTATAGAGGAAGATTTCGTAGCTTTAAAATCAGATGAGATAAAATTAGCTGAGGTAGATAAAGAAAAAAGAATCCTGATGGGTGCTGCTCTTATACCTAATAAGCCAATCTACAGGCGTAATGGTAAAGATGAATTCTACATATTCTTTAGCAAAGAAACAGTTTTAAAAGCTTCTCAATTATATCTTAAAAAAGGTAGACAAGGTGAAGCAACATTAGAGCATCAGGAAAAGATTACCGGTTTAACAGTTGTGGAAAGCTGGTTAGTTGAAGATGAGGTACACGATAAATCTAGAAAATACGGATTAAATATGCCTTTAGGAACTTGGATGGTTTCAATGAAAGTAGATAATGACGAGATCTGGAACGATTACGTAAAAACTGGTAAGGTTAAAGGATTCAGTATAGAAGGATATTTCGCAGATAAATTAGAAATGCCTCAAGATAAAGGTATAAAGGATTATTTAAGCGCAGAGGAACAGGAAGCTGAAGATCTATTAAATAAGATCGTTGAAGTATTACAGGAAAAACAAGAATTGGAGTCTTATACAGATTATCCAGCTGGTGCTAGAAGTAATGCAAAACGAGCTTTAGAATGGGCAGAGAAAAATGGATGGGGTGATTGTGGTACTGGTGTAGGTAAAGCTAGAGCTAACCAATTAGCAAAAGGAGAACCTATTAGCAGAGATACGATTGCAAGAATGGCTTCCTTTAAAAGACACGAACAAAATAAAGATACACCATACTCTGAAGGATGTGGAGGTCTTATGTGGGACGCATGGGGTGGAAGTGCAGGAGTTAATTGGGCAATATCTAAATTGGATGAGATAGACCAAAAACTTGCAAAAAGTCCTTGTTGGGAAGGATATGAGCAAAAAGGATATAAAATGAAAAATGGTAAAAAAGTTCCTAACTGCGTAAAAAAATAATAAATGGGTACAACTAAAAATACTTCATATAGAGTACACGCACATCAAACTACCGATGCTGAAAGATTAACTTTCAACATTGAGGAAGGAGCAATGGTTACTACCGAGACTGGTATATGGCAGGTATACAATAATGATTGGAGAAAAATATATCCACAATCAGGTATAGGTTCAGGATTAGGATGGACAAGGTATGATGACGGCGCTTTTACTGAAGCTTCAAAGTTAACATTAGCACAAGATATCTCTGTGGAGATGCCAAACAATGCTGCATCAGTGTATAGAAGTTATGAAGGTATAGATTACTACGACGGAACAACTAGAAAGGTATTAGCGGATAATTTAAACGATGTCTATATGATGACTATTGTTTTTAAATGCTCTGCACCAAATGCTAATCAAACTTATTTAAGACTACAACTTGATGCTACAAATGGAACTCCATACGAAAGAGTTGGGGTAGATATACCATTTCCAAAGGGTAACGATGTAGCACATGAATTCCACCAAGTATTCCAATACTATGCAGATCAAAATTTTGTAGACAACGGTTCTAATTGGATTATTAAAGCTACAGGAGGTGCTGCTCAAATATGGGACATTGTATTTTTTATACAGAAAACGCAATCTTATGCTTAAATTTTTAAAACAAATATTTATGTCAAAAAAAACAAAAAGTAAAACAAGCCCAAAAGGTGGTAGAAGAGGTTGCTTATGTGATAACGGAACTTATTCTAGTGAATGCTGTAATGGCGATTTACAAAATCAAGGGATAGGTAGTTTAAATAGCGGTGTTATCAGTAACGTGGTTAACACTAATGAACCTCGTGTTATATCCAATCAGAGAGGTTAGAAAATATAACAAATATTAATATAAATTGTTTTAATAATAAATAATCCTTATGAGTGCAAAAACGCAAATTAACAAAATCAAGACTTTGCTAGGTTTGGAAATCAAACTAGAGCAAATGAAGCTTGAGAACGGTACTATTTTGGAAGCAGAAGCTTTTGAAGCTGGTGCTGAGATTTTTGTTGTTAATGAAGAGGATCGAATCCCAATGCCAGCTGGAGAATATAAGTTGGAAGAGGGTAAAATCTTAATCATTAGCGATGATGGTATTATTGGAGAAATCAAGGAAGAGGAAGCAGAGGAAGCTGCTCCTGAAGCTGAAGAGGAAATGGAAACGGAAGTTGAAATGGAAGCTGAAGCAACACCTGCCACTCCAAAGAAAGTTATTGAGTCTATTTCTAAAGAGATGTTCTTTAGTGAGATTGAAAAACTTAGAAATGAAATTGCAGAATTAAAAGCTGCTAAAACAGAGGTTAAAGAAGAGGTGGAATTATCTGCTGATTCTGTTGAAAAAGTAGAAGAGACTGTAGAAGTTGAATTATCTGCTGAGGAGACACAACCTTTAAAACACAACCCAGAAGGTTCGGTTGAGAAAAAAGAATTAAATCTTTATTCTAATAAAGGACCTCAAACAACTAGAGATAGAGTATTCTCTAAATTATTCAACCAATAAAATAAATACATTTTAAAAATGGCAACAACTACCAACATTACCACTACTTATGCTGGTGAATTTGCGGGGAAATATATTTCTGCTGCTCTTTTATCTGCTTCTACCATTGAGAATGGCGGAATTGAAGTAAAACCAAATGTAAAGTTTAAAGAAGTAATTAAGAAAGTAGACACAGACGCATTATTAAAAGATGCTACTTGTGCATTCGATCCTACTTCTACTTTGACATTAACTGAAAGAATCTTACAACCAGAAGAATTTCAGGTAAACTTAGAATTATGTAAATCAGACTTTGAGTCAGATTGGGAAGCAGTTCAAATGGGATATTCTGCATTTGACAACTTACCTCCTGCTTTTGCTGATTTCTTATTAGCACACGTTGCTGCTAAGACAGCTCAGAAAACAGAGCAAAACATCTGGAAAGGTGTTACTGCTAACTCTGGTGAGTTTAATGGATTAGTTACACTTATGACAGCTGATGCTGATGTAATTGATGTAGTAGGAACTACAGTTACTGCTGCTAATGTAATTGACGAATTAGGAAAAGTTGTTGATGCTATTCCTTCTGCAGTATACGGAAAAGAAGATTTAAACCTTTATGTTTCTCAAAATGTTGCAAGAGCATACGTTAGAGCTTTAGGAGGTTTTGCTGCTGCAGGACTTGGAGCTAATGGTACTAACGCAATGGGAACTCAGTGGTACAACAATGGATCACTTTCTTTCGACGGTGTTTCTATTTTCGTAGCTAATGGATTAGCAGATAACTATATCGTTGCAGCTGAAAAATCAAACTTATACTTCGGTACAGGTTTATTAGCAGATCACAATGAGGTAAAAGTTATCGATATGGCTGATATTGATGGAAGTAAAAATGTTCGTGTAGTAATGAGATTTACTGCAGGAGTACAATACGGAATTGGTTCAGACATCGTTCTTTACACTCCAGCATAATTACAACTAAATAAAAATAAAGGGGTAGGTAAGCCGTTATAGCCTGCCTACCCTTTTTTAATTAATCTCTAAAATAAAAAAATATGGCTTGTGATATTACAGCTGGTAGATTAGAGCCTTGTAAAGATTCAGTAGGTGGCTTAAAAGCCGTTTACTTTGTTAATTACAGTGCTGCTATTGCTTCCGGTGCAACAATTACCGCTGGTGAGATAACGGGATTTAATCCATTGATTTCACTATATAAATTTGATTTAAAAGGTACTAATAATTCTTTTGATGAAACTAATGAGAATTCAAGAGATAACGGTACTTCTTTTTGGACACAAACAGGAACTTTAGTTCTTAAAAAACAAGATCTAACTACACAAACACAATTAAAAGCTTTAGCTTACGGGAGACCTTTAGTTGTAGTTGAGTATTATGCTAAGGATGCTAATGATAAAAACATCTTTAGAATGGCAGGTTTTGAAAATGGATGTGAAGTTACAGTAAACACTGCTTCTGGTGCAGCAATGGGTGATCTTAACGGATATAACATTACTTTCACAGGAACAGAAGTAGAACCAGCACATTTTATCGATCCAGATATTATTGGTGATGATACTAATACAACTGTTGTACCTGGTACATAATTAGATTAGATTACATTAAATTAAAGGGTAGGTTTTAACAACTTGCCCTTTTTTTTGTTTTTATATTAAATACAGAAAATGATCGTATTAAGACCAGTTCAAACAGAACAAAATATAAAGTTTATACCTAGAGAGTATGAAGCTACTAGGTTGGTTTTGATCGACGAAAGTACAAACACAGAGGCTGAAATAATGGGAACGTTTACGAAAGATAAATACTACCTATCAGCAGACCTTGTTTTTAGCTTAATAGAAGGCCGTTATTACACTTTAACAGTGTATAATAATGATAATATCATTTATAAAGATAAAGTCTTTTGTACGGATCAAAACGTATTAAATTACTCTATAAATAAAGATGTTTATACGAGCAATGTAACAGATAACGAATACATTATTTTATAATGGATAATATACATATAGTAAACTTAAGCAAATATACTTCACCAGAAATTATAGAGGTTAAAAACAAGGATTGGGTTCAGTATGGTGAGGATAATGATTATTTCCAGTATCTTATAGACAGATACCAAGGTAGCACAACCAATAATGCTATCATAAACGGTATGGCAAAAATGATATATGGGAAAGGTCTTGATGCTACTAATTCTAACAGGAAACCAGATCAGTACGCACAAGCTATGAGTATTGTATCTAAGAATTGTTTAAAGTCTGCTGTAATGGATCGTAAGATGCTAGGAATGGCGGCTTTACAAGTTACTTACGATAAAGGTCTTGTAAAAAAGGTTACGCATTTCCCAATGCAGACATTAAGAGCTGAAAAATGTAATGAAAACGGTGAAATAGAAGCTTGGTATTACCATCCAGATTGGTCTAAAATAAAGCCAAGCGATCAGCCAAAAAGAATTCCAGCATTTGGTTTTGGTAACAAAAAAGGAAATGAGCTATATATAGTTTCATCTTATGTTACAGGATCTTACTATTATCCACCTGTAGATTATCAAGGAGCATTACCTTATGCAGTTTTGGAAGAGGAAATAGCTGATTATTTAATTAATGATACTATTAATGGTTTTAGTGGAACAAAGGTAGTTAACTTTAATAATGGTATTCCTGATAGGGATAAACAAATGGAAGTTAAATCTGATGTTTTAAATAAACTTACTGGAGCTAGAGGTGAAAAAGTTATCGTTGCTTTCAATAATAATGCAGAAAGCAAAACAACTGTAGACGATATACCTTTAAATGATGCCCCAGCCCATTACCAATATTTAAGCGATGAGTCTTTCAGAAAACTAATCGTTGGACATAGAGTTACATCACCGATGCTATTAGGTGTAAGAGATGGTAACAGCGGGTTAGGCAATAATGCTGATGAGATACAAACTGCTACTTTGTTATTTGATAACTTAACAATAAAAACATATCAGGAGGAATTCACAGATTCATTAGAGGAAATACTATCCGTGAATAATATTTCTCTTAATTTATATTTCAAAACGATCCAACCATTAGAGTTTACTGATACTACAGGTATGGATAAGGAAACTGCTGAAGAGGAAACTGGTATTAAAATGGCTATACAGTGCTCAGCAGAAACACAAGACTATGATGAAGAGGTTGCTAACTCATTAATAGAAAAAGGTGAAGATCTTGGTGATGAATGGGAATTAATATCTAGTGAGGAAGTAGATTATGAAACAGAGGATGAATTGGATGCTGAAATAGCTAAATTAAATGAACCTAGTTTATTATCTAAAATATGGAACTTTGTTAGTACAGGAACAGCAAGACCTAATGCTAGAAGCTCGCAGGATAAAACTATAGAAGGGGAAAAATATAAAGTAAGATATAAATATAGTCCAAGTAGAGTTTCTAAAAACAGCAGAGAGTTTTGTAGAAAAATGGTTTCTGCTGATAAGCTATACAGAAAGGAAGATATTATAGCAATGGAAAAGGTTGCTGTAAATGCAGGATGGGGACCAGAAGGAGCTGATACTTATTCTATCTGGCTTTACAAAGGCGGTGGATCATGCCACCATAAATGGTTAAGACAAACATTTAAAGGTAAGACACAAGGTAATCTAGCTAATGTAGATCCTAATATTTCAACTAATAAAGCTGAAAGAGAAGGATATAGAGTTAGAAATCCAAAAGAAGTATCTATGATGCCTAAGGATATGCCGAATGAGGGATTTTTACCAACTAATAAAAGATTTCAATAATGGCTAAAGCTTTATTTATAAGTACAAAAGATATAAAAAGATATTCCATAATGAATGGTAATATCGACAACGATAAATTTATCCAATATATTGAAATAGCACAGGAAATTCATATACAGAATTATCTAGGTACTAGGTTATATGAAAAACTTGAAGACATAATAATAAATGGAACTGTTAGCGATCCTGCTAATGCTGATTATAAAGAATTATTAGAGACTTATGTAAAACCAATGACAATACATTGGGCTCAAGTAGAATATCTACCGTATGCAGCTTATACGATCTCAAACGCAGGGGTATACAAGCATACATCAGAAACATCACAAAGTGTTGATAAAGAAGAGGTGGATTATTTAGTAGAGCAGGAAAGAAACGTTGCTCAGCATTATACTAGAAGATTTATAGATTTTATGAATTTTAATCAATCAAAATATCCGGAATACTATTCTAATTCTAATGATGATGTATATCCTGATACTGAGTCAAATTTTACTGGATGGGTAATCTAAAGAAAAGATATAAAGTAAAACAGGAAAACATAAGTAAATTAAAATTGTTTTTAAAACAAATTAAAAAAGATGGCAAACAGCATATTTTGGGGAATAATCTACGAAAGTAGCTGGTGGGGAGTTACCAAAGATGAAAACAACATTCATTGGGGTTCTAATTATCCTTACAACGTAGACGGAAACTTTATTAGAGCAAGTTCTACTTTAGAATCCGCAGACGAAACATTTATAACCGCAGACCAAACAATTTATTAATAATAAAAAAACAAAATGGCACAACAAACAATTAATATCGGAACGGTTGCTAATGATGGTACAGGAGACCCATTAAGAACCGCCTTTGACAAAGCAAACGACAACTTCACCGAATTATACGGTATGGGTGGAGACATTTCAGCGGTAAACGCAGGAGATGGATTAACAGGTGGTGGAACTTCAGGAGATGTAACACTTTCAGTTGCAGATGACGGAATAGATTATGATATGCTATCGCCTGAATTTAATGCACAAGTTTCTCAAAATGATATGGCTTATGGCTCAGAGGCTATTCACATAGGTACTGTAACAGGTGATACTGTTTTAAATATTATTGGTTGCAAACAAGGAAGTACTAAAACCGCAATTTTTACAGGAGGAAGTTCTCTTGCATTTGGAGGTACTCCAACATCAACTTATAATGTAATTGCAGGTGAATATGACCCAGCCGTAGATAATTTTATACAGGTATTTGCAACAGGAGTATTTCCTAATCAAGATTTTTATATAACAATTTCACAACCAGCATAATGAAAGCACTAGAAATAAACGGAGAAATTAAGTTATTCTCACACTACCCAAAGAATTTTAAGCACAATGGTCTTGTATGGGCTTTATTAAATGATAAGCAAGCTGCTAAAATTGGATTTAAAGATGTAGTAACGCCTAATTACAATGCAACTATTGAAGAATTATCTCCTATCAAATTGGATGGGGATGTTTATACTTACGATGTAATTGAAAAACCAATTAAAGAAACTCTTGCTGAATTAAAGGCAAATAAAATTGATTCGCTTAAAGCAACTGTTGGTGGTAGATTATCAACAACGGATTGGTATATTGTAAGAAACGTAGATACAGGGGATGAAATACCGCAACCCATTAAAGATGAAAGAGCAGTGTTAAGAGAAAAATGTAATAATATAGAAGCTGAAATAAACGCATTAACTACCAAAAAATCTGTAGTATTGTTTGAGATTAACCTTTAAAAAACAAGACTATGTTTAATAGTAAGTTAATAGGAACTAATGCAGGAGGTGGAGCTTCCTATCCGTATGATATGAATATTTTTATCGCTGCAGGTGGCGGTGGAGGTGGATATAGCGGCGGTGGCGGCGGTGGAGCCGGAGGGGCTATAGAAGCTACACATAGCACAGAGAGTGGTATAGTATATACAATAACAATAGGAAGTGGTGGAGCAGGCAGAACAGGCTTTAATCAAGGAAATGGAGAAAATGGAGGTAATTCAACCATTTCAGGGACAGGTTCGGGATATGGTGTCACCGTAACAGGCGGTGGTGGTGGTGGAGACCCTACTGAGGTAGCAGGAAGCAACGGAGGTTCAGGAGGTGGCGGTGGTGCCAACTACAGTTACAACGGCTATCCTGCAGGAGGAACAGGAATTGCAGGACAAGGTAACAATGGAGCAGCAGGTGGTGGTGGTTCTTACTACTCTGCAGGAGGAGGAGGCGGAAAAACTACCGCAGGAAGTACAGCAGGGCCTTATGGAGGTTTAGGAGGTTCGGGTATAGTTTTATCTTGGGATAATACAAGTAACGAATACTCCAAAGGAGGTAGAGGTGGAGATTCTTTTAATAATTATGGAGCACCTACCGCAAATGGAGATGGTGGTGCAGGAGGAAAATACAGTAATGGCAACGGTCAAAATGGAGCGGATGGAATATGTATTTTAAGAATACCAACAAATTTATATACAGGAACAACAACAGGAAGTCCTACAGTTACGACTTATTCTGATGCAGATGGGGATTGGACTGTATTATTCTATACGGCTTCAGGAAGTTATACAACTTAAACTATTACACTTAAAGATAAAAAAATATGTTTGATAGCAAAATGATAGGCACTAATAGTGCAGGCGCTCCACAACCACCAGGAACAGGTGCTTTATTATATACAAGTGGTGCATCTGACGGAACAGGCGGTTTATGGATAAGTGTAGACGATGGGGTTTCTTGGTCTCAAAATGCTTTTACGGGAATAGATGCTACAGATAACACTAAGTGGAATACTTGGGTAAAATGGTTTGGTAGCTATTTTGTTATGAGAGAAAATGGCACAAGAAATTTCTATTCCTCTCCTGATGGATACAATTGGTCTTACGCTTTTACTATTACACCGCCCTATCTTGGTGCACCAGGTGTAGATATTAATGCTACGGTATTTCCTCAAATGATTGTAGATAGTTATAATGGTAACGGATATATTATTGCAACATTTAATAATCAATATTATGTAAACCGTTGCTTTATGCACTTTTATAAAACAACAGATGGAGGCGCTACTTTTTCTTTAGCTTTTAGCAATAACAGAAATGCTTCAAGTAATCAATTAGTGAGTATGTCTGTCTATAATGATTATTTTATGGGGAACTGGGGTGGAGGTTCTTTGTATAGTAATGATGGTGGCGCAAACTGGTCAGCTCCCTATGACAGTAGTATAAGAACAACCAACGTAATTGTTTATGCTCAAAATGGTACTTTTTCAACCATAGGTCCAAGATTTGAAACAGGATATCAAACATCAAGTACTATTCCTTTAGTTTCTCAAACAAGTTGGACAAGAGTTGGGGGTATAATGACTTCAATGACTTCGCAAAACCTTCCCACAGGAGATGGGATTTCAAAAGTAGCAACTACAGGAAATAATCTTGCATTTATGTATAGTACCAACGATGGTCAGAGTTATTCTCTTATGCAGTATCTAAGTAAAAATCAAAATGTAGGATATCACAATGGATATTTTATTTATCATAATAACGGAAACCTATATAAAACAAATGATTTTTCTACTGAAATTCTATTAACTGCTGACCCATCTACAAGCAGAGCTTTATTTAGTTCAATGAGCGATGTAGTTTAAATAAATGATTATGACACTTGACAACAAAATATCATTCATTAGTGGCTTTGTATTTACTGCCCTATCAACTGTAACAATTATGGGAGTAGCACAAGCCGCAGTAGTTGGTCTTGTCGGTGGTTTCTTTGGTCTATTAGGAAAAGAATTATTCTATTACTTGAAGCGAAAGATTAATGGGAGAAAATCTGCCTAAATTAAATGACGATGCAGGAATATCTATAAACATAAAATGGCTTATACAGATAGTCCTACTTGTTGGTAGTGCAGTATTACTGTACACGCATTTAGAAGGTAGAATAACAGATACAGAGAACGAGATACAAGGATTAAGATACAATCAAAACAATTATGTATTCCCTGACATTAGAGTACTTGAAGGAGAAATATTAGAGGTCAAGTTAGAAAGGGAAAGAGTTAGGAAGGATTTAAAAAGGATTAACGAAATCATACAAAAATGAGAAAGTATATAGACTTAATAATATTCAAATACATAGAATTGAAACTATGGTTACACGCTAAAAAAAATGGTTCTACTTGGAATAAGTTCCAGTTTGGTTTATTTTGGATGCTTATGATGATTTTAACAAGTATGCTAATTGGTAAGATACTATGAAATATTTTAAACTTTCTGAGTTTGATAGTCCTGATATGGTGGGAAGTGGTGAAGCTATGGATCTGGGGTTTCTAGAAAAATTAGATAAAGCTAGATCTTTAGCTGGTATACCATTTAAAATCACATCAGGTTATAGATCAGAGGAACATAATAAAAAAGTAGGTGGCGTAGAAAACTCATCGCATACAAAAGGATACGCTGCTGATATAGCTTGTAATGGAAGCGCTAGACGACATATTATAATAACATCTTTATTATCCGCTGGCTTCAATAGAATAGGCGTAGCAGACACGTTTATACACGTCGATAATGACCCGAATAAGACTGCTAATTTAATCTGGACTTATTAATGAAAGATAAAAAACCATTTAAAGATACCAAACTAGGTAGATTTTTATTAGGCAGCAAATCATCTGTTGGTGATGCAATAGCTGATATATTGCCAGATAGTGGTTTATTAGGCATAGTTAAGAAATTGATCGACACGGATCCAGATCTAACACAAGAGGAAAAGGATCAAGCGCATAAACATCTAGTTGAATTATATGAATTAGAAGTAATGGATCGTGACTCTGCTAGAGAACGTGAAGTTAAACTAAGGAAATATGGTTTGGATTGGATGTTTAATGCAACTGGTATTGTTGGATTGGCAGCTTTTGCTTTTTTAGTCTACACAGTAGTCACAACAGAAGTACCAGAAACTAATAAAGAAATATTTATACATCTATTGGGAATTGTGGAAGGTGTAGCTTTAAGTATTTTTGGATATTATTTTGGTAGTGCTAAAAAGGATAATAAATCTTAATTTTTTTTATATATATTTTTAATCTATTTTTTTATATATGTTTTTAAAAGAAACAAAAGAAATAGAAACAAATTTTAAAAAAGAAAAGAAAAGAAAGAAAAAGCCTAGTAGAAAAAGAAATTTTCAAATTAGCTGATCCAATGATCGTCCAATTTTATTAGGTTATCAAAGTCTTGCAACATCTTGCGTTTAGGTTTACAAATTTATAGTTTTCTTTTTATCGTTTAAAAAAACTTATTAACTTGTTTGTTAATATCCTTATCTTAGATTTACAATAGAATTAAACAGCATGACAATAAAAGAACAAGCATTAAAGATAGCACAGGATTTTAATATATCGATCAGAGAACGTGTAGATATGTTATTAGAAATGGATGCTAATATGTATACGAACCTTGGATCTGATTCTAATAAAACAGAAAAGGATGAGGTAAAAAAAAACAGCAAGGCTATATATAGAATGATTAAAGGTATAGACGAGCAATCAGGCAATTTGCTATTAAATCATTTAGATGCCTAAGAAACCATCAAGAAAACTTTTAGTTAAAAAACTGGATTCTATATTCAGTGAATACATTCGTAGGCGTTATGCTAGAAATGAAATAGCTACTTGTGTTACTTGCGGTAAAAAAGATCATTGGAAAAAATTACAAGCCGGACATTTTATGAGCCGTAAGCATTACGCTACACGTTGGGATGAAGATAACGTAGAAGTCCAATGCTCTGCTTGTAATGTATTTAGATATGGTGAGCAATATTTATTTGCTAAATATCTAGGAGAGGAAAAAGCCGATAAGTTATTAGCTAAAAGCCGTGAGACTGTAAAATTCAGCGATCCTGAGCTTCAGGATATGATAGATATATATAAAAATAAAGTTTCTTTTCTTTAGTTAATTTTTCTGATTCTTTTAATTCTGTTTGTTTGAAAAGGGGGTTAGCTTTATAGTTAGCCTCTTTTTTTGTGAAACGTTAAAGTTTTAAAAACAGCGTTGTTGATTTATATGGTTTTGTAAATTTACCTCATCAAACAAATACTAATTAAAATTTCTACAAATGGACACAAAAGATTTATCAGATTACCTAGACAAAAAAACAATGGAGATCTTAAAAGAAATGCTAATCTATGAACCAGTTAACGGCGAATTAGAATTTATATTCGAAAGAGCTAGGATTGGATTAGAGTTAGTACATGAAGCATCAAGACTACTTAAAAAACAATCATGAAAAAAAAATTAGCAGAACCTTGGTGGGATGTATATAGGCATCCCATTACGGGTTTCGTTGGAAACCAAAGAGTTCACAAAGAGCAAGCTCTTTACGAGACAATTAAATATTCAAATTCATATCCAATATTGGATGAAACTAAAATTAGAAACTAATGCCAAACGATTTATTAAGTTACAAAGAAGCAAGGATAGAAGCTTTACACGCTGAGAACCAGAAGTTAAATTTGCAAATAGAAAAGCTCGCTACTTATATATATGAGCTATGCGATAAAGATTGTCCTGATGATTATAAAATGATAGTTAAAAAGGATGTATTCGAGGGATAGCTACATAAAACTATTTATGGAGTTGGATAATATGCTTACAGCTGGTCTAGCTAAGAATCCTGAAAACAAAAATCTGCAAAGGATTATGGAACTTCATAATAAAATGTTTATATTTACGAACCAGTTATTTAATAAAGAAGATATAGTTCTATTAGAAAACAGGGAACTATATAAGAAATTACACAAAACACAAATAGAATTAGAAACTTTAAAATTAAATCATGAACGAAAAATTAGCAAAAATTCAACACGAATTGAAAGCCCCGAAAAACCAATACAATAGTTTTGGGAAGTACAAGTTTAGAAACCA
>Ga0181558_10002793_pt1 | contig 16296 bp, 11 predicted proteins | sample 011ome_22_FD_133754 | JGI IMG/M metagenome (GOLD analysis project Ga0181558, IMG submission 133754) | Coastal salt marsh microbial communities from the Groves Creek Marsh, Skidaway Island, Georgia - 011507BT metaG (megahit assembly) | ecosystem: Environmental > Aquatic > Marine > Intertidal...
AGAAGAGGCGTACGATAACTTTTACATCTTGGATAACAACGGCTTGATTACGAACGAGCGTGAATTGGAGTTTCCGCGGGAAGCCGCGGTGGAACCGTTCGCAAAGGCGAGGAAAGCGACGAAAGAGTTACCCGACGGCGCTTCGTTGTTGGACGTCGTTAAAAAATCGAAATGTACCGCTTTACTGGGCGCGTCAACAGTAAACGGGTTGTTTACCGAAGACGTTTTGCGGCAAATGGGCGAGCAAAACGAACGACCGATTATTTTCCCTCTGTCTAATCCAACATCGAACGCGGAGTGCACGTCAGAGGAGGCGGCGAAAGCGACCGACGGGAGAGCGATTTTTTCGAGTGGTTCGCCCTTTGAAGATGCGAAAGGCCCCGTTTCGGGGCGTTTAATGCGCGCGAACCAAGGGAACAACTTGTACGTTTTCCCCGGTCTCGGATTAGGCGCGATGTTGAGCGGCGCGAAGACGATTTCCGAGGAAATGCTCGTCGCTTCGGCGAAAGCAATTGCAGATATGCTCACCGAAGACCAAATTCGAAGAGGCTGTATTTTCCCACTCATTAAAGAGATTCGCAACATCTCGGCACGAGTCGCCGTTAGGGTCATAAAACAAGCCGCCGAGGAAGGCCAAGCGAAAAAAAGCGTAGTTCGGATCATAGAGTCGGACGACGAACACGACACCAAGTTGTACAAGTACGTCAAAAGAGCTCAATACGTGCCCGAATACAGGCCGACAGTATTTCCGGTCGAAGAAAGTCGCAAAACGGTCGACGATTATTAACTGAGTCAACGCGCGCAATTGTAAATAGTCATTGTAGTATCGATTTAGAGCGCAGGTACCAGATGTATTACGTTCTCGCACTTGTGAAAAAAAGGATGGTATCATTTTATGTATTCTCAAGCACGGCTTAATTGAAATTTCTCTCTTCCTTCCTTACGCCGCTTTGACGGCGTCGGTCAAAGTCTTAGCAGTCGCTGCGATGGCATCCCAATCGCCGGCTTTGATCTTATCTTGGTCAAACGCCGGCGCTACAAAACCTACCGAAGACGCACCGTTTCTTAAATAGTCTTGGCACGTGGCCAAATCGCAACCGCTCGTCGGGTTGATTCTCAAATGCGGCAACGCCGAGGAGACGGCTTTCACCCACGCCGGGCCGCCGGCGACGCCCGGAAATAACTTTTGGATCGGCGCACCCAACGTGTACGCGTAGTGCAACTCCGTCGGCGTTTGGCAACCCGGCATGCACACGATGTTGTTAGCCTTGCACCACTCGACAACTTCCGGGATCAAAATCGGCGAAACGATAAATCTCGAGCCCGCGTCCATGGCTTTCTTCGCGTCCTCGACGTTTAAAATCGTCCCGACGCCAGTCATAACGTCCGTGCGCTTGGCAAAGTTCGAGACCGCGTCCAAGCAGCCCGGCGTGGTCAACGTAAACTCGACGACTTTAAACCCACCTCTCACGGCGGCGTCCATGGCTAATTCGGCTTTGCCTTCGTGCAACGTGCGCAACACCGCGCACGCTCTGTGCTGAAGAATAGTCTTCAAAACTTCGTCGTAATCCGATTGCGATTTTGCGTACGACGACATGTTGCGCTTAAACATGAAGTTGTTGCTGTTTCTCGTATTGGTGTTTCTGCTGCTACTGATCTTCGCCCCTCCTCTAAAATAACTGTTGCTGAAATACTTCTCTTGGCCTCCTCTCGCCATGGAGTGCATTCCCTTCATGAACCCTCCGGTCGGCGTGACCCCTTTGCTCGTCAACAATTTCCCCAACGGCGAATCTTCCTTGATCATCTTCGAGTGGAACGGATAGTATCTTCCCGGTGGGCCCGGGTTTTCCTCCAACTCCTTCTTCACCACGTCCTCGATGATTTCTCTCGAGTGCGCGATATCGTACACCTCCTGCGCTACCGCCGCCGGAATGACCACCACTCCGTCTTGGTCCCCTACAATCGCATCACCTGGTCTCACCGTGACTCCACCGCAGTTGATGACCAAGTTGCACGCCCACGGCTGGTGCACGTGCGGACCTTGTCTCGGCGTCGTCGAGTGGCTAAACACCGGGAACCCATAGCCTCGCAACACTGCGGTATCTCTCACCGACCCGTCCGTGACTAAGCCCGCGACTTTCTTTTGCATCAATCGCAAAAACTTAATATCGCCACCGACCGATTCCCACGGACCGACCGAGTTCATCACCACCACCTCTTTCGGCCCGGCGAGCTCGAACGCTTCGTATTCCGGACTTTCCATCCCGGGCGGTTTATCCTTCATGATGTCCGGCCTTTGCGGAACAAACTGAACGGTAATCGCCCGGCCAACCGTCTTCGGCTGACCCTCCGTCAGCGGTCGCGCGCCCATGATGTGCGACGTTGGCCATCCCATCACCCACAAACCGTCGATCAAAGCTTGCGTGGATAACGTGCCGAGTTTGTCCAACAACTCGTCCGAGATTTCCGTCGCGTTGCGTGGGGCTCCCGAGGCCATGCATCGGATGGCCCCGGCGGCGTTACCCGTCGTCGAGGAAGCGGTCGCTCGTCGCAACGAACGCGTGAGCGCGTGGCGAAGCATCTTTCTTTCTTTTTTGAGGTTCTTTTGAGAGTGTGGTGCGCGTGCGTTCGTTTTGTGTGCGCGCCGCCCGGGTGTAAAAAAGTGAAGGCTAGCGACTTTTATTCCAAAACGGATAGGGTTTGTTTCAGCTAATCAGAGCTCATTTTTTTCTCTGCTCTTAAAAATACGTTCTCTCGCCTGCTGCTGCTTCGCTATTACAACCCTTTCTCTCTAAAAACATCCGCTGCTGCTGCTGCTCCTACTACTACTAGTGCTACGACTAGTGCTACGTGTTCTCGTTTTCTCTCTCTCTCTACAAATCGAGCGAAGCGCGGTGTGGGACGGCGCCGTCTGGGACGGTCACGACGACGACCTTTTCTTCTTCTTTTTCTTCTTCTTCGGCGGCGGAAGACGAAGGAGAAGATACCGTCGTCGATGCGGCTAGAATTTCTCCCTGTTCGTCCGCGCGACTTCGCGCGACGCAGTACACGCCTACCACGGTGATGGTGATGCCGGCGAACTGAATCGCCTCGAGCGATTCGTTCAGAAACGTCAGCCCGAAGAGTACGGTGAACGCGACTTGAACGCCCGAGTACACCGTCGGCAACACGCCGTTCACCCTGGTGATCGCCCAACTGTTGATGCCGTGCGCGATAACGGCACTACCGAATCCGCTAAAAAGCACGCCTCCCCACGCGTACGCCGGCACGTCGTTCTTCCAATCTATGTCTATGAAGATCTGCTTCAACCCTCCGGCGAAGAATATCCACGTCCACGCGAACACCGTCGATCGGAACAAAAACGTCATGCCGTAATTTTTCATCCCGCTCTTCGTCGCTTTCACCACCATCACGACGTAAAACGAATACGAGCACGTTTGCAACAGTAAAAGCAACACGTCCCCAACCGACGGACCCACCTCGTCGAATATCCTGTGCGCGCGAACCGCCATGACCGTCCCCGCGAATCCGAGCAAACACCCGAACGCTTTCAAAAAGCACATCTTTTCTAATCCAAACGCGAACGAAAGCAACGCCGTGCACACCGGCATCAGTGGCTGCACGCTCGCCACCGCGATCGCTCCGGACCGTTCGTTACACACGAACACGAGCACGTACGCTATTCCCAAAAACGTCCCCATCGGGAGAAACCAAAAGTGTTGCATCCACGTCAACTCGCTTCGTTTCGGCGTCTGCGTCGGTCGTTCCAACCGAGAAAACAGCCACAAGAACGGCAACGCGCACGCCAATCGCAGCGTGCAAAACGCGAACGGTTTGATGAACTTCAGAGACGGGTTCGCGAGCGTGTGCATCAGCGCGAATATGAGTTGCACGAGCGTTAAAGCCATGTGCGTGGTGATGGTCGACGGCGTCTGGTACTCTCGCGCGACGAGCGCGGACAGCGAGGCCCCGGCGGCGGTGGCGCCACTACGCATGTTTCTTTTTCTCAAGTCTCTCTGCGTCCGTCGTCGTCTCTCCGCGCGAAAAAAGAACCCATCGTCGTCGTCCGGGTTTGAAGGAGACGACGAAAGGTTCTTCCGGGGAGCGCGCGTTTTCTTCTCTCGCGCTGTTTGGCAGTTATCCGGTTTTTTGTATTGAAGACGTTTCGACGAGACCACGTAAGAGAGAGTACCAAATATGCACCAACACACCTAAAGAAAGCAGCACGAAGGGACGTCTTCTCGAGTAACGCGCAGAGACCCAACGGAGTACCAACTATGGACCTATTAAAAAAAAAACGAATAAAAAAAAACAACGAGCGCGTTCGAGCGTCAGAAAAAGAGAAGAGAGACATCTCTCTCTCTCTCTCTCTCTCTCGAAGAGCGCGCGCGCCTCTCGAAGAAAAGAGCATTACCCCACCCGGCGAAAAGGAGCGAGAAGAAGAAGTCATCGTCGCGTATCTCTCTCTTCGGTTTTCGCGAACGAATCATTCGCGCGTATTGTATTTATTTTAAGGAAGAGAAACGTATCTTTTTTCCATTCACAAGAGATAAAACTCTCTTCGTGTCCGTTGGTGGCGAAGAGACAAAAGTTAAAAGACACGGACGGAGAAAGAAGGAAAGACAAAAGGAACCCGGACGAAGAAGAAAAAAGAGAGGATGTCGTCGACGATTAACGAAAGGTTGAGCGAAACTTTAGCGCGGTTGGAGTTGAAGGACCGCGTCGACGACGACGACAAAAACGACGACGAGAACCTCCTCGGAGGAAGAGGGGCAGAAGGCAACTTTCTCTTCTTTGGCGAAGACGACGACGACGCGGAGGCGACGATGTTTTCGTCGGCGCACGATTTCGATGGTTTTGAGCGTAAGAGTATCAGCAGCGAGAACAAAATTAACGCGGGGGATGGCGATGGTGACGACAACGACGACGACGAAAAGGAGGATTCGAGTTTACCGTCGTGCGCGATTTGTCTCAACGCGCCGAGTTTGGAAAATTCTTGTTTTACGGTGCCGTGTTTGCACTCGTTTTGCGCCAAGTGCATCGTTCGATGGGCGAACTTTCAAGAGGAGGAGGAAAACGCGCAGAGGAAAAAACGCGGGTTATCGTCCACGCATCATAATCACCACCACGGCCAGACGAGCTTTGCGGCAAAGTGTCCGTCTTGCCGCGTGCCGTTTGAGAATTTGTTGTGCTATCGGGAGTTGGACGGGTCGGTGCACAGGCTGGGCGGAGAGTTGGATTTACGGGAACACCCGTTGTGTTTGTTGAAACGGTCGAAGTGGTTAGGTTTGGAAGAAACGGAGGAGGAGATGTACGGAGGGAGACAATCTTCGTTCGATGATTCGTTTGAAGAGGAATATGGTCACGGCTATCATGGAATGAAGTCGTCAAATAAGAGCGCGTATTACGACATCGACGACGAGTACTTTGCGAAGAGAGGCGGCGCGAGAGTAGTGATTGGGAACCGGCGATTCGGCGCGAACGGGTTCGTGGCGAGCGGACGAGCGCTGGCCCGACCGATACAGCAACCGATGAAAAAAGAAAAGATGGGTTCGGCTGCATTTTCGTCTTCGCCGAACAATCAACACTCGATGATGAAAATGAAGGGTTCATCGCCAACGACGAAAATGATGAGCGCTTCTCCACCGACGACGGTGAAAGGAACGCCGCCATTAGGCACGACGCCACCGTCTTCTTCATCCGCGTCGGCACCGAAAGGCAAGAAATCCATGAAAAAGCAACTGCAAAACGAGAAAAAAAGACAAAAAGATCAAGAAAAAGCGGCGAGAAGGTTGGCGACGCGCAAAGAATACCAGAGGAAAGTACCCATAGAAGATTCGCAACCGCGCATGGCTGAACAGTTTGCCACTGACGAAGAAGTAGAAGAAGGAGAACAAAGCATCAGAGAAGAAGCGAGCGAACCAAAGCCTGCGATGACATCGGTCCCCGTCGCGGCCGAGATCATCATGTAAAATTAGAAAAATATAAAAAAAACACTTGTATCATCATCAACAACAAAAGTTGCACGTCATTTGTAAAATAACAACCGTAAAATCCTAATTGCCTTTCGACGCGTTCAACACGGTCTCGCGCATGCCGGCGTAATCGGCTTTTTTACCCTCGTTAAACAATTCGAATTGCCTCGCCGCTTGGCCGACGAACATGTCCAAACCGCTCGCGACGGTTAAGCCGCACTCCTTCGCCTCTCTCAATAATCTCGTTTCGAGCGGGTTATAGACGGCGTCGAAACATACAACCGCGCCGGACTTTTTGATAGCCTCTTTCGGACACGGCGTTTCATCTACTCTCTCACCAACCATTCCTAACGACGTCGTGTTTGCGATGACATCTATTTTCAAATCCCCAAAGTTCCCATTCGCGACATCTTCGACGGAAATCGACGTGCCACCGCACGCCGCTGCCAACGCGTCCGCTCTGTCTTTACTTCTATTCGCAACGACTACGTTGGCCTCTTTAAACTTTGCCCCGAACGCTAACCCTCTCGCCGCACCTCCCGCGCCTAATACCAGCACGGTTTTACCTTTCAACGCCTTCGAATCTGTCGTCTCTGCCGCGTCTCTCGGAATCGTCGGATCCAACGCCTTTTCAATCGCGCCAATCGCGGCGACGTAATCCGTGTTGTACCCGCGAAACGATCCGTCTTTCTGTCTCACCAACGTGTTCACCGCTCCAATCTGTTTCGCCACTGGATCGACGTTCTCGCCGCAAAATTTCAAAGCCGATTCCTTGTGCGGAATTGTCACCGAAAACCCAACCCAATCGTTGTTTTCGTTATCGAACAAACTTTTGTTCTCGACAAACTCCTGGAAATCTTTCACCAACAAGGGCACGTAACACTTGTCCTCCACCGCGGCGCTAATCAACGCTTTATTGTGCAACTGCGGCGATTTACTCTGCGCGATCGGGTTACCCATCACGCCTAAAACTTTCGTCTCCCGCGTTTGCGAGCTGTTCACCCTGTACAACTCGCTCAAATCTCGCAACGTCGGCTGCCCCGGCGCCGACTCGAATCCGGCGCGAATGCTCCCAAACGTCAAATAACTCCCGAATTTCGTCGCCAACAATCTGGAAATTAACCCGTGTTCGCTCATTCCTAACGCCGCGCACGGGTACCCGTCCTCGCTCGCTTTTTCTAAAACTTTCGCCAACCGTCCGACGTCGTTAATATCTTGACACACGCACGCGATTTTCGCGATGTCGCACATCGCGTTCCCGCGAATCTTCTCGTACTTCTCCTTCAACAAAACGTCCAACGACGGCGTCGACTCGTACTCGTGACTGCTACAAATAAGCATCTGACCCGGACCTTTAACATCGTCCGTCGGTTTCGCATTCGCGAATCGCTCGATCGCCAACAACTCGCAATCCACGTACGTCGCGCCCGCTCGAAATCCTTCCCACAAACATCGCAGTCGCGTCTCCTCGTCGCCGTCGTCTTGCCCGCCTTCCCAGTTTGGTCGAAACGTCACTATGCACGGAATCTTTGCATTTTCCTCGCATTCTTTCACCAACACCCCGATCGCTTCCTTCATCTTCTCTTCGTCCGTGCGAATCGATTTCTCCAGAAAATCCACGCGCAACTCGACGATATCCGGACGACTCTTGCCCGATTGGGCCACGAATCGTATCTCAGAAATGCATTCGGACACCGTCGAAGAAATGATCGACGTGGTCAGCTTACACTTCTCAAAATCAGCCGCAGAAGACGATGATGGCGAAGAAGACGACGACGCGCGCACCAACGCGCTCTCTCGACGATGATGGGTTTTGCGACGACTGTACCGAGTATGGTTTTGTTTCGATGCCATTTCTTTTTCCCGAAGAAGAAGCGAAGGAGGTTTTCGTCCCAAAGACGAAGAAGAAGCGACGACGTGTCCGCCGCGATTCGTCGTGGTCGTGGTACTTTTACTGTTGCGAAAGGAGGTAGCGGTGACTCGAGCGAGCGAACAACCGAGGGCGGCGCTCATCGTCGCGTGTTTTATCGTCGCGCGTGTACGTTTTTGTGGGCTAAATTTTTATCCATTTTATTACAAAAATAATACTAGAGAGACACACACACGCGCGTATCATCGAAAAATGTGGCGCTCGCGTGGTAAACCTCTCTCTCCTTTTCTCTCTCTCTCGATTTTATCGGTACAGTGCGCGCGAGCGAAGATTTTTCGCGCTTACTTTTTCGCGCAAAGACGTCACTTTGAGGGGTGGGTGTTTCGAGGAGGGGAAGAGAGCGGGAGAGGTTTTCGGCGACGCACGCGCTTCTTTGTTCGTCGCGGTCTCTCCGTCTCTAAAAGCTATATTTGTTCTATCTACATTTCTCTCTCTCTCTCTCTCTCTCTCTCTCGCGCGCGCGCGTGGGATGGTGGCCTATTTGTGGTCGTTGGCATTAGCGTTCAAGTTTCCTTCTAATTCGTCCCACACTCGATCGTAAAACGGGAGCATCTGTTCCAACGAGGATAAAACGACTCCCGCGCCGAGGAGGATTTTTAACTGCTCCTGTAAGAAAAACGAATCCGGCGCTTGGAGATTCAACAAGAACACGCCAAACGCCGCCGAAAGACGATACGCGTTCTTCTTGTTGTAGTTTTGATGGTACCTCTCCGCGTTCGTGAACCGAGTTTTACTCGGATTTCGTATCTTTGTCGCGATGGGTCGTCTCCGCTTCGCCGTCGCCGTTTCGTTCATTCGCTCGACGTACGCCTTCACTCTCTCGTATTGCGCTTCGCTCTGCGGCCAAATCGCGCTCTCGTACTGCACCGACGCCGTCCGCCGCGTGGCATCGTGCGATTCGAAAAACACCTCTAACAGCTCTTCCAGCGTCACTTTCGTGTTATCGAATCGTATCTTCAGCGCTTCCGTGTTCCCGTCTCCCGCGCACACCGACGCGTACGTGACTGCTCTGCTTTTGCTGTTCAAATTCGTGTCATTCTCGGCACCCGCGTACCCCACGGTGACTTCAACGACGCCCGGAACGGATTGAAACGTTTCCGAGGGCGTCCAAAATCACCCGAGCGCGAGCCACAATTCTTCTTCCTTTTCATCGTTCGAAGAAGAAGAGACAAGAGAAGAGGAAGTGGGCGAAGTGGGCGAAGTTTTTGCGTTTTGGACGACGACGCTTCGTCTCGGCGAAGTCGTCTTATCGTTTTCGATGCGGCCAGAGGAGGGACGATTTTTGCGGTGAAACTGATTTTGCTGCTGCCGCGCTCTTCCTCCCGAGAGCGATGAAAGTGCGGTGGTCATTTTTTGTGTGCGTCGTGTTTAAGATGTATTCGTCCGGGGCGCGCTCGAACACTAACAACGTGTGACGTGGGAACGAATGTGTATTTTCCCGAAACAGAGCAGTAAAAAATTTGGACTCGAAGAGCGCGCGCGCGGATGTTGAACGTTAGATATATACGCGTTTTAAGTTTATATGTTTACAAGTTTGACGAGCTTTGCGTTACTCTCTCTCTCTCTAAAAATGTGTATACTTTTTTCCTCCTCGTTTTCCTAAAATGTATTATTCGTCCCGCGGCGCGCGCGCGCGCGTCTCTTCCCGAAGACACTAATAATGAGTGATTTAGTATTAGAACAACGGGTTGCCGTTGGTAAACTTTTCAGCCAACAACAAGGCGACCAAACCGACCATGGCACCTCTGCCGTTGGTCAATTCAGCTTCCGGTTTGAACGGGCCCAAGGCGTTCCCCGGCGCGGTCACGCCGTCCGGACTGGACTTCTTCAACACCGGCGCCAACGAGGCGGCCAAGATGAAGATGCCGCAAAACGGCGCCAAGAACAAACCGGCGCCCGGGTACGTGACGGTATCCGAAACGCCATCAGCCAACGTAAACGTTCTCGTGGAGAACACTTGCCCCCACAAAGACTTGTTTTGGGTAATTTCGGTGTACAAAGCAGCCATCCAGCCGATTTGCGCGACTCTGCCGTTGATCATCTCGATCGCCGTCGCGTTCGAAAACACCTTCATGGCGTCGTCGAGGAGTTGCGTGTCGTCGCCGAGCGGCGCGGCTTCAGCGACGGAGCCATCCGCGGGGTCACTGTTTTTAAATAAAAATGCAAACACAAAAAAAGAGAGAGAGTTTAAGGTCAGTACTTTTGTTCTTCTTCCGTTCTCGAGTTCAAAATCGATCGATCCATCATCGAACAGAGCGCGGTTTTAAGTAAGGTTTTTGATTGAAAAATGCCACCGAGGCACCTTCTGACGTCACCAAAAATTGATTAATGGAAAAAAAGACACAAGAAGCGCGCGCGCGCTTTCTCTCTCTCTCTTTAATAAGAACACACGAGGAGGAGAGAGAAAAACGAAACGCAAAAAGCAGAACGCACATCATCGCTTGCATCGCCGCTTTCGGTGCCGCAGTTTCGACCGCCGGCGTGGCGTCCTTCATTTCAAAAGCCTTCTCCGCGGATTGGACCGCATCGGCGACGGAGGTAACTTTTTCCTCCTCGTCGACGCTGCCTTCTTCTTTCGGCTCGACGACGGCGCGCATCAAGAAAGTCGCAGCTCTTCTCTTAGATGAGGTCGCCCAGGACGACGACGCCGCGCGGGCGCAGAGGGAAGTTTGCTGTAAAGAGAACATTTATTACGTGTGTGTGTGGTGTGTAGGTGCAGATTGTGCGTTTTAAAAGTGACGTCGTTCGTCTTCGAGTGTGTGTTCACAATTATTTTGGGGAAAAAAAAAAGGCAAAAATGTACCTAAATGTCACACATTACGGTATCAAAATATATGTTAACGGATGCTATTCGAAGCGTTACACACACATCTAGAAACTTTTCAAGGTCAGAGCTTTCGCGTGATATATGCTCACAGTTGATAGAAGAGCTCATCATCGAGCGGGGAATGAATGAATGAAGCGTGAAGAGCGATTTGCAAGCTGTTTTCTTTTCTTTGAGAACTTAATTGAACTACTAGTGACCATATGTGGTCACTTCCGTAGACTGATGGGACCACCAAAAAAAGCAGCGAGAGAGTGAGTAACTTCACGTGTGACACTTACTTACTCGTAATAATAAAAGGTAGACACGAGAGCGTTCTGTGTTATTTTTCAGAATAAAAACCAGTGGGGGTGGTGGTTTTTCTTCTGTGGGCGAAAGAAAGGGCGTCAGAGAGAGCAGAGCGTCAGAGAGAGCGTTATGAGACACCTTTTGTGCGAGAGAAGATGTTTGGTCGTGGGTCGTCCTCATTATTCTTTTGACCACCCCGAAGGTTTCTTTTTTGGACGAGAAGAGACCGGGGCTGCCTTTTTTTTCTTGTATATTTTAGGCACCCTCTTTCGTTTCGCGCGTATGTATTACGCCGCCGTGCTCGCGAGAACGACCCCGAGAGCGCCCCGGAACCGAGACGGATGATGAAGACCACGCATTTAGGGATTTTGCGATCGAACGCGACGAGATTTTATTATGGAGGGGGAAGAATTCAACGCGCGGATGGATTATTATTGTGTGATGTGATGTAGAATAAGAGACGCCTTTTTTATATTTCGCGCGGCGGCTTTGAGCTTTGATGAATAAAATACAAACGACAACGCGCTCTTCGCGTTGTTGTTAAACTACCACGGCGGCGAACAGACCTAAAGTCACGTACAGCAACACCATCGGATACACAGCTAACGCTTTCCTCTCGTCCACAACCGCCGCGCTCACGAACGGAACCGACGCGCCCGCCGACCACGCCACGCCCAACGCCACCACCGCGAACCGATAAATCGAGTTCGTCGACAGAAGACACAACAAAGCGCTCACGTCCAGCGGGAATATGCAATACCCGATCAAACTCATCGCTTGCAAAAATATAATCTTCCCGCCCAAAAATTTCACGTTCAGCGTCAACGCGACGCCGCCGAACGCGACGGTTGCAAACACGACCGAGAATATCGTCCCCGCGTCCGACTTTTGCGCTCCTCCGCCTCCCGAAGAAGAAGAGGACAAACACACGCCAAAGAGCAAAACGAAAATCAGAGGACCGTACAAATCCCAATCGCGCAGCGGCTGTTGTTGCCGCAACTGCGCGTCTTCCTCGCCGCCACCACTATTCCTTCTTCTTCCTAAAAATACTCTCTTCGCGTCCAGGACGTTTTTCACGTTCGAAACGATCCGATCGACGTCTCGTTTGAACGTTTTCGATATCGATTCGTCCAGAGTCGACATGACATCGATGTCTCGAAACGAGGATTGGGATTGGTGTCGCTCGCGGACGGACGCGTCGTCGCCAAAAAGAGAGGAGAAGGAAGACACCGTAGGGGCGGTGTCGAAGGTACCGTGCGACATGTGTTTATATCGTCGCGTGTATTTCAAATTGATTCGATTAGATACGCGCGCGTTAAAATTTGTAACGGCTTTGTGTCCCCACTTTTTTACAGACTTTCACCGCGCGAGGAGTTTCTCTCTCTCTGGGTGTCTCTCTAACGGTGAATAATAACAATGGACGCCTTCAGAGGTTTATCATCTTTCGTTAATCCCTCTTTTTTCGTAACGACGTCGTTGTTCGCTCTCTGTCTGTCTGCGCGTCTAGATGTCTCTTTCGCAAGCGGGAGGAAAAGCGCGATTCTTTTATAGGGGAAATGCGCGCGATATTTGATATCTTTTCTCTGACGCACTTCTTCTTCTTCTCCTAGGGTTATTCAAGAAGCGAACGCCTTCATCCTCTGCTAATACTGGTGGTAATACTAGCAGGAACAGCGCTAACGACGCCTTTCGGAACCGATTCGCGAACGACGAGAGTTTAGATGATGTTGAAGATGATGATGAAGTGCCTCGAGAAGGAGGAAGAAGAAGGCCGCCGCTGTACGAACATCGAAGACGAACGACGACGGTATCGATCGAAGACGAACGAGAGATTCTGGAAGCGGCGGCGCGCGCGGGGATTCGAATCAACGGTCGCGTGCCGGAAGTTGGAGATTTCTTTACACACGGTGAACCGGCGCCGACGCGGACGCGGCGACATCGAAGGTGGATTCGGAAGCGGAGGGAGAACGAGAAGGAAGCGGCGAGGAGACGGGGAGAAGAAGAAGAAGTAGTAGTAGCAGGCGGCGGCGCGGCGAGAGCGTACGGAGGAGGAGGTGCTAGTAGTGGTGGTGGAGAAGAAGAGGAGCGGCGGTTTGAAGAGGAGACGAGGAGAGCGATGGAGGAGAGTCGGAGGGCGTGGGACGCCGCGACGGCGGCGGCGGCGGCGGCGGCGGCGAGTAGTGCTAGTAGTCACGGCGGGAGAGCGAGGGAAGCGAACGCGGAGAACGACGAAGAGGAAGAGAAACTCATGAAAATAGCGAGCGAAATATCAAAAGCGGCGGTGAATGGGGAGAAACTGAACTCGATACAACGGCTCATTTCTGACCTCGACATTAATTCTCGTCTGAACGCGGCGAACGTGAATAAGATGGGCGCGGCGGCTTTGGGGAGAACCCTCGGTCGAAAATTCGCGGCTCGATTTCACTTGACGCGTTGTTTATCCGAATTTGACGTGTTGGATGAAACTGCGGATGGATTTTACGATTTATGGAGAGACGAAAGTAACTCAACGTCGCTACTTTTCGGAGGCGAAGACGCACCGCTACCAGACTTGGAGGATTTACTATCGCTGAGGAAGAAAGGAACAAGCGCGGAGTCGTCAATCCCGAACGAGGAGCACGCCATTGCTTACGTAGTCGATAGGAAATCGGACGATATCCTAAATTCTTTGGACGAACTCGCGAGGAAAATACGCGCAGAAGACCCTTTGGACGTATTCGCGAGAGCAAAGGCTCTCGCGATGCTCGTCTCGAATCGGTTAGGAGGCGCGTGCGAGACCGAAACGAAAGCGTTTTCTGTCCGCGCGATGGCGACGCGGGACGAAATGAAATTGAAAAAAATAAACGCTAGCTGCGTCGTTCACATCGGACATTTAAGTTTCGGCGCGGAAAAGCAAAGAGCGATTCTTTTCAAAGCGTTAGCGTCGTGTGCGGACGTTCCGTGTCGTCTTTTACGGGGCGGCGTGTATTGCGACGGCGACGAGGATTGCGCGAAAATCTTCGTCGTAAAAAATAGTGGCAGCAGCGATAACGGCGGAACGTCGAGGCAACCATCGGAAAGCGACGACGACGCGTTCTTCGCGTCGCTCGGGAACGATTTGGACGTGCGACAAATCGATCTACTCCGAAACGTAGGGAAAATGACGTCACCTAGTGGCGGTGGTAAGAAACCGCTCTCGTCCGTGGAGAAAGAGTTTTTCGAGGCGTCCTCGGCTTCAGAGAACATCAATTTTGACTTCTTCTCTCATCCGTCCTCATCGAACGAGGGAGACGATTCGAGGAAGAAGAAAGTGCCTCCTCCATCTTCAAACTTCAATAGGAGCTACGAAAATGATCTTTTCAACGAAATGTCGTCGCCATCTTCCTCCTCGGCGAGTCTTTTGGACCTGTCTGAAGTGAAGATGAGAACGAGTACCGCCTCGCCTGCGGGGAAACCGACGTTGACGCCAAAAGAAGAAGCGGCTGAAAAAAAGCGAATTCTCATCCGTCGCCAAGCCGAACGCATTCTCGAGGTTCAAGAAGCCGAAGAAGAGAAGGAGCAAGTTCGCGAGATCGAGTTGAAATTCAGGCATAAGTTTCACAAAAAGTGGGACAAAGTCGTGAAAAACCTATCGTTGGGCGAAACGCTCGAAGTTTTCGGCGTCGAGGTGAAAGACAAGAAAAGCACGAACGAGTTGCGAAAAGCCTATCGCAAAGCTATGCTGAAGTTTCATCCGGACCGGCTCGCTCGCGGCGGTAGTTTACGAGACAAAGTGAACGGCGAAGAAATCTTTAAGATTATCAACGCAAAGATGGAAAATTCGTAAGAAGCGTTTAGAAAAAGTTTAGAAGTAGATGAATTAGGTTTCATAGATTGATCGTTGTGTAGAACTTTTGTATTAAAATTAATTTACTCCAACATGTACTTCAAAACTGGCGCCATGTATACGTACAAGCTCAGCGCAGCCAACGCTGCGCTGATCCATAAAGTCACCACGCCTGCGTTTGTCAACTCGCTCGCCAACATACTCGGAAGGAAGCTTTCAATCGCCTTCGGCACCCCGTCTCTCACGAGCAACAAAACAGAAATCGCAACCATCTGCGTCGCCGTCTTCCATTTCCCGAGGTTGTTCACCTTTACCGCCTTGTGCGCATCTCCACCTTTCGCGCTCGCCCACTCTCTCAACGCCGACATCGTAATCTCTCTCCCGATGATGATTGAACTCGGCACCGCGACCAAGTACGGATGCGACACGCCTTTCGGCGCTAACGAGCACAACAAAACCAGAGCGCACGCGACCATCAACTTATCCGCCACGGGATCTAAGAAAGCACCAAAAGCAGAGGACTGGTTCCACTTCCTCGCTAAATACCCGTCCAACCAATCCGTAATCGCCGCCAAGACGAACACGAAACAACATCCCGGCGCCGACCACGCCGTCGTCTGCTAATACATGAACGCAAACGCTGGAATAGCGGCAACGCGAGCGAGCGTCAGCATCGTCGGAATCGTCAACCCAGACGCCGAATTTGTCAGCCCATACCTCGCCGCTTCGTCTTCTTTAGCGCTGCTCTTCGTTCTCGTCTTTCTCGCCATTTTCCCTCCTCCTCTTCTCGTTGGACTCAACGCTCGAATCGTGTCTAATTCCCCAGCTCCTAAAACGTCCGACGCTAACTGCGCGGATCGAGTTCTCGTGATTCTCGCCGACGAAGACATCGTCGCAACAGTTACGCTGGTCGCACGCGTTCGTCCCTTCGTCTTCCTCAAAGCCCCTCCGCGTTGAAATGAAGTTGGTTTTAACGAATTAAAGCGGTGTTGGTGTTGCGTTAAGGAATTGAACATAAAACAAACTGAAAGAGAAAGGTACGGTAAAGAAATACGCGCGCGCGCTCTCACGAAGCGTTCGTCGAGAAAGTTCTCGGAGACACACACACACACAGAGAGAGAGAGAGAGAGAGAGCGCAAAGGAGTCGCGGGGAGTCGCGCCGTCGCTTGTTTTTGAGGGAGGAGGTTTGCTTTTTTTTTTTCTCTTCTTTTGTTTTCCCCAAGAGAGAGACAGTGTCACACGAAACTTTTAAAGGACATTTTGCAAATGAATCATTTCGCGCGCATACTTTTAGAACATATTTTTCTTCTTTCAATCGTCAAGGCGCTAAAACATAAACTTCTCGAGCGGATGGAGAGAGCACAATGCGTCCGCTCAATTCGCGGACGGTGATTTGAGGAAGCTTCTTTACTCCAGGCGCGAGCGCGACCATTTCAAAGAGGACCTCGCGGAAACCGTTGTTCTTCGGGATGTC